>Ga0247814_10000351_pt1 | contig 38236 bp, 32 predicted proteins | sample UWRJL179409R1_FD_179947 | JGI IMG/M metagenome (GOLD analysis project Ga0247814, IMG submission 179947) | Plant litter microbial communities from Arlington Agricultural Research Station in Wisconsin, United States - UWRJ-L179-409R-1 | ecosystem: Environmental > Terrestrial > Plant litter >... | reverse complement strand
GAGAAGATCAACTGCGCATTATTGGGATTGGTTTCTTTGTTCAGGAACAGATTGATCGTATCCAGAGTGATCAGCGGGTGTAATTTAGCCTCCAGTTCATCAATAATCAGCACACCGCCTAATTGCAGAATTACATTAATGGGTACACTAAACTCTAAGACTTCGTTTGCGCCACTTGACTCCCTTTCGAAAAAATCCCAGCTCACGGTCTTTTCAGTAGCATTGCCCTCCTTATCATAGAATTTGTGTGTAGCCACGGCTCCATAAACCTGCGCTTCAACATTTAATAACCCTGCTTTCAGACGCTTCAGGTGCTGCGAAACCTGGATCTTCACTTCAGAACTTTCGCATATGCTCTCCAGCTCACCAAAATTAAAGCTCTTCAGCCCGTCAATCATAATATTGCGGTTAAAGAATTCAAAAATCACATTTACTTCTGCTACTTTAAGCAGGTACAAATTGCCAAGAAACAGCGAATTGCTCTTTGTTTTTTTGATGGCAGAACTGATCATCTTTGCGGTTGCTTTCAAACTTGAACCGGCATTAATGGTATCCCCTTCCCTTTCGAATACCCCGACTTCACATCCCTTGGTTTGGCGAAAAAGATATTCTTTTAATATATGGGTAGCATTGTAACTGAATCCATAACGGTAACGATGCCCTTGTAAAGAAAAGATCATTTCAAATTCAGTCGGTTTCTCTTCCCATCCCTCCCGTAACAAAAAAGGGTCAAAATCAAGCGTATCGGTAAAGGCAGCATGTGCGGTATCTTTAACAATAGATATAAATTCACCTATTGCCTTCAATACATTGCTTTTACCGCTCCCATTGGCTCCGTATAAGGTCGCCATTTTGAGCGCCAAATAACCGTCATTCTCTAGAATATTTTCCGGAAATTCTTCCTGATTAGCTCTGGGCAACAGGCTGAGCACCTGCTCCTCTCCAACCGACCTGAAATTACTAACCTTGAATTGAAGAAACATATTTGTTTAGATATTAATCCCAAACATACAAAATTCCGCAGAATAAGAATAATAATTATCCCTTTGGTTCACGCAACAGCGCACTGACAAAAATCAGCATTAAACAGCGAAAGAATTGATATTTAAAATAGAACTTTTTTTATACATTTATCAAAACATCAATCATCATGCCTCTACCCCCATATGATAATTTCCCAGACCTAAGCGAAGGCAAAATAGCTATACATCAGATTTTAGCTGAAGATTTAGGGGAGCTGATTGAAATTTCCTTTTATGATGCTGTTCCCGCCAAAAGTGTTGTGGAAGTGAAGGTGATGCAGGATAAAATCAATGAGGATTATCTGGCCGGCAATTCCATTCACTGGGGCATTAGAGATCAGCTAACAAATAAGATTGTAGGCACCTGCGGTTATTACCGGGGCTTTGAACAAGAAAGTGGTGAACTGGGCTGTGTATTATTACCTCAATATTATGGACAGGGATATATGACCGCCGCAATGTTACTGGCTATCGACTTCGGCCTGAAAAATATGAATCTGAGGCGTATCTGGGCGGCGACGGGTAAAGACAATCATAAGGCGATTAAATTGTTTGAAAGGCTAAACTTTGTGAAAGTTGCAGAACTGGTAGACGATGAGATCAAATACGAATTAAAAATAAACAATAGTGCCATTTTTTAAACCTGAATAAACACAACAAAATTAATATAAACCCTATGAAAAAGACCATCACTGATAAAGAATTTGAAGTACTTAAAGATAAAATCTGGTATGAATTTCTGGAGAACGCCACACCATTAGAAATCCATTATTCAGTAATCACCTGTAACTGGGACGGCAGCAGCCTCTTATTGAATTGGATAAAGGAAAATCCTAAGGTGGATAAAGCGACGATACTGATTGCATACTGGATGTCTGCACCACGCTGGCTAAAGCAACGGAAAGACAGGGAAGATGTTCTGGAGAATCACAGTCATGAGCTCAAATCATTCGATTTTATTGAAGAGACAGAAGCAAAGTACATACAGAATTTCTGGACGGAAAGTACCATCGCATTAGATCCTGCTCATGATCATCAGGGCTATAACTGGACGGATGAATATGACGATAGAGTAATGCTTAGAGAAATTCCAGCGGTAATGTATCAAAAGCTGGAAGGACAGCAAGTAGAACAACCCCAGAATTTTGATGAAGGACTCCCTATGTCCCCAGTAAATTATGCACAGCAGGTATATGATTTGTTTGGTGAATATGAGATTGGTTAATTTTACACTTTTTAAGCCTAAAATAGTGTAGCCTCAATAGTCTTTTCAGAATAATCCTTAAGATCTGCATGTTCTATAAGCTTAACCCTATCTGGCTTCTCGAGTAAACGAATAGCATTATCATAGGCTTTGTAGAGTCCCTTATGTCTGGGCTTTGCAAGAATTACATCAAATAAATAATCATGATCACGCGCATAACCTTGAAGATCTTCAAATTGCCCAAAGTATTGATAGGCTTTCCGCTGAATAGACTCTGGTTTAATCAGGTCAAAACTCAATGGCTTTACTAAATGCATATCTTTACTTCCTTTCCAGGCAATATCAAATTTTAATGATGAGCTTTCATTGGGACTGATTAAATAGTCAACATATAATGTTTGCGAATCTTTCAAAGACTTATTTTCAGGTAGTAAATCTTCCAGAAAACCTTTGTATTTTTTTAATAATATGGATTCATCAATCTTTTTTATCGGATTGTCATGATGTTGAAAAACAGAAAAGTATAAATTATATAACTGATTAGTAATCTGTTGAATATTTGGTGTATAGAGCACAGCCGTCTTGAAATTACCAAACTGAAGTGCTGAAGAATCAGGCGCGAGAAATTCCTCATCTAAAAAGTTTTTTAGAGAACTTCCCAGATTATAGTTACTAAACACTTCTCCCTGAAAATTTAACTCTTTGGTTCTGGATAAGAAATATTTGAAATATGATTTTATCGTTTTCTCAGGAACATCAGGATAAGCGAATTTTAAACGGATAAGTTTGTTAGGGTATATGAAATCCAACTTATTATGGTCAGGAAAATAAACAACAAGTCCAATATTCAACACTTCACCCAATACTTGAGAGTGATGGTACTGCAATAAAGCATATGTAAATGTTCCTTTGTTCATGATATTAAATTTAGCATGATTTCACCAAACTTGTTCGCATATAACCATCGAATCTTATAGCCTTTAGTAGCTTCAATTGATTGTGCGTTTAATGATGTCTTCTATAATTTATTGATTTGCATATCGCAAATTTTTCAAGAATGTAAATTAGCTTAAATACTTTAACTAGACAAACTTTTTCTCCAACTTGAAAATTAAGGATGAACGTGAGCGATCCGTTAACAATCATGGTTGCTGGTAGAAATCTTCGATAGGCTTAAACCATACCTCTATTCCGAAAAACAACGCTTATAGATTGCCCGAAAATTAATACCTTTAGTTCATGCAAGTACTGACTCCGAATCCGCAAGTGCCGCTTTATTCCCTGGAACCTGATGAGTTAACGGGTAATAAACATTTCCGCATGTATAATTTTGACGGGGTTTTACCTGATCATGCTGATTTACTGATTCCACACAGAAAAGACCATTACCTGATTGCTTTGATCAGGCATGCGGACAGTAGTCAGTGGGTGGATATGACACGTCATGTGATCAAAGACAATACGGTTTACTTTGTAGGACCAAACCGGGTGATCGTAAAGGAAGGTCATAAAAAGATGTGGAGTACAGGCATTGCTTTTACGAAGGAATTCCTGTCTTTTCAGGGAAACGATTCTTTAAGTAAACTCCCGCTGATCGAAAACCCGCAAAATGGTTTTGAATTGTTACTGAGCGCGGCCGACCTGGCCTTTGTGGAGGATATGATTGCAAAGCTTAACGCAGAATACATCACACCGGGTGAATGGCAGCAACGCATGTTGGGTGCGTACTTTACCTTGCTGGTTACCTATCTGAGTCGCCTGTATACGGAGCAATACAAAGAAACGACCAATTCTGCGGATAAAATGCTGCTGAGAAGCTTCCAGGCAAAGATCAACGCGTGTTTTCAGGAACTGCATGAAGTGGGCGACTATGCTGATTTGTTAAACATTTCTGCGGGTCATCTGAGTGAAGTAGTGAAAATACAAAGTGGTAAACCGGCTATTAAACATATTCATGAACGACTGACACTGGAAGCGCAGCGACTGCTCTGTCATACCAACAACGCATTGAAAGAAATTGCGTACGATCTGGGCTTTACGGATGCTTCTTACTTTAACCGCTTTTTCAAGCGCGAAACTGGTGTAACGCCTGCAGAGTATCGGGCCAACATCCGTGAAATGTACCATTAATACCATTGGAAGTGTTACACCGGGAGCTGCTGCCGGATGTAGATTTGTATCATACAAAAGAATCCTGCACAGGATGATCTCTTATACAGATATGATTGATCTTATGCAGGCTTCATTACTTAAATTAATATAGATACAATGAAAACAGTACTGATCACAGGAGCAAACAAAAGCATTGGCTTCGAAACAGCAAGACAATTATTACAACAGGGATATTATGTATACCTGGGATGCAGAGACATCGGGAAAGGACAGGATGCGGTGAACCAATTACTGTCGGAAGGCCTCAACAATGTAGAACCTTTTGCAATCGACGTTAACAGCCAGGAATCAATCGAGGCAGCGAGACAGGTATTGGGTGAAAAAACAGCAGTACTGGATGTACTGATCAACAATGCCGGAATTTTAGGCGGTATGGAGCAAAACCCTTTAACAGCGGATATCAAAGTTTTGAAAGAGGTATATGATACCAATTTTTTCGGGGTCATCGCAGTAACACAGGCATTTATAGACCTGATGAAAGCAGCACCGGCACCAAGGATTGTTAACGTGACTTCAAGTTTAGGTTCGCTTACCCTGCATAGTGATCCATCATGGAAATATTATGCAGTGAAATCAACTGCTTATGTGACTTCCAAAGCCGCCCTGAATGGGTATACGATTATACTTGCGCATGATTTGCGGGATACAGCGTTTAAGGTAAATGCGGTCGACCCGGGTTATACTGCGACAGATTTTAACCACCATAGCGGACCGGGCACCGTAGAAGATGCGGCAGCAAGGGTAGTAAAAGCAGCGGTATTAGGCGAAGATGGTTTAACAGGCCAGTTTTTTAGTGATGATAACTCGCCGGAAACAGGGATTAGTCCCTGGTAACAATTTTAACAAATAATGGATAGACTCCTTACCAATATTGCAAAACATATCAGCCTCACGGAAGAAGAAACAGTGTTGTTTACTTCGCTGGTGACTTCTAAAAATCTGGCTAAAAAGACATTGCTGCTAGCGGCAGGTCAGGATTGCAGGTACCTGAGTTATGTAGATTCAGGAGCAGTGAGGTCATATTTTGTAGACAAAGATGGTAAGGAGTCTACTATAATGTTTGCCATCGCCGATTGGTGGATTACTGATATGTATTGTTATCTGAATAAAAAACCGGCGATGATGCATATAGAAACTATCGAACAGAGCACGGTTTTTCAGATCAGCAGGGACAATTTTGATCATTTGCTGCAGATGGTTCCTAAGTTTGAACGGTTTTTCAGAATCCTGATGCAGAATGCATATACTCGTGAGCAGTTAAGGGTAATGGAAAATCTATCGCTGACCGCGGAAGAGCGGTATCATAGCTTTCTGATCAAATATCCCCAGATCGTAAAACAGGTTACTCAAAAACAAATTGCGTCTTACCTGGGTATCACACCAGAATTTTTAAGCACCTTAAGGAAAGTGAAAGAATAGTTTAAAAATAGCATTAATGGCTGATATCATCATAAATGATAGTGGCAGGTCAAAATGATTTGACTTGTTAAAATGAAAAAATCTCAATTTCTTAAGGTACCTTAATTTTTTATCGGCTATCTTTTATTCTATTTGTAAAAAGAAAAGAGATATGTTGATATTAATTGCTGGCCCTTACCGAAGTGGCACGAATGACGATCCTGTTTTAATGCAGCAAAATTTGAGTAACCTCGAAGCGCTTGCCCTACCCTTGTTCAAAAAAGGCCATGTTCCGGTAATTGGCGAATGGCTGGCTTTACCGCTGATCAAACTGGCAGGTTCTGCTGCAACAGGCGACGACATCTGGAATGAGATTCAGTATCCCTGTGCACACCGGCTGCTGGAAAAATGCGATGCAATATTGCGGATTGAAGGGGCATCGCAGGGAGCAGATAATGATGTAAAAATTGGTCGTGAAAGAGGATTGAAGATCTTTTTTAACATAAACGAGGTGCCAGATGCAGAAGAATAAATTCAACATCGTAGCGACTGAAATCTTATCGTCTGACTGGTACACGTTGCGTAAAATCACTTATGAGTATGTGCAGCAGGACGGAGCAGTAAAAAGAGTGAGCAGGGAGGCGTACGACAGAGGAAACGGCGCTACGATATTGCTGTACAATATGGAGCTGAATAAGGTAATCCTGACAAGGCAATTTCGTCTGCCTACTTTCATTAACGGGAATGAGAGCGGCATGCTGATAGAATCCTGTGCAGGTTTGCTGGACAATGATCATCCTGAAGATTGCATCAGGAAGGAAACAGAGGAAGAGACGGGATATAAGATCACTGATGTAGAGCAAATTTTCGAAGCTTATATGTCGCCAGGCTCTGTAACAGAACTGGTTCACTTTTTCATTGCTGCCTATTCCCCTACCATGAAAGTAAGCGATGGCGGCGGACTAAGTGAAGAAAATGAAGACATCGAAGTACTGGAAATAGATATGGATGAAGCGTTTAACATGATCAGCACAGGGGAAATCAAAGATGGAAAAACGATCATGTTGCTACAGTATCTGCAGATCAGAAAAATGATTAACGCACAGATGGACGGATCAAAGTCCTAAGCTACAGACCATAGATTAAATATAAAGCCCGGCATCTGTTAAAATACGGGGCTTTGGGTGAGTTAAGATTTGAGCATCCTTATGGATGTCCGCTTCCACCTGCAGCACCGTAAACTTGTCCTGTCGCATAACTCGCGTCGCTATCAGCGAGCTGCACATAGATAGAAGCCAATTCTGCCGGTTGTCCCGGGCGACCAAGGGGTGTTTTTCCACCAAACTCTACAATTGCATCCTGAGGCTGACCACCACTGGTCTGTAAGGGTGTCCAAACCGGACCCGGAGCCACACCGTTTACGCGAATCCCTTTAGGTCCCAACTGCTTTGCGAGTGATTTTACAAAGGCAACATTAGCTGCTTTGGTCTGCGCGTAATCAAACAGGTTTTCTGATGGATCATAAGCCTGTACAGAGCTGGTTGCAATAATTACCGCACCTTCGGGAAGGAGTGGCAAAGCAGCCTTAGTGATCCAGAAAGGCGCATAAATATTGGTTTTTATCGTCGTATCGAAACCATCCGACGTCAGATCAAGCAAGGATTCTACAGCTTGCTGGTGACCAGCATTGTTAACTAAAATATCTATTCCGCCCAGTTTTTCAGCGGCTTGTTCTACTAAAGATTTACAGAAAGCTTCCGTTCTGATATCGCCGGGAATCCCAAATCCTTTACGCCCTGCAGCTTCGATTAGCGCAATTACTTCATCGGCGTCAGACTGTTCTTCTGGTAAGTAATTGATGACTACATCAGCACCTTCTCTTGCATAAGCGATTGCAGCAGCGCGACCAATTCCGGAATCGCCGCCGGTAATCAGGGCCTTACGACCTAATAATCGTCCTGATCCTTTATAACTTTCCTCACCATGATCTGGTATGGGCTGCATTTTTGAGGCAAGCCCCGGAACTTCCTGGGGCTGTTTTACGAAGGGTGGTTTTGGATATTTATTTGCTGGATTCTCGAGCGGTTTTTGATTTTGTTCAGACATATGTTATTTTTTATCGACCATGTTCAATTCTCAAATCTATCCCTGGCCGGGGCCTAGAAATGAGCGGGGAACGGTTTCATTATTTTTGTTCCTCTGCGTATTTAACAGGGGACATATGCCTTTGTTTACAAAAAAAAGAATCTTTTTTTAGGATTGCTCCGGTGAATTTAGTTGATCATGGTGTTCAAGAGTTATTTTTTTGCTTCGAGTAATCGCTTGTATCCAATGAAACTGAGGAGCATAGTAATGCCCAGATAGATAAAAAAACTCTGCCTGATATTGATCCAGGAGAAGTCGGCATATACTTTAGGCTGAAAGCGGGGAATCGCATCTGCATCTTTGACAGTAAAAGTTCGGTAAGTACTTTCGGAAGCCATTTTAGGATAATAAAATTGCTGGCTTTTCTTCCTGAACGTCGCCGCATCGTTACTGAACTGGTTAAACTGGTACCAGTGGCTACCGGTCAATGCAGATAGTTCTTCCTGCATCATAAGAGCCGGACTGAGGAGCTGGAATCGCCTGATCCCCTCCTGCTGTTTCCTGATCTGCGCATAGAGCTTTTCTTCCGCTACGGCAGCTGCCTGATCTTTGATCTCCTGGCTTTTATAAACGATTACGCCATAAGCGTAAACCATTCCGGGGGTGACGATGGAGGCTTGTCTGATCATTGTCCTCGGACTACTAAAAACACTCTTAGTGAGCTCCTGACCATCTTTTTCGAAGTATTTATTGATCGCATCCCTTTCTGCGTTGAGCATGTCAATCCTGCTGGGTATAGGGTAAATCTTGTTTAATCCGATCTGCAACAGGTTAGGGATGATAATTCCGGTAAACAGCCAGATAAATATCAGCACCATGGCATTCACATTAGACGTCATGGAGAAACTATTCACCAGCAATGCAAGGGCAAACCAAAAAGCGAAATACAAAGATACCCCGGCAACTATCCATTGCCAGTTGGCGCTGAAGAGGAAATTACTGCCAATGGAGGCGAGTAAAACGGGTGTAACAATCAGCCAGAAAAAACCAGTAAAGAGGATGTAGCGGATGCCGATACGGCAGATCATCATTTGTGCAATGGACTGGTTACTTGTTTTTAAGAGCACCCAGGTGCCCTGCTCCTTTTCGGACGACAATACGTTATAGCTAAAGACGATGATCAGCAGTGGAAAAAGATAAATTATCACAAAAGCGAAGTCAAAGTTCCCGATGAACTGGAGAAAGCTGTTTTCAATTTCAGATTCAAAGGTGAGGTATTGCTTTTTATTGAGATATACCTTGTAGTAAAAAGGCTGCACATCGCTCTGCCCTACGTTAAGTGCCTGCAAGGGAAAAGGTTTTTTGATGGCATAGTTAGGTCCCTCGTTCCTTGCGGTATTATAGGCAAAAGTAGGATCATCCCAGATAAAACCGGGATAGACCATATTATTGGCTTCCACACGTTTGATCCTGGTCTTTAAACTGTCCAGCATCTCCTTTTCGGAACTTTGTATTTTACTGATGGTCTGCTCTTGTTTACGGAGCATGCTACTGCCAATCCAGAGTGCAGAAAGGAGAATGAAAATAATCAGGATAGACAAAGAGAGCAGCACCTTGTTGCGGGACAGGATCCTGAGCTCGTGTTTAAATAATATGCGGATAACGGAAAGTTTCATAATGAACTGTTTAAACGGGCTTTTGCAAAATCAGACTGTCAGTTTGCGGTAAGCGTAAATCATCAGGCAAATGGAAAATAAAGTCCAGCCCAACAGGATAAAAATAGAATTGGCTGCATTGGATAAGCGCCAGCCAATGCCCGGTGCAGTATAAGCAAACTGGGGAACGGTTTTCCAGAAGGCATTGCCGGCGACCGTGTTTTTCTGATAGTAGTCGTCCACAATCACTCCTATTTTACGCCTGTGGATTTCCGCTTTAGCTGTAAAGTCATTATGCGTATCCATATCTGTCGCCGTCATCCGCATAGAAAAATCGCGGAAAGCCAGGAAAGGCGTAAGCCATGCACTGTTCAGCACCAGATGATCTTGCCTGGCCTCGTTATCATCTACCGCTTTATAGGCCCGATCCATCACTGCTGCATCCGATTCCTCAAAAAACTCTATCGTGATCGGGATAAAGAAAACCGGCAGATCTTCAATTCTTTGCACATGGTACTGCTGCATGGTTCGTTGCAATAACTTTTCCCTGCGCACATCTTTGTGTCCTTCATTGCCCACACCGTATTGTTTTTCGTTGAAGGTTTTGTTCTCAAATTCCAGGGAAGTAATAGCAGGATGCATATTTTTTGATAACTCTCCTGCTAATCTGGGCAACAGGAAAACACCGATCAGCCAGAAGCCGGATAGCACAATCAACGAGAGGTTCGCGTTTCTGGTCAGCAACGAAATACTCACCCCAATCGTTGTCATCATTGTTGCAAAAAGGCTTAAGCCCAATAGGTAACACACAAAAGCCGGTAAAACGCGACTCATTAATGCGCCTGCATCATGCTCCCTGGCAAACAAAACAAGTGAAGAAAATGCTATAAAAAGTACCAGTGCCATCTCCAGCGCGAGGCAGGACAATAACTTGCCCATAAAAATTTGTCGCGCGCTCGCTTTAGAACTCAGCAACATTTTTATCGTTCCATTTTCCCATTCTTTGGAGAAAATATTATGGCAGATCAGGAAGATAAAGAGCGGAAGGATAAATTGCGCCAGGTAACCTATATTCAGGAAGCCAAAACTTCTCAGTCCCGTTGCATCGCTGATTTCTTTAAACTTGACCACCCCTCTTTTATGCGGCTCCAGGTAAAAGGAATTACCGGTATAATCTTCAATCCCATTTTCTATCATCGCCATATCGGCCGTAGGTTTATAGGCATAAAAGCCAAAATGGGCACCCAAATGCGGGTTTTTATCTCCCTGAGAAATAAACTGCTGATAAGTCATCTCCTGTGATTCCCTGATCAGGGTGCTATGGTTTTCATAGTAGGAATTACCGTTATACAGCGCCAGAAGCAGTAATACAATGATCCCGACAAGCATCCAGACTACTTTTGAGGTGCGGAAGAGTTCCTTCAGTTCCTTTTTGAATATGAGCCTGATCATTTATACGTTTTGTTTAACGATATCAATATATAGCCGCGTCAGATCTGCATGCGAAACTTCATCTGACAATAAGTTATGTTTTAATGCGCCCTGGTGCATGATGCCAATCCGCGTGCCGAGGTTTTTAGCCATGAGCAGATCGTGTGTGGCCATCAACGTACTTACGCCCTGCTCGCTCAGGTTCATAATGATCTGTGAAAACTCACTGCTGGCATGCGGATCTAATCCTGAAGTAGGTTCATCAAGGAATAATGCCTTCGCTTTTTTGACAAGTGCAATGGCGATGCCTACCTTTTGCCGCATCCCTTTGGAATAAGAAGATACACGTTTGTGAATGGCTGAACGCTGCAACCCTGCGGTCTCCATGAAGTGGCTCAACTCTTCTTTGGAATAACTATAGCCTGAAAGTCCGCTGAAAAACTCGAGGTTTTCCATGCCTGACAGGGTAGCATACAGATTCACGACCTCCGGAATATAAGCGACCAGGTCTCTGGTAGCGTGGTTGTTCAGCGTTACTTCCTGTCCGTCAATATAAGCACGACCGCTACTGGCGGGAATGAAGCCAAGAAAGATGTTAATGGTGGTCGACTTTCCCGCACCGTTTGAACCTAAAAGGCAAAATACTTCTCCTTTTCTTATTTCCAGGTTGAGCTGATCGAGTGCCGTATGGTTGCCAAATTTCTTGGTTAGATTTTCTGCTTTAAGCATGCTAGAGGTATAAAAATGCGCGTGAAGATAATAATTAAAAGGAGTAACTCATGGACAAACGACCGTTAACGGAAGGCTGCGGAACCCAATAATAGAGTCCCCCGCGATACCATGGCGTAGCGATCAAATGTTTGTTCAGCAAGTTATTCACCATAAGGTTGATCCTTAAGTTTTGTTTTTTATACCCCAGTCCCCCATCCACCCGAAAATAATCTGGTGTAGGTTTCGGATTTGCATTCACATATCTATCGCCCCTGCCGGCCTGGTACTGATAACCCAGTGAAACCGAAAATCCTTTCAAAATCTGATCAGGCAGCTCATAATTTAACCAGGTATTCTGCACATGTTTCACATAAACCGGCGTTCTTGCACCAATCAGCAGCGGGTTTGCATCCTTATCTACCTTCGCATCATTATAGGCATAATTGATCACTACGTTCAGGTGTTTAACAATCTCTCCCATAATGTCCAGATCTATCCCCTTTGAGCTTGTTTCTCCTACCTGAACGCGGTATAGCGCATTATCAGGATCTGCAGAAACGATATTATCTCTGTTAATTTTATAAAAGGCAAGGGTAGTATTCCACTTGCTGTTGAACCAGTTTTTCTTGATTCCAATTTCATGGTTCACGCCAGTAAGCGGCTTGATGGCCTCTCCGCCACTTGTTGTGCCTGTTTGCGGGACAATCGTACGATCGTACAACGCATAAAAGGACAGATCTGGAGTCAGACTATAACTTACACCTATCCTTGGCGTTACTTTTTTATCCGACGATCCGGTAACCACTTTAGATACAACATTATCGGTATTGACCGAGGTGAACCGGGCACCCAGCGTGAGTCTTAATTTGTCCTCAAAAAAACCGAGTTCATCAATCGCATAGATCGAATAGTATTTGATCTGCTGATCGGTATTTCCATTGTGTATACCTCCGGGCGTTGCATAAGCCGGAATAGCAGCTCCATGTACAGGATTAGTAATATCTAAAGGATAGTAGGTCAGTTGAGTTGCGCCTGCACCATCCTTATACCTATCATAAGAGATGTATGCATCTGCAATAAATTTCTTCTGATTAAGGTCTACCCCAGCCAGGATCTGGTGGTTCACATCACCTGTTTTCACCTTACCATTCACAAAAGCCTGTTGCGAAAATACCGTAGCGCGATCCAGATCATACTTTGGATTACGCAGCAGCACATTCGGATTTGCCGGATTCACACCCGTTACCCATAAATAAATTCCTTCTTTCTGGTTCCGCATAAATGCACCTCTTGCCGTTACACTCCAGTTTTTATTGAAAATATGGCTGAATGTAAAGATTCCGGTATGGTCTGAAACATGATAAGGTGTTATCGACCTTTCATTGATAGTGAAGTTATTAGGCAGTGTTCCAAATTCCTCAGGGGTCATCACAATAGGACTGATCTGCCCGTATCTTAGTTTTTGGAACATATATTCTGCTGAGACAGAAGTTTTGTCGCTGATCTGATATTTTAAAACTGGCGCAATCAGGAATTGTTTGGTGAAATCAGTCTCGACGAAAGAATTGGCACTCATTCCCATTACATTCAGTCTGTACTGTAGTTTTTTATCTTTGGTTAGCGTTCCGTCCAGATCTGCCGAAGCCCGGTATAAGTCCCAGCTCCCCAGCATTACATGTGCTGAATAGCGGTTTTGACCCGTAGGCTGTTTCGTCATCACATTAAACGTTCCCGCAGGATCGCCAATATTATTCATAAATCCTGATGGGCCCTTGATAAACTCCACCCGGTCAATAATTGCAGCATCTTCCGCAATTGGGCCCCTGTAAATTGGCGTGAGGTCGATTCCGTTGCGCAGCGACGATACCATTCCACCACGCATAAACAGGTATGGTCCTAGATTATTCGCTACTTCCTGTCGGATTACCCCGCTTACATTTCGGCTGACACCATCATTCATATTGAATGCACCTTGATCATAGATGATTTCATTACTGATTTCCTGGATGTTCTGCGACACGTTGATGAGTGGACTTTGCAAGCGCAAGGCACTGGAAACCGTATTCAGACTATATTTCTTGTAATATTTGGAGGTGATTTGCACGTCATCAAGGTCCAGTCCCTGATGCGCTGTCAAGATAATTTCAATGAATTGAGCAGTTGATGCCAGTTTGATGATACGGGTTTGGTAACCTATGTAACTCACTGTAATTTCCACAGCTTTTGTGGTGGATTTAAGCTCGAAAAGTCCGGATTGATTAGTCGTACCTGTTATTCCCTGAAGCCCCGAACCTGTTGTGAATGGATCAGAGATCCGCACAGTAGCACCAGCAACAGGTATTCCAGAGTCATTTGCTGTTACTTTTCCTTTGATGATAAATTGTGAGAACGACTGTTGTGAAATGAGCAGTATGAGGAGGAGATAAAAAATCTTTAGTTTCAAAGTAGCGTGGAGATAATGTGTAGATTCCGGCTATTTGTAAGCCCTATTTTGTCTGTTAATTATTTATAATTGTATTCAGCCTTTCGGGCTTAAATCTCATGCGGACGAATAAAAGAAGGAGAAAGCATATAGAAATAAAACAGCAAAACCATCAGCCTTTATCTGTTTATTTTAATCTTGATCCTTGCTTCAAATCGCGAAAGCATTGTCAATACAATAAAGGCAGGTATCTGACTTATAACACAAATTCGTGTTCATACAGTTGCGCGACAGTCCATGATTTTCACATGGTTCCCTATTATTCTGCAGCTAAGCAGAACCTTTAAAGCTTATAGAAATTTAAAAAAGAACGTGTTTGCATTATTGACAGCACTACTGCCTCTAATTTGAGTCGAAAGTAAAACAAATTTCAGATAGTTTTATAAATAAGAACGCTAATGTTGATATTCGGGAAATGAATAAATTGAAAATCACCCCTTTGATGATAGTCGCCCTCGCCTGTGTAATTCTTGCAGTCTGGGGTTTATTCTCTCCGGAACCAGATAATGACCGTCGCTCTGGTGTAAACGTTACCGGGTTGTTCCCTGCTTTATTGATTTTTGTAGCACTTATCGCAGCAGTTGTTGACCGGATGGTACGCAAACGGATTACTGAGCTGAATAAAATCTGGAAAGTTGAGTCGCTTATTCTCCTTCCGATTCTGCTGTTTTTCATGTTGCAGTTTTTCTAGGGGATTTAATACTTAGCTTAACTCTGCGCACAACCTTCTCCATTTTAGTCGGGAAAGTAACATCTGCCTTTATAAAATAATTCCTTCGTAAACGAGCAACCTGACAAAGCCTTTCTGCAGGAGTTTTATCGGACCAAAATAAAACATTCGCATCATCATTATCTTCAATTTTGACATGGTTGAACATATTTATCTTTCTTTTTCCCTTCATCATCATTTTATCTATTTTAAAAAGTTTTAATCCTAAAATATTAGCATAATATCTCTAAAAAGAGATAGAACCAAAACATAAAAAGTACCTTTATTTTTTTTATAAAGATATTTAAAATCATATTTTGAAAGTTTAAAACTTAATATTAAATTTGAATTGACAATAAAACAACTAATGAATTATTAAAATTAAACAGCATCGATATGACTAAGAGAGACATTAAAAGAATGATTGACCTGGCAAAGAGTATTGGTAAAAATGGTTCAACAAAAGAACAAGCCTTGCAAAGACTGGTTAACGCTGGTATAATGGATAAAAAGGGCAACTTTACGAAGCATTACCCGGCTCTTGCAGCATTTCAAAAAGAGCAGAGATGTATAGCCAAAGACCAAATCTGATTCTGGGTTTTCACGGTTGTGATGAAGCAGTCCGTGATCAGCTATTAGTGCAACCTAACAAGTACAAGATAAGTAAAGAGACCTTTGACTGGCTTGGTCATGGCATCTACTTTTGGGAGAATAATTATGCGCGTGCACTTGAGTGGGCAATAGATAAGAAAAAACGTAATCCGTCAATAAAACCTTCAGTGGTGGGAGCAATTATTTTACTTGGTAATTGCTGCGATTTGACCGATAAGGTTTACATAGATATCGTAAAATCATATTACCATAAACTTAGAAATGATTATTTAAGTATGGATCAAGCTCTTCCTGTAAATAAAAATTTAAAAGACAGTAAGGATAAACTATTGAGAGAGCTAGATTGTACATTACTGGAGTATTTGCATAATAATCAATTAGCGCAGTATAAACATGATTTATTAATTAAAAGTTATAGTGACTACCCAATGTTTGATTCTACCAGGGCTGCATTTATTGAAGGGGCTCCTGCATATAGTGGAGCTGGTATATTTGATAAGAGTCATATTCAGATATGTGTCAGGAACTCAAATTGCATTAAAGGTTTCTTCATGCCTGAAATGAATCAAAATGGCCAGTCTAGGTGTCTGAGAACACTTAATAAGTAGTATAAATAAAAAATTAAACAGTTTTCATAAACGAATAATTCTTCATTATCTGATCCCGTGATCGACTAGTGGTGGTCGGGTCGTGGTTTGAAAATGATCATGCTTTATTCGAATTTACTCGGGTTTTTCACGTATTTGCTCGACTCCGAGTCGAGCAGATGTCCTGCAAACGATGATCAATTGACCTGTCAACACCCAACAAGTAGCGAAGATGATCCAACCCGTACTACTACACCAGCTGAGCATAATCAGCTACTCACCTCATAACGGTGGCTAATCAGATCAACAGATCGGACAAGACCGGACAAATCGCGGTAAGTTTCGGACATTAACAGCTGTAATACAAATAGTTAATTATTTTCAATTTACATTTGCATCCATAAAAACAATTCAACTATGGCAATTTACAAACAAGGAAAAATGGCGCTAAGAGCAAAAAAACCATTACCCACAGTACCTCAGCAAAGTGAACGAAGCAAATTTGGTATGGTCAGCATCTTTCTGGGTCCATTAAGAGATTTGATTGACATCGGTTTCAAGTCAAGAAAAAAACGCGTCACTGCTATGAATTTAGCCATGAGCTATCACCTTGCAAATGCTGTGGCCGGGCAGTTTCCCGATTATGAGATTGATTACCCGAATGTAATCATCAGCGCTCCCGTAGGCAGCAAAGAAATATCAATGGTTGAAGCGCCGGAAATCTCTTTACTGGAGGGGCACCAGCTCAAACTAAACTGGATAGCTGATCTTCATCCTATGCAATTTACAAGATCAGCAGATAAGGTTTGCGTGGTATGTTACAACTTAAATATCGGGAGATTTCTCTACCTGACTGAACTGGCCGCAAGAACTGCCTTAACCGCAACAGTGGTACTACCCCGATCCTTTAAAGGCAACGAACTTCAGGTTTATCTGCTGGTTTTTTCAGCAAACAGAAAGCGCGTATCAAAGACTAAATATCTGGGACGGCACACCATACTTGCCTAAAAAATACCGGCAGATTGAAGGGCTCTCGGTTATGTTTTTCCTCGCAAGGTTTACGGATTAAAACCTAAAATTACGATATATCGCAATTGACTGAAAACCAAAAACACCATAACAATCTGAAAGTTAACAAATTAACACACGGCACTCCTATTGAAATGTTCTGATCAAATTCAGAATAGATGAATAAGCGCATTTTTTTAACCGTCATGATGTTCGCGATGGTGTCTGCCCATAGCAGGGCACAATCGCCTTTACCGCAATCTGCCTCTCCTTTCAGCTTAGCCGAAATCTGGCAAAAAGTTGCTGTAAACAGTAAAGTGATAGATATGAAAGAACTGGAACTGCTCCAAAGTAAGGAGCAGTTGCAACATGCGCATGTTTCCCGACTGCCGGATGTGAGTCTGAATGGTGAATTTACTAAACTTAGCAACTTACCTCAGTTTGAGGATGGTATTTTACATAGTCCTACTTTATATCCTATTTCGCACACCGCTTATAATTTGGGTGCCTCTGTATATTTTGATATATACCGTGGTGGACAGCTGAACAGAAGAGTTGATGCACAGCAAATCAATATAAAGATCAAAGAACAGGAACGTAATTTATCTGCGTCCGAAATCAAACTGCTGGCAACGGCCTACTACCTGGATCTTTTAAGAGGCCTGGCATTCCAGGAGCTACTGCAGCAGGATATTGATGAGCAGAGCAAAGTGCTGTTGCAGATTAAGGCGATCTATCAGAATGGAGTGGTATTAAAAAGTGATGTACTCAGAGCAGAGCTAAAATTATCAAAACAACACCTTCAGGTGGATCAGATCAATAATGAGAATACCCTGGCTGCACAGAAAATCAATCTGCTGATGGGCCGGGATGAAGCATTATTAATTAAACCTTCACAGCCTTTTTTACCGGATACAGTACAACTAACGGCTTATGAAACCTTGCTCGCCAATGCTGCCTCGGGCGCACCAGAAATCAATATTTCCAAGGAAGAGCGGAGGAGGAGTGAGCTGCAGCTCCGGGAGGTGAAAGGCAACATATTACCGAGCGTGGGATTATTTGCGAATTATGCTTACAACTACCCTCAAGGTCGCTTTTATCCTTACGTACTTTCACTTTACGGTTTGGGAACAGTCGGGCTCCGCGCCTCCTTCCCGATCTCCTCTTTATTTAAAAATAAACATCAGGTTAACAGCGCTGCATTGGCGGTAGAAAGGTCTGCTGTTGAACGCAAGAATACAGAAGATCAGATCAAAATCCGACTCAAAGAAGCTTATCTACAATTTCAGCACGAGCTGGAACGGATTAAAGTGGCTAAAGCGAATATCACTCAGGCGACGGAAAACCTGCGCATTGTTAAAAACAGCTACCTGAATCAGACCTCCTTAATCACAGATTACCTCGATGCTGATGTGCAGCTGCTGCAATCGAAATTCGACTTATCGGCCGCGCGCATCGCTGCACAATTACAATATTATCAGATTCAAAAAATAACTGGAACCTTATAAAATGAAGACACAAAATTATACAACGACCGACAAAATGATTACCAGGGTAACTTCCTGGGTTGCGGCAGGCCTCCTGCTGATCTTGATCATCATGGGGATAGGGATTTTGAGGGAACGCTTCCGTTTTGAAAAAACGAATGACGCGCAGGTGCAGGAATATATCAATCCGGTAGTAACGCGTGTGAGCGGTTATGTCAAAGAAGTCCGGTTTGAAGAAAATCAGCCGGTCAACAAAGGAGATACGCTGATCAAGATTGACCCGAGCCAGTTTCAACTGCAGGAACTGGAATCTGCGGAAGCTACGGAGAATGCCCGGGCAGAATTAGCAGTTCTGGAAAGCAATATCGTTACGGCAACGCGACTGGCAGCGGTCAGTGAATCGCAGATATCGGCAGTACGTGCGCGTTTAACGAAACAGGAAAAGGATTATACCCGCTACAGCAAGCTGTTTACTGCAGAATCGGCCACAGCCCAGCAGGTAGAAACAACTAAAGAAGGACTGGACATTGCAAGGTCTGATTATGAGTCGGCCTTAGGAAATTACCGTGCTGCACTATCGCGCATTGATGATTACCGTGCCCAGAAATCAGGATTAGCGGCCGAGATCAGGCGCCGGAATGCTGTGCAGCAGAGAACCAATCTGGACCTGACCTATACCGCTATCATTGCGCCTTACAAAGGTAAAATGGGTCGCAGGACCCTACAGAACGGAGAATTTGTACAAGCCAACCAAACCCTGGCAAACATTGTGAACCAGGATGCGGATAAATGGGTGATTGCTAATTTTAAGGAAACGCAGATTGGAAAGATGAAAATTGGACAGCCTGTACTGATCGAAACGGACGCCTTTCCTGATGAGGTTTTCCATGGAGAAATCCAGTCTTTGTCGCCCGGCACCGGTTCCAGTTTTTCCTTGCTGCCGCCTGATAATGCGACAGGTAACTTCGTAAAAATTGTGCAGCGTATCCCCGTTAAGGTAAAGTTTACAGATCAAAAGAACCGTACCGATCTGCTTCGTGCGGGGATGAATGCCACTGTTAAAGTAATCAGACCCTGATGATCCATCCTCCTAAAATGTTCAAACAATGGGTCCCCCACTGGGCCGTCAGGATCTGCATCTTTATGCTGCTGGTGCCCAATTTGCTGCTGTTCACCATTTCCACAGCAAGTATCACTGCTGCCTGTGGTTTTTATGGCATTGATCCCAATGATGCAAATTACTCGCTGATTGTTTTATATGCAGCGCTGGTAGGTTATTTTCCGCTGGAACGCCGGTTCTCCAGTTTCCTGGTCACAAAAGATTATATGTTAATTAGCCTGATCATGGAAATCTTAAGTGCTTATGGCGCTTACTGTGCAAAGGACCTTACTGTTTTACTGATCTTCCGCTTTCTTCAGGGCATTGCCAATATCAGCCTGGTGGCAATTTGTATTTCACTGATATTTAACCACCTGCAGACGGAGCGTGCAAGGGAAATCGGTTATTCGGTAGTGTATTGCACCCTGCTGTGCATCTCTCCGCTGACTACTATACTGGCGGCACCATTTTTAGACACGCTCAATTACAATGAACTGTATTTATTAGTCATGTATGTTTTCATCCCGGGTGGATTATTTGCAATGCTGATTATGGCGCGGCAAAGGCTTAACCGCAAAATCCCGCTTTACCAGCTGGATTGGCAGAGTTTCGTGATTTATTGCTCGATGCTGTTCTCGCTAACTTATGTGCTCGTATACGGACAACAGTTGAACTGGTTTTCGGATAGCCGGATTGTAAAAGGAACGGTGATTTTCCTAATCAGTATCACCACTTATATCCTCAGACAGCAACATCTCAAAAGACCGTATCTGAATCTTAACATTTACAAATATCCGGGTTACCGTACGGGCATCTGCCTGATACTTATTTTATACCTGGCGCGGGGTGCTTTTAATTACACAACGCTGTTTTTTACGCAAGTGCTGGGTATGGATCCTGCTCATCTGGGCAACATACTGCTATTCAATGTGCTGGGCGCAATAGTGGGAACACTGGTCTCATCGCGACTGATGATCTTTAAAAGGTCTTCGTACCTGATTTGGATGGCTGGTTTTGCAATTTTGCTGGTTCATTATACGTGGATGATCTTTTTGTTTAGCCCACAGGCAAATACGAGTGTGTATTACCTGCCCTTGCTGTTACAGGGGATGGGAACAGGGATGCTGCTAACGCCGATTATTGTTTTCATGGTGACCTCCGTACCTGCAGAATTAGGTTCCACGGCAGGTGCTACAGCAGTTTCCATGCGTTTACTAGGCACAACGATCAGTATAGCGCTTATCAACTATTTTCAGTTGTATGATAGCGGTTTACATTTTGACAGGTTCCAGAATGAGTTGTCGGCTATAGATCCGGCTGCTGTGGGCCGATTCCAATCTTTGGCTCATGTATTTTCCAGCCATGGCAGGGATATGAATGCAAGCCATGCGGGTGCTACACATCTCCTTAAAAACTTACTAGACCAGCAGGCATTGTTAAAAACGGCGGTCGACTATTATACACTGGTCAGCATTTTGCTCTTGCTGACAATTATTGCGCTGGCAATTCTTCCGCGACTGCAAATCAAGAAGACGATGCTCGATTCGGTGAAGGATATACCAGTTTGAGGAATGATATGCATTGCTGTTTGAACATTAAACCTAGAAATACTTATATTCGCTTTACGTTTCACACCACTTCATGGCCGACTATAAGGATTTTACTGATCAGGAATTGGCTGACCTTCTGAGGGCTGACGATGAACCTGCGTTTAAATTTCTATATGATAAGTTCTGGGAAAAGTTATTTTATACCGCAGCGAAGAGGCTCAATGATGAAGATGAAGCAGAAGAAGCCGTGCAGGATATTTTTGTAAATCTGTGGAAGCGGCGACATAACCTGCAGATCAAAGTTAGCTTTGAGAGTTACCTGGCTGGAGCAGTAAAATTTGAAGTACTGAAAAAAAGGGCAGCCATGTCGAGAAAAGACAATGTGATGTCGGATATCCTTACACAGACCACAACAGCTGAGCATAATGACTGGAATCTGTACGATTTACATCTTTTGGAAGAAGAGCTGTTACAAACAGTCAATTCCCTGCCCGAAAAATGTCAGCTGGTATTTGTGATGAGCAGAAAAAGGGGGCTTTCCAATAAACAAATTGCAGCAGACCTGAATATTAGTGAAAAAGCGGTCGAAAAACACATCACTACAGCCTTAAAAATAATCAAAGGCAGATTTGGTCGTTATTTCTACCTCCTGCTGATCCTAAAAGGGATAATTTAGAAAACTAAGGGCATATTTCTAATCCAGACCAATCCTTTTTCAGTCCGGAATTCCTTTTTAAAATCCAATTTCATCAATTTTCATTATTATTTTAAAAATAAATCATTTTTATGGTAGGGGTACATTCATTTTTTGGGGCTATACAATTACAAAGCGCAAAAAATGGACGAAAAAAGAATAGATAACCTTTCCTATAAATTGCTGACAGGAGAAATCACACCTGCCGAAAGAAAGGAACTGGATGACTGGTACAATCATTTCGACAGCAGTGAGCAGCTGGTTCATTCAGAATTGAACCAACAGCAATTTGCAGCGCAGTTATACCAGCAGATTCGTACCAGCGCAGGAATAACACCGCTGAAGCGAATTCCTTTTTACCGTTCCCGTTATGCTGCAGTAGCAGCCTCACTCCTGCTCCTATTGAGTATTGGAGGGATCTATACCATATATAGTGACCAGGAAAAATCACAAAATACAATTGCAAAAAAAGAAGTGGAAATTAAAGCCGGGAGCAACAGGGCAATGCTGACTTTGGCCAATGGCAAAACCATAGACCTGGAGAATGCTGCCGAGGGCGTTTTACCGACAGGCGATCAATCGGTTAAAAAAACAGGCGACGGCACCATTGCTTATAACAATTCGGCGGATAACGATGGTGCTTTTAACACCCTCAGCACACCTAAAGGAGGAAAATTCAGCATCAGACTGCCGGATGGAACGCTGGCAATACTGGATGCCTCCTCATCATTGCGTTATCCTTCAGCTTTTAAGGGAGCTAAAAGAATGGTGGAAGTAAGCGGGCAGGTGTATTTCGAGGTGGTGCACAATGCGAAACAACCCTTCACAGTAGAAGTAGCTGATCAGACAATTGAAGATTTGGGTACACATTTTAATATCAATTCTTATCCCGGAGGAGATGGTGTAAAAACTACTTTGGAAGAAGGATTGGTGAGTATTAGCAATGGCAGAAAAACAGTTTTCCTTAAACCCGGACAGGCAGCTTTTAGTCATGCGGGTACCAAAGATATTACTGTGGCTGCTGCTGATCTGGAAGAAGTACTCGCCTGGAAAAATGGCTACTTCCGCTTCAACGATGAACATATAGAAAATATTATGGCGCAATTGAGTCGCTGGTATGATATAGAAGTAACTTATTCCGGAAAGTTACCTGTCGATGGTTTCAATGGCACGATATCGCGTTCCAAAAATCTGAGTCAGGTGTTGACCATGCTGGAACGGACAGGCATTATTCACTTTAAAATTGAAGGAAGGAGGATCACGGTTTTACCCTAGGCCTCACCCGCCTTCGTGATCCATAAAAAAACCACTCTGCCCGAAGGCAGAATGGCTAGATTAACAAACTGGATCATATCCACAATATAACTAAACTATTGTAAGCGCATCGGGCTGCGACATCCACATATACATCAGCCCGGGCATTAAACCCATTTTTACAAATGTACAAATTTTACAAAGACATCGTAATATCGCTGCAAAGTTGTATAACCAACACTTTGCAATTAACCGGATTGCTTAAAACTACTGTAGCACTGCTGTTTATCGGCACGATGCAAATCAGTACCGCTGCTAACGCACAAACGGTAACACTAACAGAAAAAAACGCACGTCTCAGCACAGTGCTGGAGAAAATGCGCAAGCAGACAGGCTATGATTTCCTCTATACCACTTCTACACTAAAAGGGGCAGCTCCTGTAACCATCACGATTAAAAATGTACCGCTGGAAAGGGCACTGACTACTATTTTTGACAGTCAGCCTCTCCAGTTTTCCATCAGAGATAAATCAGTAGTCATTTCTAAAAAAGCAGCACTGACTTATACTGTGATCCATCCTACCCTTCATGGTGTGGTGTACGACGAAAGTAATAAACCCCTGCCCGGAGCATCTGTAAGAATTGATGGTCTTGATCAGACTGCAGTAACCAATAATATGGGGATCTTTTTTCTTAAAGATCCGCCATCCAATGGTAACCTGATTGTTTCCTATATCGGTTTCCAGACAGATACGATCGCCATAACTGGTCGCGGGGAAATCAATTTACACCTCACGATGGCTAATCTGAATATGAAAGAAGTAGTCATCGTGAATACAGGTTACCAGAAACTGAACAAGGAGCGGGCTACGGGTTCATTTGGTAAACCAGATATGAAAGTATTTACCGAGCGTGCAGGAACTACAGATGTGGTGAGCCGCATGGAAGGATTGGTTGCGGGTATGTCAGTAACTCCCGGCAACAAAGGAAGAGGAACCAATAGATTTGGTCTTGGTGGTAATCAGGTGAGCATTATCCGCGGGAAGAGCACTGCACTTTTAGCTACTGATCCTGTTTATGTGGTTAACGGTGTGCTCGTAGAAAACCTGAGCATGTTGAATACCGATGATATTGCTGACATCTCTATCTTAAAAGATGCTTCAGCGGCAGCCATCTGGGGAGCACGTGCAGCAAATGGGGTCATCGTGATTACCACCAAAACCGGTCGCCCAGGAGAGAAAATAAAGTTCAACTACACGGGTTATATCACTGCGCAGGGTAAACCTGACTTCAGTTATGGCCGTTACATGAACAGCAGTCAGTATATCAAGGCAGCGAGAGAAACTTTCGATCCGGTAGTTTTCCCTTATAATTCCTTGTCCCAATCGGTTGTGGCTCCGCATGAAACCATTTTATACAACCAGAGCAGAGGTCTGATCACGGCTGCACAAGCCAACAACAGTCTGGACAGCCTGGCAGGAATCGATAACCAGCAGCAGATCAAAGATTTGTGGTACCGTAATTCTTTCACCACCAATCAAACCCTTTCAGCTTCTGGCGGAACGCAGTTTTACAATTTTTACAGCTCCCTGTCTTACCTGAAAAATTATGGCAGTCAGGTCGGCAGTTCAGATAATACCTACCGTATTACCCTGAACCAAACTATCAACCCTACTAAATCTATCAGACTATCGATCAATACCATACTTAGCAATAACATTAGCCGGAATGTGCGACCTATTACTGTAGGCCCCGATTTCCTTCCTTACCAGCTATTTCAGGATGCTGCAGGCAACAACCTGAATTTGAACTACGTGAAAGGTTTGTCACCCGCTACGGTTGCCGATTATCAGTCAAGAAGTCGCATTAACCTCGATTATAGTCCGCTGGACGATATGTACATGGGTGATACCAAAAGCAATATGTTAACCATCAATACTTCGGCAGATTTAAATGTTAAAATTCTGAAAGGCCTGAGCTTTAATGGCACCTACGGTTACCAGAAATCACCAGGAACCTCTTTGCAATATGACGATGCAGGTATTTATGATATGCGTCGCGAATTGCTGAATTTCACCGTGGCACGCGTACCAGGCGCAACGCCGGTATATTATCTGCCCGGCACTGGTGGTAAATACGCTACGATTAATTATAACAGCTACAACTGGACTGTCCGTAACCAGCTGATGTACCATACCCAGCTGCGCGGTGGTAAAGATGAGCTGAACCTGCAGGCCGGACAGGAAATACAGGAGCAGTACCGCAATTCGGCAACAACCACGGTACGTGGGTATAACAGGGACCTGACCTCTTACAGTTTGCTGGATTACAACACCCTGGCGCAAGGTGTATTTGGTGCAGTAGGATCTTTTAGAAGTGTATTTAATGAGCGACCTTTTGTGGAGCTTTATGAGCGCCAGCGTTACCGTTCTTATTTTGGTTTGATGAACTACAGCTTTGAGGGTAAATACATCCTCGATGCCAGCATCAGAAGAGATTTCAGTAACCTATTCGCGACCAATAGCTCGTCACAGAAAAAACCTGCCTATAGTTTTGGCGGTAAATGGCTGATCACCAGAGAAGATTTCATGAAATCGCAGACCTGGATAGACAATCTTGGATTGCGTGTCACCTATGGTATTACAGGAAATTCACCTTACCTGAAAGCAGGTGCACTGCAGGATATCCTGGCAACGGAGATTAACAATACTTATGGTAACTCACTATATATCACTTCCCCTCAAAACAATAAACTCAGCTGGGAAAGTACCCATTCTTTCAATACGGGGATCGACTTTGGCCTGCTGGCTGGTCGTCTGAATGGTAGTATTGATTACTATTCAAAAAACACAACCGATTTACTCGGCAAATTACCTACAAACCCGCTTACGGGCTCGGATAACATTTCCGGTAACGTAGGTAATATCACCAATAAAGGGATAGAGGTTACTTTACGTTCCATGAACATACAAAGCGCAGCATTTAGCTGGACCAGTAATTTTGTCTTCAGTTATAATCAAAACAAACTGGTAACCTATTCCGCGCTTGATGCTTCACAAAACACGGCATCATTCCGTCTCAATGCGGCTCAGGTGGTAGGTTATACCAGCTCACCCCTGTTTGCTTACCGTTATGCGGGACTGGATAATGTAGGTGATCCTCAAATCAGACTGGCGGATGGCAGTATCACCAAAGAGGTTGATGCCGCTACTGCAGATGACCTGGTTTATATGGGTACTACACAGCCTAAATTCAATGGTGGTTTGAGCAATACTTTCCGTTATAAAAACATCTCCCTTACTGCAAATATGATTTATAATCTGGGTGGGGTAATGAGAAGAGACGTGAATACTTTTTACTATGGTCGCGCTGGTCAGGATGCTTCCGGCTTTGCGGGTAACCTGAATGAGGACTTTGATTTGCGCTGGAAAAAACCGGGTGATGAAGCTTTTACAGACATCCCCGCTTACGTAGCCAATGTGGGCATCTCTACCAACCGACGTAACACACAGTATTATACTTTTGCTGATATCAATGTGGTGAGTTCATCTTATATCAAACTGCGAGACATTACACTGTCTTATGATTTCACTGCGCGTTTATTGAGGGCCATCCACCTGGACGCAGCAAGGGTATATGTGCAGACCGGCAATTTCATGTTATGGAAAGCAAATAAATACGATATCGATCCTGAATACCAGACATTCAATGTAGGTACCCGTTCTATTCCTGCATTTTCTCATCCTTTAACTTTAGGTGTAAACGTTACTTTTTAATCTCCATTGTCATGAATAACAAAACTATAATTACTATAATCACTATAATTTGCCTCAGCACTTCGGCCTGTAAAAAGGATTTCCTGAATCTGGTACCGCAATCACAGCAAGTAGCTGCAACTACGGAAGACTATCGGTTGCTGCTGAATAATAAACGCTTTTTTGCGTACGACTTTGCCGGGGGTTGGCAGGGACAAGTGTTAATGGGCGACGATGTCGCGGCTGAAGGAACATTCTTCAGCAGAGCCATGGCACCTTCACAGAAAGCTTTCAGATGGGATGATGATATTTTCCAATCTGGCGATATTGACTGGACGCAAGGCCTTTTTCTGGCCAACTTGTATACATTGAACAAGGTGATCAACGAAGTAGGCGAATCTACCAAAGGTACTGCGCAGCAAAAAGCGACGGTCCTGGGCGAGGCTTATGCTACAAGAGCCTGGTTGTATTTCCAGTTTGTGAACTTCTTCGGTAAATCTTATACCAAAGCATCTGCAGGTACAGATCTGGCCTTCCCTATTATCAAAACAGCAGATGTGACTGTTCAGAAATTTACCCGCGCAACAGTGCAGGAAGTTTATGATTTCATTGAAGCTGATTTTAAAAGCGCTATTGCCAGCTTACCCCTGACCAGTGAAAGTGCAATACACTTTAACCGATCGGCTGCCAAAGGTTTATTGGCTAAGGTTTACCTGTTTAGCGACCGCAATACGGAAGCCTTGCAATTGTTTAATGAGTCGCTGGCCGACAATGCAGCAGCTGCCATACCTGCAAAACTGTACAATTATAATACTGAATTTGCATCGGGTGGCAAGTTCGATCCGGTTACGAGTAGCGGTCCTGCTAATTCGCCAGGTATTGACTACCTCGATGTGACAGAATCTGTCGTAGCCAAATCATTTTACAATAGCTCCTACAGTGGTAACGGTTACGGTAATGATTTCATCGTGCTTTCTGAGAAAACACGTAACCTCTTTGACGCAGGCGATCTGAGACTGAATTTTTATGCCGCACAGTTCCCTTATCAGGAGCCTAATCCATCCGGCAGACTCTCCAAAATAGGTGTACAATATACTAAATTCGGCCTGCAGCTTTCGGAGCTCTACCTCCTGCGCGCCGAGTGTAAAGTAAGGCTCAATGACTTGAGCGGAGCGGTAGCGGATCTGATGATGTTACGCAATGCCAGGATGCCAGCGACTATTTCTGCCGTTCCGGCTACCGTTGCCGGTTCACAGCGCGCATTGCTAAGTTTCATCTTTGATGAACGCGAACGTGAATTTGCAGCAGAAGGTTACCGCTGGTTTGATATGCGCCGTGAAGCAGTAGATCCACTCCTTACGCCTAAAACCTATACACATACGCTATATGATACGGATGGAGCGGCTACTACTTATACGTTGAGAAAAGAGCGTTTAACCATGCGCCTGCCTTATAATATCATGATTTCTAATCCTGACATGCCTAATAACCCTTAAGAAAAATACACATAAATGAAAACGACAACAACTATACTTTGCCTGGCATTTACGGCGATAGCCGGCCTGACGAAGGCACAACATCCATTTACCATTGAAGGTCAGCTCGGTGCCGGCAAACAGGGATTTGTGATCCTGGACTATTATAAAAAAGGAAATTACATGCGCGATTCCGCAGCGGTAACGAATGGAAAATTTAAATTCAGCGGCACTTACGGTGATCCGATTTACGCCACCTTAGACCTGAACCCAAATCGTGGTTACGTTACACCAGACAAAGTGCAACCTGCGGATCAGGCTAAATTTTTCATCGATGGTAAAATGACTGTAAAAAGCACTGGAGGATTAAAAGAGGCATTGATTAAAGGAGGTAAAACTCAGGCCGATTACCTGGTACGCGATGCCTTTTACAAACCCCTGAATGCGAAGCTGGCGGTATTAAGTGAAGAAATGCGTCCTTTATATAAAGACAAAAACACGGAAGCGATGAAACCAGTGCAGGCGAAAATTGGTGACCTGATGAGACAGGCGCAGCAAATTGACAGCGCCTTTATCCGTCAGCATCCTGACAGTTATGTTGCTTTTGACATCTGGAGAAGTAAACATACCAAAGGAGCAGTTAAGGCAGAATGGAGCAGTGACTTTGACAGGTTCAGCAAAGAAATCCGCAACACTGAAGAAGGTAAGCTCATGGCCGGGAAAATTGACCGCGCTAAACAATTATCGCCGGGCAAAATGGCTCCATCATTCAGCATGGTAGATTTGTCTGGTAAAAAAGTTTCTTTAAGTGAGCTTAAAGGCAAAAATGTACTGCTGGTTTTCTGGATCCGTTATTTTGTTCCCTTTGAAACTTTCGCCCTGTATATGAGACGTACCGAAAAACGACTGAAAGATAAAAACACGGTGATTGTAGGGATTAGTTATGATGATGATTCGACCTGGCGTACTGCCGCAGCCGCTGATTTTCCTGACTGGATCCATCTGAATGCAGGTACTGAAAAGATCTCTGCTACTGAAATGGGGGCAACAGGCATTGCATATGGTATCTATTCTTATGCACATTTGCCCTCGGCCTACCTGATTGGTACAGATGGCAAATTCCTGAGCGACCGTATCAATTTAAACGACAATGAATTAGGTTCAAAATTGGAAAAACTAATCAAATAAAAATGAAGAAAATAGCCCTGATTATCCTGCTGCACCTATCTGCAGCAGGATTATATGCACAGACCACAAGGATTCCTGACTTCCCGGATACTGGTGAAGAATTGAGTAGCTATCCGGCAGTAGAATGGTTACAAGGCGGCAACATTACCGCGTTTGACCCCGACAAAACCTATATCGTTGAACTCTGGGCCACCTGGTGTGTTCCCTGTATAGCTGCGATGCCGCATATTGCTGAACTGAATGAAAAGTTTAAAGATAAAGGGGTGGTATTTATCGCACAGGATGTGATGGAATATGACCGTGAAAAAGTAGTGAATTTTGTAAAAGCCAAAGCTGAACTGGCGCATATCAATGTGGCTTTCGCAGGTGCGGAAGGCAATGAATTTGAACAGCGCTGGGTAAAGGGTGCGGGCGTAAATGGCATTCCGCAAACCTTTATCATCCAGGGAAATAAACTGATGTGGCAAACTACGCCATATATGCTGAACGAAAAAGTACTGCAGTTACTGGTAGATCACCAATTCACGATAGATGCGGCGAAAGCACTCGTCAGTAAAAAAGACTAAGCTGAGGTAGGGATAATTCATGAGTCGCCCGTAGCAACAGGTTGCGGGCGACTTATTTATGGCTGACCAGGGCAAGCAGTTTATTTTTCAGGTCATGCAGCTGAAAGGGCTTAGCGAGATAGTCATCCATTCCGCATTCCTTCACCCTGGTTTGAATATCATCAGAAACAGAACCTGTGAGCGCAATAATATGGATCTTCGCTTTTTCTGTATTATTCAGCAACCGGATTGCTTTTGTGGCTTCAACCCCATCCATCACGGGCATATGCATATCCATCAGGATCAGGTCATAGTTTTCCCGCATCAGGGCATCAATTACCTGCTCCCCGTTTTCAACGATATCAGCTTCCATATTCCATTGTTTGAAAAGCTGACGCATAAAAAATATATTCATCACATTATCTTCCGCCACCAATACCTTCAGCTGACTCAAAGCCATAGGATCGTCTGTCTCAGTTTCGCTGTTTAGCTGTGCTGCGGGGGCTTCCTGCAGGGTCATATCAAAATAAAAACTACTCCCCTTTTCCGGAACACTGCTCACCTTTATTTCGCTGCCAAACATACTGACCAGTTCTTTGACAATACTCAGTCCCAAACCTGTGCCCCCATATTTCCGGGCGGTGCTGCTCGATGCCTGAACGAAAGGTTCAAAGATTTTGTCCTGCTGGCTCTGGCTTAAACCTATTCCGGTATCCTTCACTGTTAGCCTGATGGTATAAGCGGCTGCATTGTGCTCCACCAAGCGCGCAGTAATCATCACTTCTCCCACTGCAGTGAATTTGATGGCATTACCCACAAGATTGTACATCACCTGGCTTAAACGCGTAGGATCGCCTAAAAATTCCTTTTTCCTGAGCTGTTCGTCCACTACCAGTACCAGTCCGACTGATTTCTCATTGGCAATACTCCTCATCCCACTGCTGATGCCATGGAGCAGTGTATCCAGGTTAAAGACCACGCTTTCCAGTTCCAGCTTACCAGATTCAAGTTTGTTGATATCCAGAATATTGCTGACCAGCGATAAGAGTCCTTCGGCCGAAAATTTCAGCCCCTGTAACTGTTCTTTTTGTGTTGGATTAGTATTGTTATTTGCCAGTAAAGTTGAAATGCCTATTACAGAATTTAACGGTGTCCTGAGTTCATGCGACATCATGGATAGGAAGTTGCTTTTGGCCACAGCAGCTTCCGCAAGTTCATCATTAAGCATTTCCTTCTGCGCTATCGTAGAATACAGGACGCCGTGAAAATAATAATGCGAGAATAAGATAACCAGGAAATTGATCACAATGTAGAGGTCGTTCAGACCTTGCGGCAGTAACTGAAGACCGGTGAAACGGAAACTGATATAATGGCACAAGATCACCGCAGCCGACGCCAGCACCGTATAAATTGTCCCCCACTTTTTATTCAGACCATAAAATCCGGAGATAACTACCATGTAGATGGCCTGGCAGGTGACAATATCTGTACCTACCTGCTGATTAAATACCCGGTAATACACATGCATAATAGTCGCAATGATCGCATAGTGTATGCCCCATTTGATAATTTTCGGGAACCTGCGCAGCAGCACAATCATAAATAAAGAACTGATGATGAGACGGATTGCACGCGTACTACCGTCACCATGATGATTTGAGATGGCATCCCAAAGATAAATGAGGCCCTTAAATACATTGGCACCCAGCATCAGATAGAATAAATGTAACTGCGCCTTCTGGATTAATGTTCCCGTAAAACGGGGAAAAGATTTACTTAATTTGCGGAAGGAGAAATTGGGCATTTGGTTAAATTAATAGCTATTCGTTATCCAGCAATCCGGGTAAAGATAAAGCTTTTTATAAAAGGATCAAATGCAGATCCAAGCTGCCGCATGCCATGCTGTTAAACACTTATCAGGAGAAGTCTCTACCTCTAAAACAAAAGAAGTGCCCGGATGATCCGGACACTTCCCATTTAGTATCGAGCGTTAGTATTTTAGTTTGGAAATAGCCGTGATATCAGTTGCACCCTCCAGGTACAATCCTTTTTTAGCTGTTGCAGTTTCTGCATTGATGACATAGACATAGTTTTGTCCGTTATCATCTTTGAAGACGTAATCGATCGTTTTACCATCTTCTTCATAATAGGTATTCAGTTTGAAAAGCGGCTGATTGTGTTCCGGAATGCCGCTTACATAAGTAACCGTTTTTGCATTGACATCCACGATAGCCATTTTCACTCTTCCTCCCTGGATATCACCTGTGGTAACGCCAGCATATAGCGCCATGAGGAATTTACCATTCGCGATGTAAGCACCACGGGCAATTTTAACACCTGCTATTTCTTCCATATTGAAGAAGTAAGATTTATCAAAAACCTCTGTTCCTTTTTTAATGCGGACAATTCCGGAAGGTTTGGTCGATTTAACGCCATTGATTTCCGGTGCGGTAGACCAGGTATAGACGTCGCCGTTCTCAATCTGTTTTAAACCTTGCATACTGAACCAGTTACCTACATAACCTGTACGGTCGTCTGAAATAGTTTTCTCATATTTCATTTCAGGATAGCTGAACACAGCCACCCAGGTACTGTCTAAACTACCATAAACACCCTGGGTAAAGGGAGCTGTAGCTGATGCGGGTGGTGTATATTTAAAGTATGGCATGTAAATCTTATTGTCTACCTGGAACAAACCTGTCCATACTGCATTTGCGCCAGTTTGTGTAATCGCTTTCATGTCTGTAGTGCTTTTACCCGCAAGCAATAAGTTTTTTGCATCAAAACGGAATAGCTCTCCCACACCATTTCTTCTTGGGTCGCCACCACCAATCCACGCATCGTCATTCACCGTACCGTAAACACCTGTACGGAAGGTAGTGACCACATTACCCGCTTTCACTACCTTACCTTCAGCATTCAATCCAAAAGGAGTTACCGGACCCTGATCGGTATATGCCTGTGCAAATACCTTGTTGTTCTGCAGGATGAAAGAATAGGCATCAGATTCTACCCCGTTATTAGTAGATGATACGGAACCCTGATTCACATCATCGGCGGTGATAATATAGGTGCCGCTTACACCTGCTGTTGCAGCAGTATAGACAAACACATATTTAGCGTTTTTCAATGTAGCACCATCGGTACCATCTACTGACGGTTCCGAATCACTTTTGCTGCAGGCACTGAATAATAACATGGAAAGTAAGCTGCCCGTGCATAGTATTTTAAAAGTTGTTTTCATTTTTTTGTATTGATTTATGTATGGATGATTTGATTTGTTACAAAGTTTTTTTGGCGAAGAAATAGCGCAGTTTCAGGTTAAATGAACGGCTGGGCTTTTGCAGTTTATAATTATCGAAGAGGTCGGCATCCGTCAGATTGAGACATTCAAAGGCGACATTATACTTCCCATTGGCGATACTGTACAATAAATTGGCATCATGCGCCCATTGGGTAGGGATGTTGAGCTTGGTATCTTTTGCACCCTGACTGGGCCAGAATAGATAAAACTGGTTTACATAAGCAAGATTATAACTTACAGAAAGACGGTTTCCCTGATGCAGCACATTGTCGAAATACAGGGTAGCATTGATATTGCCAAAGAAGTAAGGTGTATTCGGAATGCGGTCTTTGTAGGTGACACTTTGTACGGTCGACTTTTGTCCGTTTGTTAATGTCTCATACTGCGTCTTGTTTCTCAGGTTCTGATAAGTCATACTTGCACTCAGAGAGAAGCGCTGTTTATATGCATAATGAATTTCGGCATCTACTCCCCTGTTGGTTACATTAGCCTCATTTACGTTCATCATGATATACTCCCCATTGCTATTGGAATTTCCGCCCGGGATGACTACACTCCTGATATAGTCCTTCGCATTCCTGTAGATATAATTGGCCTGGAATTCCAGGAAATGATCTTTTTGAAGGAAAAAGCTGTAAGTAGCACCCAAGTTCAGGTTGTGACTGTTTTCGGGTTTCAATGCGGGATTACTGGTTTCATTGACTTCATCACCAAATAATTCATTGTTATCCGGCAAGCGATATGCCCGCTCATAAGAGGCTTTCAGTTGTAAATTCCGGAGCAGGAAATAGGTAGCCGCAGTTCCGTATCCCGTTTTAGAGAAACTTCTTTCGCGGTCAAAAATCTCGTAAGTATAATTTTGCAGCGCTGTCTGATAGGTGGCCACCATCTCATTATTGATGACTTGCTGATGGTATTGTTTGATGAAAGCAGTTGCATTGAACTTTTCGTTCATCTGATAGAGATAACCTAGACCTAGTGTGTTTTTACGGGTGATCTTAGGTTGTTTGTCATATATATTGTCCGGGTCATATTTATCTTCCCCTTTACGGTTGAAGGTATTGTACATTTCATTGAGGGAAAGGGAATGCTGCTCATTCAGTTTGTAGTTGAAAGCTGCACTGGCGATACCGTTATTATTCCTGAACTTGTAATCTCTTAAGGCACTTTCTCCGCCCAGCCTGCCTGGATTTGCGGGATCACGGTAGACAAAAGTTCCATCCCAGGTATATCTTTTAAAAGCGGTATCCACAGAACGTTCTTCGCCAAAATTATAATTCCCGTTGATTTTAACATCCAGTCCTTTAACCAGGAAATCCTTTTTCAAATACTTGATAGCCGGCTGCATGATATTGCCCGATCTCCACCTTGCTCCATACACATCATACATGCGGTTACCGGTCTGAATATCTGCCTTATTTTCACCCATGGTGATCCCAACAAGCAACTGATCTGCATATTTTTTTCCTCTTACCCCGACATTTGCCACCACCGTTTCATTGTGATAGGTATCATGAAAACGGCGTACCCGGCGCTCATCATTTAAACCGGTGTTCTGATCCACCACGGGGGCAGTCACCCAGTAATTGTTATCTGAGTAGTTCTGAAATACGCTCAATTGTGCCGTAAATCCGGAAGCAGCGGTATAACCTGCATTGAGGGCAGATTTATGGGTATTGAATGAGCCATAAGCGTAGGAAGCATCGATATAAGTACTTGGCTGTGCGCTGGTGATAATATTTACCGCGCCCCCCAATGCATCGCCACCCAGCCAAACGGGTACTACACCTTTGTAAACCTCAATCCTGTCGGCAAAGTTAACGGGGATATTATTGAGCTGGAAGGATGAACCAAAGTTATCCATAGGCACACCATCGAGGAAAAATTTGACCTGGCGACCAGTAAAACCATTGAGACTGAAACGCAGGTCTGACCCTACGCCGCCAGACTCCCGCACCTTTGCTCCCGACACCCGGTTTAACACCTGTCCCAAATCCATCGTGGTATTGTGCAAAGGTTTTGCATCAATAGATACTACGTTATAGGCTTGTTTGCCAACTTCCTTCGCTTTTGTAAAGCCCAGAATAGAAACATTGTCCATCGTCTGCACCGTTTCTTTCATGCCGATATTTTCTACGGTCTGTTTTCCGCTGCGGATGGTAATTTTACGGGAATAGTGCTGATAAGCTAAAGCCTTTACTTCCAGTGTATAACTACCGGCAGTTAGTCCGCTGAAGCTGAATGAACCATCATTTGCAGTAACCTGCGCTAAGTTGAGCGGGAGAATGCGAACAGTGGCGCCAGCAAGTGGCGAATTATTTTCATCTTGAATGAGTCCTTTTAATTCACCCTTTGCGCTGCCCTGACCTTTCGCGCTGAACAAGAACATGCAGAACAAGCATGTAAAGGCTATTTTATGGAGTAACATCTTTCTAAATCCGGTTAATTTATTTTTGTGCATTTGAAGGGCAGTAGCACAACCTAAATTTTACCGAAGGTGAAAAATGAAAAAATATTTATTTATGTGGAATGGCAGCTGGTTATTTCCCGAGTGTATCTATGCGAAGGATGAAATCTGTATCATCCGTTAGCCGCAACCCTCTTTTCAAAACACCGTCCGCTATGGTATATTTCCAGATGTAATTCCCGTCTTTGGCAGAGCTGATAGCGATATAAGCCACATTTCCCTGTACAATTACGCACTGTTTCCGGGTACCCCGATCTAAAGGAAGATCCAGTTTTTGGATAGCTTTAGTTTTCAAATCAAGCACGTAATATTCAAAGTGAGCTGTTTTGTAATGATCATTTAACCCTTTAAAAAGGTCTTTTCTTTCTGTGCGGACGATCACTTTGTTTGCGGCGAGCGACCACATTCCATAAACATGGTTTTGAATTTTTGATGCAGAGAGATTGAAAAAATAGTTTTTATCCGGCGCTACAGCTCCTTTTTTGATACTGAAGATAGCTGAAGGCAATTCTGGCCGGTTACCCAAAGCGATTCCTGGGCAGGATATAAAGTAATAGTTGCCATTTTCGTCCAGCGAGGAATATGATTGCACCGTATTTTGTCCGCCCGGATAGGTGGAACGGGTATCTTTACTGATGCTGATCAAATCCATTTCAGGATAACGCAGTTCGGAGACATACAAAGTATCACTCGTTCCAAAATTATAAATGTCCTGAGAAGCATGATAAGTATGTCCGATCAGCAGCCGGTCACCCCTCCTTTCGGTAAAACCCAAAGACATCGTCTCAAAATGTCCGGCAGGTCTTGGAATATCCAGAGTTCCCCTTTTGATGACTTTCATCAGCGCGGTATTCACCAGCATATATTCTGCCTTGTTATAACCCGGCAGGTTCAGTCCTGTCAGCAATAACGTATCCCCTTTCAGCCAGGTGAAATTTTCAATCGTAAAATCTTTGACCGGCAGAGCGGATATCACTTTCAAAGTAGCTTCCACAACCTTATATTTAGAAAACAAAGCAGTTTTGCTGTTCAGGTAGTAATAACAATAGTTGCTGACAATCAGACTTCTGCCCATCTTTAAGGTATCCAGCGCTATCCCGTCAGTAGTAGGCTTCAAAACACCACTATCTAAGGTATTATACTGCAGCAGGTAGTTTTTCCCATCCTTCGCCAGCACATAAATACTATATTTTGCAGGTAACTTTTTATCCTTTTGATCCGGACCGCAGCCATTCATTAATGCTGCAATAAGGAGCAAATAAACAAAGAGTGCGTAGCTTTTAATGGTATAAAACAATGGAGGAAGGATTTAGAATGAGCTTTTAGATATCAAAATGTGTATTAATTTGCCTTTGCATGATTGGAGGAAGGTCTAACAGGTTTTCTTTGTTGACCATAATGATATCTTTTGCTCCCTGCCGGTTTTTCAGGATGATATAAGTCTGCCCTTTTTTGAAATTCACTTTTTTACCCGTGCCTTCAAAAACAAGCTCTACATCTTTTTCTGTAGAAATGAGGAGACTCCCATTGAGATCTATCACATGCATTTCATCATTGATACTTGCCGTAGTATTTGGGCCTACAGCCACGTTATATCCGCCGGAAGATACCTGTCTTACCTGTGCTGCGGAGCTATTGTTCAAATTAACAATGGCTATTTTTGAAGGATTAAATGAATACACAATGATACCCGACAGAAAAAAGAAAATTGAGGCCGCAATTGCACCTTTCCACATATAATAGCTGTTGCTCCTGGTTTTAGTTACCAGAGGCTCCTCCGGTAGATCAGACTGGATGTTTTTCCATATATCAGACTTCAGCGCATTTTTATCCGCACCGGCAGAAAGTTTCAAGTCATTCCCCTCGTTATTGAATAACCACTCTTCTATCTCCCTGCATTCTTCAACACTGCAGGCATCTAAATGATATCGCTCTAGAAGTTCTTTATTGACACTCATGGATATATCCGGGATAAATTGCTTTAAGATACAAACTTAAAAAAATTATTGCTTTTAATCGTAAGTAGCCTAAGCACCTGATCCCCGTAAGGAAAAACAACATTTATTTTTAACAGTTTTCTAATACCCCGCTAAGCCATGTTTGAGTCGCCCTGTAGCCTTAGTGATATGGTATTCTACTGCTCTTTCAGAAATATCCAGGAGTCTCGCTATTTCCGTGGTTTTTAATCCCTGCTCGCGACTCATTTTATAAACCTTTTTACACTGGCAAGGTAAGGTATCCACCAGGATATCTATTTTTTCTTTTAAATCATTGAATAAAACCTGCTCTTCTGTGCAGTTACTGGCAAAAGAGCAGTCAAGGAACTGAAATTTATCATGAGG
>Ga0247814_10000350_pt1 | contig 38294 bp, 26 predicted proteins | sample UWRJL179409R1_FD_179947 | JGI IMG/M metagenome (GOLD analysis project Ga0247814, IMG submission 179947) | Plant litter microbial communities from Arlington Agricultural Research Station in Wisconsin, United States - UWRJ-L179-409R-1 | ecosystem: Environmental > Terrestrial > Plant litter >... | reverse complement strand
GGCCACCAGATCGGCCAGACGCGCGTTTTCCACCACCAGCATGCCGCGCGTCCAGGCATCCGCGCCGGGCTTGAGGGCCAGCATCGGGCCGAGGCCGTCGCGGCTCATGAACATTTGCTGACCTTCGCGCAGTATCTGCTCGCGAGTGTCGTGGGGAGTTTGCGCGGCAACTGCTGATTGCAACACGCTCAGCAGCGTGCCGTCGCTTTCACGGCGGACCAGAAACCGCGTGCCCAGCGCGCGCATTTGCCCATCGCGGGTTTCCACGATAAATGGCCGCGGGTCGTCGTGGCTGCCGGTTTCGACGAGGATTTCGCCGTCCTGCAGGATCACGCGGCGCTGCTTGGCATCAAAACGCACATCGATGGCGCTGTGGGTGTTGAGACGGATTACCGTGTTATCAGCCAGACGCACACTGCGCTGTTCGCCGGTGGCGGTGCTTTGGTCAGCAAGCCAATAATCCAGCGGCAGATAACGCTCGCCGACGAACAACGCCAGGCCGCAGGCCAGCAACACACTGGCCAATCCGCCACCCAACTTGCGCAGCTGTTGACGCGCGGTGCCGTGGGATTGCAGCAAGGCTTTGCGTGCAGGAGCCTTCTGGGCAGTAAAGCGCTGATCGAGCAGACCCAGCTGCATCCAGGCGCGCGCATGTTCTTCGTTGGCCGCTATCCATCGGGCGAACGCTTCGCGCTCGGCTTCGCTGCCGCTGCCTCGATCCAGACACAACTGCCAGGCGATGGCGGCATCCAGAACATGGGCAGAAACCGGTTGGGAGTTGAAGCTGCTCATAGAGGCTGGCCGTACAACGCCACGTAACATTGGCGAATGCCTTGCGCCAGATATTGCCGAACCCGTGGCACGGAAACCCCCAATCGCTCGGCGATCTCGCCGTGGGTCAGGCCGTCCAGGCGGTTATACAGAAATGCCGCCCGCGCCTTGCTCGACAGCTTGCCGAGTAAACGGTCGATGGCCTTGAGGTCTTCGAGGATCAGGTGTTGCTCTTCCAGGGATGGCTGCTCGGCTTCGGGGATCAGCATCAATTCGTTGAGGTACGCCTGTTCAAGCGCAGCACGGCGGAAGTAGTCGAACAGCAGGCCCTTGGCGACCGCCACCAGAAAAGCGCGAGGTTCATTGGGATTGCGCAGTTCGTCGCGACCCAGCAGTCGGACGAAGGTGTCCTGACTCAAATCCTCCGCACGCTGCGGGCAGGCAACATTGCGCCGCAGCCAGGCCAACAGCCAGCCACGGTGGTCGCGATACAACGCGCCAACGATCTCACTTTGAGTGCTTTGGGCTGATGACACGAACGACCCCGAAGAATTGCATTAACTAACGAGAATTATTCGCGATTGTGTCAGAGCCAGGGAATGCTGGCAATTGGCGCTTGTCGGTTGGCTCCGCAGGACCGGCTTTAGCCGGGAGGGCAATCGTTCTGGCGACGGAGCTGCTGCGACTCAAATGGCCTCCTCCCGGCTAAAGCCGGTCCTACAGTGTCCTTACCAATTACCTGACCACACCCTCTTCAACCAACAATTTGAGAATCGCTTCGGCGCCTTCCTGGGGGGTGACGCCTTTGAGGACTTGCCCGCCGCCACCGCTGGCTTTGGCCGTTGCGGCTTTCATGCGATCCGCGCCGCTTTTGGCCTTGATCACTTTCAGGCGTTTGGGCCGGGGCTTGGCCGGTTGCAGGGATGAATCGATAAGCAGCTCATCCGTCACGATCTCGACGTGCTCAACGTCCAGGCCGCCGCGTTGCGCCGGGCCGTAAGCGCTTTGCCGGGGTTTGGGCGCGGCGTTATCCACGGTTGCCAGAAACGGCAGACGCACTTTCAACCGTCGACGTTGGCCGCGAGGCAAGGCTTGCAGCACCTGCGCGACACCATTGCTGACCGACTCCACTTCCGCCATACCGACCACCAGCGGCCAGCCGAGATTTTCCGCCAGCAGGAACGGCAGCATACCCGAGCCTTCGCCGGTTTCCGCCTGGCTGCCGGTGAGCACCATCTGCACCCCGGACTCGCGGATGTAATCCGTCAGCGCAGGCAGCGCGTCGGCATTTTCCGGTTGTTCGAGCACATGCAGTTCATCCAGGCCCATGCCCAGATAAGCGCGCAAAGCAGGTTCTTCGGCATTGCCGGCGTGCAGCACGTGCAGGTTATTGCCGGCCAGTTGCAAACCCAGCTCGACGGCGCGGGCGTCCTGTTCGGCGCGACGGGCGCGACCGGAAGTCGGGTGCGCGCCGATGGACACCAGGCTGATCACGTGCAAACTGGTTTTATCCACAGGCAGGCTGCTGTTGGTTGCAGCAATAGGCTCAGGCCGCATCTCGTTTTGCTCCATTGCGCCAGATTTCGACCGCTTCGATCAGCGCTTTGAGAATCTCCGCGCTTTCGCCGATTACCGACAAATCCGCACGCTTGATCATGTCGCAACCTGGGTCGAGATTGATCGCCACGACCTTGTCGCACGCGCCTATCCCTTGCAGATGCTGGATCGCGCCGGAAATACCGACCGCGACGTACACCCGCGCAGTCACCCAGGTACCGCTGGCGCCGACCTGCCGATCACGAGCCATGAAGCCGTCGTCCACCGCGACCCGCGAAGCACCTTCGGTCGCGCCGAGGGCCGCAGCCGTCTCGTGAAACAGGTCCCAATCCTTGACGCCGTTCCCGCCGGAGAAGATGAACTCGGCCTCGGCCATGGGAATGACCGCCGGATCAACCGCGACCGCGCCCAGATCTTCAATACGCGACAGGCTGCGCGCCACGGCTGTGGATAACTCCACCGGCAGGGCTTCATGACGGGTTTCGCTGACCGGCTCGGCGCATTCGACACCGGCCAGAATCAGTCGCGCCAATGGCCTGGCCAGGTCCTCGCGACCCGCACCGGCACGGCCGATGCACTGGTTATCGGTGACTTGCCAGACCCGCGTCGCCGGGCGTTCGCCCAGGCTGGCGGCGAATCGACGACCCAGCTCACCGCCACCGCTGCGACTGTCCGGCAGCAACCAATGCCGTGGGCTGAACTGGTTATCCACAGCCCGCAGACCTTGAACCCGTTGCTCCGGGGCATAACCGCTGAACTCAGCGCCATCGAGCACCAGCAAGCGATCAACGCCCGCCGTGCCGAAAGTGGTTTCCTTGTGCTCGCCGAATACCACGGCCAGCACCGCGCCGGTCTGCCCGGCCAATTGATGGGCGAGCCCGAGCAGATCGCGGTCATGGGCACTCAGGCGTCCGCCGACCATGTCCGGCACCACACTTATATAGAAGGCCGGTTCGACGACTTGATGCAGCGGCAATTGCACTTCGGCAGCCGCTGAGCGTTTGACCACGCCGCCTTGCTGCGCGCCGCTGCGGTCAATTCGCTTGATGCCGTTGGGTCCGATGAAACCAATGCCGTGCACGTTCTTGCGCATCAGGCCGTTGGGGCCCATCCAGCTGCTTTGGCTCGGCTGCATGGCCGCGTGCAAGGGATGCAAGCGGTTGCGGGCGATCCATTCAGCACGAGGGTCGCGGCGGATAATGTCGCTCATCAATGCACCTCCGCAGGTTCACGTTTGATCGGCGCGGGTTTGTTGGGGATAACTTCTTCCAACAGCGCATCAGCGACCAGTTCGGCAATGTCCTTGATCAGCGGACGCGGTTCGACCACGCCTTCAAGCATCGCCGTGCATTGCGGGCAACCCACGGCGACCAGTTCGGCGCCGGTCTCGCGGATGTCTTCCATGCGCATGTCGGGGATTCGCTGCTTGCCGGGAATGTCCGTGATCGGCGCACCGCCGCCACCGCCGCAACAGCGCGAGCGGAAACCGGAACGCTGCATTTCCTTGATCTCGATCCCCAGCGCGCGCAACACATCACGCGGCGCTTCGTACTCGCCGTTGTAACGGCCCAGATAACAAGGATCGTGATAAGTCACGCTGCTGCCTTTGTGCTGGCCCAGGTTCAGTGCGCCATCGCCGATCAGCTCAGCCATATAAGTGCTGTGGTGCTGCACGAGGTAGTTACCGTCGAACGCGCCGTACTCGTTTTTCAACACGTGGAAACTGTGCGGATCACAGGTGACGATGCGCTTGAAGCTGTATTTGGCCAGGGTCTGAATATTGCGTTTGGCGAGCATCTGGAAGGTCGCTTCGTCACCCAGGCGGCGAGCCACGTCGCCACTGTCGCGTTCTTCCAGGCCGAGTACCGCGAAGTCGACTTTGGCGGCTTTGAGGACTTTGACGAAGGCGCGCAAAGTGCGCTGGTTACGCATGTCGAACGCGCCGTCGCCGACCCAGAACAGCACGTCGACGGACTTCTTGTCGGCGAGCAGATTCAGGTTCAAATCCGCCGCCCAGTTCATCCGTCCGCCCGGCGCGAAACCGCCGGGATTGTCGGTGGCGATCAGGTTTTCCAGGACTTCGGCACCCTTGTTCGGCGTCGCGCCTTTTTCCAGAGTCAGATGGCGGCGCATGTCGACGATGGCGTCCACGTGCTCGATCATCATCGGGCATTCTTCAACGCAAGCCCGGCACGTGGTGCAGGACCACAAAGTTTCGGCGTCCACCAGACCATTGACGATGGGTTGATGAGGATTGCCGCTGTGCTCGCCGATCTTTTTGCCCGGATAAGCACTGCCGGCGAAGTTCGCATCGGTGCCGCCCGCCAGACCGACGACCATGTCTTGAATGAGCTTTTTCGGGTTTAGCGGCTGGCCGGCGGCGAAGGCGGGGCAAGCGGCTTCGCACTTGCCGCACTGCACGCAGGCGTCAAAACCGAGCAGCTGGTTCCAGGTGAAATCCTTGGGTTTTTCCACGCCCAGCGGCGCGGTCTTGTCATTCAGGTCCAGCGGTTTGAGGCCGGTTGAACGACCGCCGCCAAAGCGCTCCGCGCGACGGTGCCAGGCCAGGTGCAGCGCGCCCGCGAAGGCGTGCTTCATCGGTCCGCCCCAGGTCATGCCGAGGAACAATTCGCACACGCCCCACAACACGCCGACGCCCAGAATCGCCGCCAGCACCCAACCGCCGAAGTTTTGCGGAAGAATGCCCGCCACCGGCAAGGTCAGCAGGAAGAAACTCGCCGAGAACGCCAGCAGGCTTTTCGGCAAGCGCATCCACGGGCCTTTGGACAGGCGCGCGGGTGGGTTGAGCCGCCGCAGAAACATGAAGATCGCGCCGCCGAACATCACCGCCGATGCGATCAACAGGGCAAAGCCGAGAATGCGGTTCTGCAGGCCGAAACCATGCACCAGAATCGCCAGCGCAATGGACGCCACCGCGCCGCCAGCCGTGGCCACGTGAGTGTTGGCGATGTATTTATCGCGAGCCACCACATGGTGCAGATCGACCATGTAGCGTTTGGGCATGGCCAGCAGACCGCCGAGCAGATCGACTGCCGAGGCTCGGCCATTGCGCCACATTCTTACCCGCCGCACCGCGCCGAGGACAGCAAGGCCCAGGGCGGCGAACAGCAGGATGGGGAGAAGAGTGTTTAACATTGAGGTGCCCTCAAGCTTCAAGCCGCAAGCTTCAAGCCACAAGAAAGAGCAGCTGCAACCGCTGTGCTTTTACTTGCAGCTTGAGGCTTGTAGCTTGCGGCTGCCGTTAGAAATCCTTGCAGAGACGCAAGCCGTCATAGATCGCGGCATGGGTATTACGCTGCGCCACGCAATCGCCGATGCGGAACAGCAGATACCCGTCACCCGGCTCGCTCAAACAGGGCTGCGGCTGGATGGCGAACAAGGCTTCGATGTCGATCTGGCCTTTGTTGCGCGAGGCTTCCTTGAGGGCGTAGTAGATTTCTTCGTCAGGCCGCACGCCGTTTTCGACGACCACCTGATCCACCACCCGCTCCTCTTTGGCACCGGTGTATTCGTTCTCCAGCACCGCCACCAGCTTGTCGCCTTCGCGGTAGACCTTTTCCAGCATCATGTCGCCGGTCATGATCACTTCCTTGGGATACATGCTGCGGTAGTACGTCGGGAATGACGTACCGCCGATGGCAACGCCCGGCTTGATGTCGTCGGTGACGATCTCGACCTGGCAGCCTTTATCGGCCAGGAAATCGGCGGCGGACATGCCGGTAAACTCGCAAATGGTGTCGTAGACCAGCACGTTCTTGCCCGGTGCCACCTTGCCGTCGAGGATGTCCCAGCTGCTGACCACCAGGCCTTCAGCCGCGCCCCAGTGTTCGTTCTGCTCCAGAAACGGATGACCGCCCACCGCCAGCACCACGATATCCGGGCGCAGATCGAGGATGGTCGCCGCGTCGGCAGCCGTGCCCAGACGCAAATCGACTTTCAGGCGTGCCAGTTCCAGCTGGAACCAGCGGGTGATACCGGCAATCTGGTCACGTTGCGGCGCTTTCGAGGCCGTGGTGATCTGCCCGCCGATGAATTCCTTCTTCTCGAACAGCGTCACGTCATGGCCGCGCTCGGCCGAAACCCGTGCGGCTTCCATGCCCGCCGGACCGGCACCGACCACCACAACCTTGCGTTTGACGCCGGTGGATTTCTCGATGATGTGCGGCACGCCCATGTATTCACGGGACGTCGCGGCGTTCTGGATGCACAGCACGTCCAGGCCTTGGTACTGGCGGTCGATGCAGTAGTTGGCGCCGACACATTGCTTGATCTGATCGATCTGGCCCATCTTGATCTTGGCGATCAGGTGCGGGTCGGCAATGTGCGCGCGGGTCATGCCGACCATGTCCACGTAGCCGCCTTCGAGAATCCGCGTGGCCTGATTCGGGTCCTTGATGTTCTGCGCGTGCAGCACCGGCGACTTGACCACTTCCTTGATACCGGCCGCCAGATGCAGGAACGGCTCCGGTGGATAACTCATGTTCGGGATAACGTTGGCCAGGGTGTTGTGGGTGTCGCAACCCGAGCCCACGACGCCAATGAAATCGATCATGCCGGTATCGTCGTAGTACTTGGCGATTTCCTTCATGTCTTCGTGGCTCAAGCCATCGGGATGGAACTCGTCGCCGCACAGACGCAGGCCAACGCAGAAATCGGGGCCGACTTCCTTGCGCACGGCCTTGATCACTTCCAGACCAAAGCGCATGCGGTTTTCGAAGCTGCCGCCCCACTCATCGGTACGCTTGTTGACGCGCGGACTCCAGAACTGGTCGATCATGTGCTGGTGCACGGCGGACAGCTCGACGCCATCCAGGCCACCGGCCTTGGCCCGCGCCGCAGCGCTGGCGTAGTTGCCGATCACGCGCCAGATTTCTTCCGGCTCGATGGTCTTGCAGGTCGCGCGGTGCACCGGCTCGCGGATGCCCGATGGCGACAGCAAGGTCGGCCAGTGATCGCCATCCCAACGGGAACGGCGGCCCATGTGGGTAATCTGGATCATGATCTTGGCGCCGTGCTTGTGCATGGCGTCAGCGAGATTCTGGAAGTGCGGGATGATCTTGTCGGTCGCCAGGTTGACCGATTTCCACCAGCCTTGCGGGCTATCGATAGCGACGCTTGACGAGCCGCCGCAGATCGCCAGGCCGATGCCGCCCTTGGCTTTCTCTTCGTAGTACTTCACGTAGCGGTCAGTGGTCATGCCGCCATCGGTCGCGTAGACCTCGGCATGGGCCGTGCTCAATACGCGGTTGCGGATAGTCAATTTACCGATTTGAATCGGCTGGAACATCGCTTCGAAAGCCATTTTGCGTACCTCGACTTACAACGGCTTGACGATAAACAGGCCGTCGTCGTGACCTTCTTCCGAACCGCCATAGACCTGCTCGGCCACGGTGCGGATCGAACTGCCCTTGGCGGCGAGGATCTGGTCCATGGCACCGGCGAACCAGCCGGTGAACATGTAATCGACCTTGCGACCGACCTTGCCGTAGACGTACACGAAGCACGAGTGCTCAAGCTTGATGCTGGCGGTGCCTTTTTCCAGGTCGATGTCCTGGATCTTGAACAGGCCCCAGCCGCGCTGCGACAGCCGCTTCATGTAATGCTCGAACACCGCAACGCCTTCCAGGCCGTGGCATTCGGCTTCTTTTTCACACCAGTGCCAAGCGGATTTGTAGCCGGCCTTGTAGAGAATGTCGGCGTAGGCATCAGCGCCCAGCACTTCTTCGATGCCCATGTGGTTGTTGACGAAAAAGTGGCGCGGCACGTATAGCATCGGCAATGCGTCGGAGGTCCAGACACCGGTTTCGCTGTCGACTTCGATAGGCAGTTGCGGGGCGATTTTAGCCATGGGGTCAAACTCCAGAAATTCGGGGGTCGCCCACTGCGAAAATGGCAGTGGGATATTCAATTCATCGAGGGTTGCGGTCTGGCGTCGGTGGGTTATTCGCCCCAGACGTCTTTCAATACGTTGACCCAGTTTTCGCCCATGATCTTGCGCACCACGCGCTCGGGATGGCCGCGTCTGAGCAGGGTTTCGGTCAGGTTCGGGAACTCGCCCACGGTGCGGATGCCCAGCGGGTTGATGATCTTGCCGAAACTGGTCAGGCGGCGCGCGTAGCCCTTGTCGTGAGTCAGGTATTCGAAGAAGTCCTGGCCATGGCCCTGGGTGAAGTCGGTGCCGATGCCGATGGAGTCTTCGCCGACGATGTTCATCACGTATTCGATGGCTTCGGCGTAGTCGTCGATGGTGGAGTCGATGCCTTTGGCGAGGAACGGCGCGAACATGGTCACGCCGACGAAACCGCCGTGATCGGCAATGAACTTCAGCTCTTCGTCAGACTTGTTGCGCGGGTGTTCTTTCAGGCCGGACGGCAGGCAGTGCGAATAGCAGACCGGTTTTTTCGATTCGAGGATGACTTCTTCGGAGGTCTTGGAGCCCACGTGGGACAGGTCGCACATGACGCCGACGCGGTTCATTTCGGCGACGATTTCACGACCGAAACCGGACAGTCCGCCATCACGTTCATAGCAACCGGTGCCGACCAGGTTCTGGGTGTTGTAGCACATTTGCACGATACCGACGCCCAGCTGCTTGAAGATCTCGACGTAGCCGATCTGGTCTTCATACGCATGGGCATTCTGGAAACCGAACAGGATGCCGGTCTTGCCCTGCTCCTTGGCCTTGCGGATGTCGGCGGTGGTGCGCACCGGCATGACCAGGTCGCTGTTCTCGCGCATCAGTTTCTGGCTGGTGCAGATGCTGTTGATGGTGGCCTGGAAACCTTCCCATACCGAGACTGTGCAGTTGGCCATGGTCAGGCCGCCCTTGCGCATGTCTTCAAACAGCTCACGGTTCCACTTGGCAATGATCAGCCCGTCAATAACGATGCTGTCGGCGTGCAGTTCGGCTGGGCTCATCAGGCTGTCCCCTTATTAGGTGCTTGCGCGCCGAAACGTATGTCGGCGCTATTGGGGCCAGCATATGCCGGAGGGTCAGGCGAGCCGGGTGCAAAAACGACAGGGGGTTTGCCGAAAGCGTCAAGAAACGACAATGGGCGACAGGACGCCGCTGCCGTCTGTGTCGCAAACCTGTTCTTTGCCTCGCGCATGGGCCAGAATTCAACGCATCAATGAATCGGAGCGACTCGATGAAAACGGTTTTCCTGACTTTGGCGCTTCTGGCGACCGGCATTACTGGCGCTCACGCTGCTACAAACCCTGATGCAACGCCTTGCGACGGCGTCGATGAGGACAAGCAGACCCTGGAGTGCTCGAAATACAGCCGCGAAACCGCCGAGCAGCTGCTCACCGAGAACTTCCAGAACCTGTTGCAGCGGGTGCAGACCCAATTCGGTGCCAACAAGGCGCAATTCGACTATTTCACCGGCAAGCTCAAGACCGCCCAGCAAGCCTGGCAAAAACTGCGCGACGCTGACTGCGCCGTTGAAGTCTTCCCGGCCGCTGCTGGTAGCAAGGCGTTCACCATCGCCGAGAATGACTGCCTGGCGCGCATGAGCGATGAGCGGTCGGAATACCTGGAGTCGATTGCCCAGGAATGACGTTTTTCGATGGGCTATCGTGTCGGCCTTATAAATTTCGGACTTTGTAGTTAAGGCTTTCTCATGATTATTTGCGGCGTGGAAATCAAAGGCAGCGAGGCTATTTTCGCCCTCGCGACCCTGCAGCATGGCGGCATCGAACATTTGCCGCTGGCGACCAAGAAGATTGCTCTGGAAGACGACGACGAGTCAGTCAACGTCAAAGCCTTCGCGACGCAGATTGCCAGCTTTGTGCGCGAGAACGGCATCAGTCATATCGTGATCAAGAAGCGCAGCAAGAAAGGCGAGTTCGCGGGCGGCCCGACCACCTTCAAGATCGAAACGATCTTTCAGCTGCTGTCTGATTGCGAAGTGACGCTGATGTCGCCGCAAACCATCAATGCGCAAAACAAGAAACACGACTTCGCCCTGCCCGCCTCGCTGAACAAATATCAGCATGAGGCTTATAAAGCGGCGTGTTCGGGGTTGATGAAGCGATAGTTGAGCGCGGGTCTGTAGAAATTTTGCGTCCAGCGAACACCGTATATGTGCCTATGTGGGACCGGCTTTAGCCGGGAAGAGGCCAGTACATCCGATGCATCTGCAGCGCCTGGAAAACAGCCTTCCCGGCTAAAGCCGGTCCTACAATTTTGCTTATCGATATGTACAGACCTCACTCAGGCCTGTACATATCCGGGTGCAGGATCGATCAATTGCGAACAAGGCCGTCAGCTCTTCTATGGCATCGAAATCTCTTCGTCACACGTTCCGTCGTCTGTGGGCGCTGGATAAATTCAGTTACAGCGTTCGCGTCTTCATCGCGCTGACCGGCAGCATGGCGCTGTGCTGGTACCAGAACGAAATGGGCTTGTTGATCCCGTTGTTTCTGGGGATTATCGCCAGCGCGCTGGCCGAAACCGATGACAGCTGGCAAGGCCGCCTCAATGCCCTGGCGGTGACGCTGGTGTGTTTCAGCATCGCCGCGCTGGCCGTGGAACTGCTGTTTCCCTACCCGATTCTGTTTGTCTGCTCGTTCGCCCTGGCGGCGTTTTGCCTGACGATGCTCGGCGCCTTGGGCGAGCGCTACAGCGCCATCGCTTACGGCACGCTGATTCTGTCGGTGTACACCATGATCGGCGTCGACCAGCGCGGCGGCGAAGTGCTGGATTTCTGGCATGAGCCGATGCTGCTGGTGGCAGGCGCGGCCTGGTACGGGTTGCTGTCGGTGTTGTGGCAGATGCTGTTTTCCAATCAGCCGGTGCAACAGGCGCTGGCCCGCCTGTTTCGCGAGCTGGGGCAATACCTGAAGCTCAAATCAAGCCTGTTCGAGCCGATCCGCCAGCTGGATGTCGAAGCCCGACGCCTGGAACTGGCGCAGCAGAACGGCCGCGTGGTGGCAGCACTGAATGCCACCAAGGAAATCATCCTGCATCGGGTAGGCAATGGCCGACCCGGTTCGAAGGTCAGTCGCTACCTGAAGCTGTATTTCATTGCTCAGGACATTCACGAGCGCGCCAGCTCATCGCACTACCCGTACAACTCGCTGGCCGAAGCGTTCTTCCACAGCGACGTGCTGTTTCGCTGTCAGCGCCTGCTGCGGCAACAAGGCGTGGCCTGCCAGGCACTGTCCGAATCCATCCAGCTGCGCCAGCCGTTCGTGTACGACGACAGCTTCGCGTATGCCATGGAAGATTTACAGGCCTCGCTGGAACACCTGCGCATCCAGAGCAATCCGGCCTGGCGCGGGCTGTTGCGCTCCTTGCGCGCCCTGGCCGCCAACCTCGGCACGCTTGATCGCCTCATCAAAGACGCCAGCAATCCGGACGCCGTGGCCGATGCCACCGACAGTTCGCTGCTGGATCGCTCGCCGCGCAACTTCAAGGATGCCTGGAATCGCCTGCGCCTGCAGCTGACACCGACGTCACTGCTGTTTCGTCACGCCTTGCGCCTGCCGCTGGCGTTGACGGTCGGTTACGCCATGGTTCACCTGATTCACCCGTCCCAGGGCTACTGGATCATCCTGACCACGGTTTTCGTTTGCCAACCCAGTTACGGCGCGACCCGGCGCAAGCTGGGGCAGCGGATTATCGGCACCGCCATCGGCCTGACGATCGGCTGGGCGCTGTTCGATCTGATCACCAGCCCGATTCTGCAATCGATGTGCGCGGTGCTGGCCGGCGTGGTGTTCTTCGTCAACCGCACCACGCGCTACACCTTGTCCACCGCCGCGATTACGGTGATGGTGCTGTTCTGTTTCAATCAGGTGGGCGACGGGTACGGGCTGTTCCTGCCGCGTCTGTTCGATACCTTGCTCGGCAGCCTGATTGCCGGGCTGGCGGTGTTCCTGTTCCTGCCGGACTGGCAAGGGCGGCGCTTGAACAAGGTGCTGGCCAATACCCTCACCTGCAACAGCATTTACCTGCGTCAGATCATGCAGCAATACGCCCATGGCAAAAGCGACGACCTGGCTTATCGCCTCGCTCGCCGCAACGCGCACAATGCCGACGCGGCGCTGTCCACCACGCTGGCCAACATGCTCATGGAACCGGGGCATTTCCGTAAGGAAGCGGATGTCGGGTTCCGCTTCCTGGTGCTTTCGCACACCTTGCTGAGTTATTTGTCAGGGCTGGGCGCGCATCGGGAGACTCAACTACCGAGCGAAGTCCGCGAGCACCTGATCGAAGGTGCGGGCGCGACGCTGGCCGCCAGTATCGATGAAATCGCCCAAAGCCTGGCCGAGAAGAAACCGGTCGCGATTCAAAGCGACGCGGAAGAACACCTGGCGGCTGAACTGGAGCAGATGCCCGACGAACTGGATGAGAGCCAGCGTCTGGTGCAAACCCAGCTGGCGTTGATCTGTCGCCAATTGGGACCGTTGCGAACCCTGGCCGCGCACCTGATCAAAGCCCCGGAAGAAGCTACAAGCCATGCTGCCTGAATAACGCATCGTAACTGCCGTCAGCTTTCATCGCGGCAATCTCGCGATTGAAGTTGGCGACGATCTCTTCCCGATGCGGATTTTTCAGGCTGACCAGAATATGCAGGCTGTTCTCGCTCAATGACTTGGGCAGGAACTCAATCGCGTCACGTACGGCTCTGGATTCCTGAGACAGATAGAAGCGGGCGACAAATTCGTCTTCTACAGCCAGATCGACACGTCCGGCAACCACCATGCGCACGGCCATGGAAAAATCGTTGACCGGAACCTTTTCCAGCATCTCGTCGCTGTCGAATTCCGCTGAATAGGTATAGCCGCGCACCACGGCAATGGGCCGTTCGTAGAGTTGATACAGTTCCCGGTACTCGACGCTGGATCGGCTGCGCTTTAGAAAACGCACCCGGTTGAGCAAATATTCGGAGGAGAACAGGCCTAGCTTGGTGCGTTCCTGGTTGAACCACGCATTGACCAGTACGTCATAGCGCCCTTCACCCACGCCGTTCAACGCCCGCGCCCATGGCACCTGCTGGCACTCGGTGTCATACCCGGCGCGTTTGAGCGCGGTACTGACCAGATCGGTCGCCAGCCCGCCATTGAGCAAGGTGTTGTCCGTAAACGGTGGCCAGAGATCGGCCACCAGACGAAGCTTTTCTCCCGCGCCGGCCTGCGCCACCAGCAACCATCCCAGCAACCCCACTGCTCGAAGCAAACACGGCATGCTCATTTTCCTGAGATAGGCGAGGCAATCACGTCAAATGTGCGTTCGGGTAGCGTCGCACGACTAATGGCGAGTTGCCTGTATTGAAGACTGATTCAGGCCTTTTCACAACCGATATGAATGCTGCATTTGTGCGGTTGTTCAATGAATATTCTGCGCGGATATCTTGCAAAAAAAGCGTGATCAGGCGGGGGGCTGGAGGTTTTTTGGGTAACTTTATTGGGCAACCCCGCGGATGCGTTTAGTATTCGCGTCAGGTTTCTTCTTCGAGTCAGCCACATGTCTATCAAATGGATCTGCAAACATCACACCGACCTCAGCAAAGAACAGCTGTACGCGATCCTGCAATTGCGCGCCGAGGTGTTCGTGGTCGAGCAGCAATGCGTGTATCTGGACGTGGACGGGCTGGACCTGATGGGCGATACCTGCCACTTGATGGCCTGGCGCGAGGACAAGCTGGTGGCGTATCTGCGCCTGCTCGACCCGATACAGCAAGGCGGTGACGTGACCATCGGCCGGGTCGTGACCGCGCCTTCGATTCGTAGCCGGGGCATTGGTCACGAATTGATGGAGCAAGCGCTGGAAAACGCCGAGAAGAAATGGCCCGATCAGCCGATCTATCTGTCCGCGCAAGCTCACCTGCAAGGTTATTACAGCCGCTACGGCTTCGAGCCGGTCGGTGAGGTGTATCTGGAAGATGAAATCCCGCACGTCGGCATGCGTCGCGATCTGGAGTAACAGCCGCCGTCAGGGATAACCGAGCACCGCTTTGATCTGCCCCAGGTGCCGGGTGATCCAGTCGCGGTCGATGGCGCCCCAGTCACGAATCCGGTAATGCCCGGCGTGATTGCGCGCGCCATCCTGCTGCTCGAATTCGCACTGAATATCCAGATCGGCCAGCGCTGCAATGGTGTCCTGCGCGGTGCGACGCGGCATGCCGGTGATCTCGGTCAACGCTGGCACGCTGCTGGCGAGCTGGCTGTCGATCAGATACGCCACGTAAAGCCGGCGGTAGAAACTGCTTTTGGTCTTGCTGACGTCCATGGTCTGACTCCGTGTTCTATAAAATCAACCGTAGGAGCGGCTTTAGCCACGAGGAAGCTGCTTCGGGCGCCCCCCTCCCGGCTAAAGCCGGTCCTACGACATATCCCGCCACGTCAGGTAAATCCGCAGATCGAACTCCAACTGGTGATACCCCGGCTGCATGTGTTCGCACAGCTGATAGAACGCCTTGTTGTGATCCGATTCCTTGAAGTGTGCCAGTTCATGCACGACGATCATTTTCAGAAACTCCGGCGCGGCGTCCTTGAACAGCGCGGCGACGCGGATTTCTTTCTTGGCCTTGAGCTTGCCGCCCTGAATGCGTGAAATCGTCGAATGCAGGCCCAGTGCGCGATGGGTCAGGTCCAGGCGATTGTCGAACAGCACTTTGTCGATGTTCGGCGCATTGCGCAGATGCTCTTGCTTGATCGCCTGGGCGTAGGCGTAAAGCGCCTTGTCGCTCTGGATCGCATGGCGCTCGGGATAACGCTGCTGGAGATAATCGCCGAGTTTTTCCTGGGCAATGAGCTGGCGCACCTGCTCCTGAAGAGCGGGCGGATAAGCCTGAAGGTATTTAAGCGGAGCTGAAGCTGTCATGAGCGGTGCTGTTGATCTCTAAGGCAGAAGACAAAGGCAGCAGTGTACAGAACTCAACGGCGTTTTAGCCCTTGCCAGTCAAACGGCTGCGGGAAGCGCAACGCGTCTTCGGCGATCATCGGATGCGCCACCAGAAACCCTTGAATCAACTGGCAGCCATTGTCTTTGAGCCATTGGTATTGCTCGATGGTTTCCACGCCTTCGGCAATCACCAGCACATCCAGATTGCGACACAACTCGATGATGCTCCTGGCAACGGCCAGGTCGCGAACCGAGCCCAGCATGCTGGCGATGAAATTGCGATCAATCTTCAAGGTGTCGATGTCCAGATTGCGCAAATGCGACAGCGAACACTCGCCAACCCCGAAGTCATCCAGCGCCACGCGAACGCCAATATCATGCAGCAACTGGATCTGCATGCGACTGTGATTCAGGTTATGCACCAGGGAGCTTTCGGTAATCTCGACCTCAAGCTGACCCGGCTTCAGATCAAAACGCTGCATTGCCCGATGCAACTCAGACGCCAGGTTGGGCATGCTGAACTGCGTGGAACTGACGCTGACGCTCAGCACCAGATTGGCATCGAAGACTTCGTTCCAGCGCTTACGCTGCGCCGCGCCCTGCTCGAAAATCCAGCCACCGAGTTTGGTGATCAAACGGGTTTCTTCCAGCAAGGGAATAAACAGCCCCGGCGGTACGTCCCCGGCACTGGGATGCTGCCAGCGCAACAACGCCTCGAAGCCCCGCAGGCGGCCACCGTCGATGAAGACCTGCGGCTGATAGACCATGGAAAAATCTTTGCCATCGATGGCCGTGCGTACGCTTTCCTCCAGCATCAGTCGCGAGCGGGCGCGGCCGTTCATTTCCTGGTCGAAGAAACGGTATTGCTGACGCCCGGCGCGCTTGGCTTCATACATGGCGATATCCGCGGCCCGCAGCAGACCGTCCAGATTGGCGCCGCAATCCGGGAAGGTGGCGATGCCGATGCTGGCGCCCAGGGTAATGTCCAGGCCGTCGACCTGGCGGCGCAGCGAGACGCGCTCAATCAGTTTTTCCGCGACTTTGGCGGCATGCTCAGGGAAGTCCAGGCCGTCGATGACCACGGTAAACTCGTCGCCGCCCATGCGCGCCAGTACGTCATACGGGCGCATGCATTCCTTGAGTTGCTGGGAAACCCAGAGCAGCACCTGATCGCCAGCATCGTGGCCAAGGGAATCGTTGATGCGCTTGAAGCCATCCAGATCGAGGTAAAGCAGCACCAGAAACTTGCCAGCCTGCTCGTTGCGCAACAGCATGCTTTCGACAGTCTGGTAAAAACCACGGCGATTGAGCAGCCCGGTCAAGGTATCGGTGACCGCCTGCTGCTCCAACTGGCGATACAGATCGCGCACCACTGACATATCCCGAATGCTCAATACCATGGCTTTACGCTCCACCGGCAATGGCGCGCATGACAGTGCCACTGGCAGCTGGCAACCGGAAGTCGTGCGCAGGCTTGCGTCATGCAATCGATAGGACTCGCCGCTGCGATAGTGGCGATAAAAGCCCGACTCGTGCCAGTCCACCACCCTCGGCTCGGTCAGATAGTCGAGCAGCGACGTTCCGCACAGCTGCTCGGCTTCGGCGCCGAGCAAGCCACAAATCGCCGGGTTGGCAAAATTGATCACCCCCTTCTCATCAATGACCAGGATGCCTTCGTCGATATTGTCCAGCACCGAGGCATTGAACGCCCTGGCCTCCTCCAGCTCCAGCGACAGCTTTTGCAGGGCGCGGCGATTCTGCTGTTGCTCCAGCAATGCCTGCACTTTGGGCTTGAGGACGTTGGGATCGAAGGGTTTGAACAGGTAATCCACCGCGCCGCTGGCATAGCCTTTGTGGACGGCATCCCGAGAATGCTCGGTGGCGGTAAGAAAGATAATCGGCGTCAAGCGCGTTCGATGGCTGCCGCGCATCAGGCGCGCCACTTCGTATCCGTCCATGCCAGGCATCTGAACGTCGAGCAGCACCAGATCCACCTCTCTTTCAAGGAGAACCGTCAGCGCTTCTATCCCGGAACTCGCAGTAACAATGCACCAATCCTGACGATTGAGGACGGCGCGCATCGTTACCAGATTTTCCGGATAGTCATCGACGACTAACAAAACCGAACAGCCATCACTTGGCTTGGGTTGCGCGCATTCCATGCTGCTTCTCTTTTTGTGGCCTGACGCCTGGGAATCGGGTGGCACCCTTATCCGAATGGCTTTCACTCTAGACCCGTCCGGGAAAAACCAGAAGCGAGCTAGCCAAATGCCACCAATAAACTGAACGCCACCCGACTAACGGTAGGGCGCTGTAACCCTTACCCTGTCAGCCGTGCGGCGAAAATGGCGGCACTTTGACGTCAGAGGCTCGACAAAATTCCATTAACAAACAGTTTTTCAGACCGTATAACCAATACCCCCAAAGCCGCGAGCTAGACGCTTGGTGCTGGCAATGAGACATAGTGGACGACTGAAAAATGATTGATCTTTCTTCTTGGAATCTGAGCATCCCGGTAGGCTCGCCGCCGAAGACCATCGAAACCGCGCAGCTGGTCAAAGGCTACGACGGCAAGTATTTCAACTCGGGTTCCGGCTCGATTTTCTTCTGGGCGCCGGTCACCGGAGCACGCACCGCCAACGCCATCTACCCCCGCAGTGAACTGCGCGAAACCTGGTCGGACGGGTCGCTGCACAACTGGCTGTATCCCGACGCCGACAACTATTTGAACGCCACCCTGGAAGTCAATCAGGTCCCGTCCTCGGGCAAAATCGTCATCGGCCAAATCCACGCCTATAACAGCACCGAGCCGATGCTGAAGGTCGAGTATCAGTACAAGGACAGCAGCGGATCGGGAAATATCGTCGCCAAGGTGCGCAACCGCTTTGACGACAAGAAAAGCCGCGTCGTCCAGATCGCCGAAGGCGTGCCGCTCAATGAGAAATTCAAATACGTCATCCACCTCAGCCCCGGCGGCCAGCTAAGCGTCAGCGCCAGAAACATGAACTGGAGCACCCCGATCAGCGCCACCTGGCGTGACAAGCCGCTGTACTTCAAGGCGGGGGTATATACGCAGGATCATTCCGGCTATAGCAATGAAGGCGGCAAGGCGACCTTCTATAACCTGGATATTGATCACAACAAGACTTGATCAACCGACACAACCCTCGTTGGAGCGAGGCTTGCCCGCGAATAGGCCAGTGTCAACTTTGAGGATGTGAGTTGGCTGCACTGGCCTCTTCCCGGGTAAATCCGGTCCCACAAAGTCAGCAGTGGCAGCAATTTTATCGAACGATTTCGTAATCAATCTCGCCGGTTTGCTCGTTAATCTGGCAATAACAGGCGGGTCTCTGCTGGCTGGGAGCGAACCAACTGAGGTGCAGCGCTACGAACGCCACAAGCCATAACCAAAACGAGCCGACGCGGACCCAATACAGGACGACAAATAACAACTTCAACTTGGCCGGGAAATTTTTAATATCTTTAGGGTTGGCTGTGCCCTTATGAAGGTAATGACGAGATCTGGCCACGACATGTATGACTTGATTCACCATTGCCATTTTTTCACCGCCGAAAGACGTTGAATAATATATTTGTCCCGTCACAGCATGGCTGTTTTTCAGGTATTCGAACAGTTTTTCCTGTTTAAAGTACCCAAAGCCAAAGCTGATGCCCAAACAGAGCAAAAGACCTACGGTGCTGACGAGACTTGCCCACAGGAAGAATTCGTAGAGTGATTCAGCGTTCATCTTGGAAAGTCCTTGCGACTGGAAATGCCCAAGGCGGTTTTGATGTCCGGGTGATCGGCGAAGCCGACGCCTGCCTTGATCACGGGGCAAGTTTGGCGTCCAGTCGGGAAAACAGCTGTTGGCGCTCCCTGAAGAATTGCGCCGAGCGTAGAAGCCTGGGCTGTCAGTCGAACAGCAGCGTGGCTGACGTCCCAGATATCGTAACGATTGAGGTTCACTCGATAAGTTCCTTTCTATAAACGAGTCCTTCCTGATGGTTGGCAAGTTTATTGAAAAGATCACGGCGCGAATGTAGGACGAGTCTGAAAATGGCGGGGTGGAGGCGGGGGGAAATCAGATTCGGTAGGAGCCAACTTGTTGGCTCCTACCGTTTTTACGTCAGCGGATTAACGCGTTGCATCCTGGAACTCTTTCTCGGCCAGCTCAAAACGCGTCTGCATGCCAACCGACGGGCCTTTGCCCAGCAGGCTGAAGACGACGATGGCGATGCTGGCGAAGAGGAAGCCGGGGATGATTTCGTACAGCCCCCAGATGCTGAAGTTCTTCCAGACGATCACGGTAATGGCGCCCACCAGAATCCCGGCCAGCGCACCGTTGCGGGTCATGCCTTTCCACAGTACCGAGATCAGCACCACCGGACCAAACGCAGCGCCGAAGCCTGCCCAGGCGTAGCTCACCAGACCCAGTACGCGGTTTTCCGGATTGGCCGCCAGCAGAATCGCGATCACTGCAATCAGCAGCACCATGGCGCGGCCGACCCAGACCAGTTCGGTCTGGGAAGCTTTTTTGCGCAGGAAGGCTTTATAGAAGTCTTCGGTCAGGGCGCTGGAGCACACCAGCAACTGGCAGCTCAGAGTGCTCATGACGGCAGCAAGGATCGCCGACAGCAGCACGCCGGTGATCCACGGGTTGAACAGCAGCTTGGCCAGTTCGATGAATACCCGCTCCGGGTTTTCAGTCACGGGACCGGCAACTTCCGGATGGGCCGAGAAGTAAGCGATACCGAAGAAACCGGCTGCGACGGTGCCGCCCAGGCACAGGATCATCCAGGTCATGGAGATACGACGGGCGCTGGCGATGGACTTCACCGAATCGGCAGCCATGAAACGCGCCAGGATGTGCGGCTGACCGAAGTAGCCAAGGCCCCAGCCCATCAGGGAAATAATGCCGATGAAGGTGGTGTTCTTGAACATGTCGAACGCGCCCGGGTCCTTGGCTTCGATCGCCAGGAAGGTTGCGTCGATGCCGCCGGTGGCCAGCAGCACGATGATCGGCGTGAGAATCAAGGCGAAGATCATCAGGGTTGCCTGAACGGTGTCAGTCCAGCTTACGGCCAGGAAACCACCCACAAAGGTGTAGGCAATCGTCGCAGCAGCACCGGCCCACAAGGCGGTCTCGTAGGACATGCCGAAAGTGCTTTCGAACAACCGCGCGCCAGCCACAATCCCGGAAGCACAATAAATAGTGAAGAACACCAGGATCACCACCGCCGCGATGATACGCAGCAGGCCGCTGGTGTCTTCAAATCGGCTGGTGAAGTAGTCCGGCAGGGTCAAGGCATCGCCGTTGTGCTCGGTCTGCACGCGCAGACGGCCGGCCACGAACAACCAGTTCAGATAAGCCCCGACGATCAGGCCAATGGCGATCCAGCTTTCCGACAGGCCGGACATATAGATGGCGCCGGGCAAGCCCATGAGCAACCAGCCGCTCATGTCCGATGCGCCAGCCGACAGTGCCGTAACGAAACTGCCCAGGCTGCGGCCACCGAGGATGTAATCCGAGAGGTTATTGGTGGAGCGATAAGCCATAAGGCCGATCAATACCATCGCCGCGATGTAGATCACGAAGGTGATGAGGGTGGGATTGCTGACACTCATTGAATTCTGCCCTGGCATTGTTTTTATAGACGCCGACTGATCTCGTGATCAATGCACCCGCTTCAGGACATTGATTGCAGACGGCTGTACTGACTGCGTTTCGTATAAAAAGCAGTCCGTTCGTGAGGCTTCCAGCGCGGTTGCACTGGGGGAATGAATGCTATTCAAGAACGGGAATAAGGTGCAACCCTTATTTTCGAATAAGTTGCACCTTTTCGACCAGTTGGCAAATCTCGCCTTTCGCGCCCCAATTTGGCGCGGTCAGTGGGTTTTATCGAATTAAAAGCCCCGGCATTGCGCACCTGAAGGCTCGGGAAATTCATTTGCTGACGAACGAACAAATAATCAATGGAAAAAGGGTTGCACCCGGTTGCACCTCAGCCATTGCATCGCTAATCTTGTCCGACAACCACGGCCACACCCAAAGTGGCGAAAATGAGGACAGCACATGGCGACCACCACTCTGGGTGTCAAACTCGACGACCCGACCCGCGAGCGATTGAAAGCCGCCGCCCACTCCATCGACCGTACACCGCACTGGTTGATCAAGCAGGCGATTTTCAATTACCTGGAAAAGCTCGAAGGTGGTGCAACCCTTTCTGAACTCAACGGTTTGATCAGTAAAGACGGCGACGACCATGGCGAGCTGCCGGTCGACGCAGCGCATCAATGCTTCCTCGAATTCGCTGAAAGCATCCTGCCGCAGTCTGTACTGCGTGCGGCGATCACCTCGGCTTATCGCCGTCCTGAGCAGGAAGTCGTGCCGATGCTCATCGAGCAGGCGCGTCTGCCGGTGTCGATGGCTGAAGCGACCAACAAGCTGGCGGCTTCGATTGCTGAAAAACTGCGCAATCAGAAAAGCGCCGGCGGCCGTGCAGGCATTGTTCAAGGACTGTTGCAGGAATTTTCCCTGTCTTCCCAGGAAGGCGTGGCGCTGATGTGCCTGGCCGAAGCGTTGCTGCGTATTCCGGACAAAGGCACCCGCGACGCATTGATCCGCGACAAGATCAGCACCGGCAACTGGCATCCGCACTTGGGCAACAGCCCGTCGCTGTTCGTCAACGCCGCCACCTGGGGCTTGCTGCTGACCGGCAAACTGGTCGCCACTCACAATGAAACGGGCCTGACGTCCTCCCTGAGCCGCATCATCGGCAAGAGCGGCGAGCCGATGATCCGCAAAGGCGTGGACATGGCCATGCGCTTGATGGGCGAGCAGTTCGTGACCGGCGAAACCATCGCTGAAGCGCTGGCCAACGCCAGCAAGTTCGAAGCCAAGGGCTTCCGTTATTCCTACGACATGCTCGGCGAAGCGGCGCTGACCGAACACGACGCGCAGAAATACCTGGCGTCCTACGAGCAGGCGATCCACTCCATCGGCAAGGCGTCCCATGGCCGTGGGATTTATGAAGGCCCCGGCATTTCCATCAAGTTGTCGGCACTGCACCCGCGTTACAGCCGCGCGCAGTACGAGCGTGTGATGGAAGAGTTGTACCCGCGCCTGCTGTCGCTGACCCTGCTGGCCAAGCAATATGACATCGGCTTGAACATCGACGCCGAAGAAGCCGATCGCCTGGAGCTGTCGCTGGATCTGCTTGAGCGCCTGTGCTTCGAGCCGCAGCTGACCGGCTGGAACGGCATCGGTTTCGTGATCCAGGCCTATCAGAAGCGTTGCCCGTATGTGATCGACTACGTGATTGACCTGGCCCGTCGCAGCCGCCATCGCCTGATGATTCGTCTGGTGAAAGGCGCGTACTGGGACAGCGAAATCAAACGCGCCCAGGTTGAAGGCCTGGAAGGCTATCCGGTCTACACCCGCAAGGTGTACACCGACGTTTCCTACATTGCCTGTGCGCGCAAACTGCTCTCAGTGCCGGAAGTCATCTACCCGCAGTTCGCCACGCACAACGCCCACACCTTGTCGGCCATTTACCACATTGCCGGTCAGAACTATTACCCAGGCCAGTACGAATTCCAGTGCCTCCACGGCATGGGCGAACCGCTTTACGAACAGGTTGTAGGCAAAGTCTCCGATGGCAAGCTGAACCGTCCGTGTCGCGTGTACGCACCGGTCGGCACCCACGAAACGCTGCTGGCGTATCTGGTGCGTCGTCTGCTGGAAAACGGCGCCAATACCTCGTTCGTCAACCGCATTGCCGATCAATCCATCTCTATTCAAGAGCTTGTGGCCGATCCAGTGAACCAGATCGAGCAGATGGCGACGCAGGAAGGCGGTTTCGGCCTGCCACACCCGCGTATCCCGCTGCCGCGTGACTTGTACGGCGCCGAACGCGCCAACTCCAGCGGCATCGATCTGGCCAACGAACACCGCCTGGGTTCGCTGTCCTCGGCGTTGCTGGCGACCGCTCACAACGACTGGAAAGCCGGCCCGATGCTGGGCAGCCCGGCCAGCGAAGGCGCTTCGGCTCCCGTGCTGAACCCGTCCGACTTGCGTGATGTGGTCGGCCATGTGCAGGAAGCCAGCCTGGAAGATGTCGACACCGCGTTGCACTGCGCGCTGAGCGCCGGCCCCATCTGGCAAGCCACGCCGCCAGCCGAACGTGCGGCGATTCTGGAACGCGCCGCCGACTTGATGGAAGGCGAGATTCAGCCACTGATGGGCCTGCTGGCCCGTGAAGCCGGCAAGACCTTCGCCAACGCCATCGCCGAAGTCCGCGAAGCGGTGGATTTCCTGCGCTACTACGCCGTGCAGGCCCGTAACGATTTCTCCAATGACGCGCACCGTCCGCTGGGTCCAGTGGTTTGCATCAGCCCGTGGAACTTCCCGCTGGCGATTTTCAGCGGTCAGGTTGCTGCCGCGCTGGCCGCCGGTAACCCGGTGCTGGCCAAACCGGCTGAACAAACCCCGCTGGTGGCCGCACAAGCCGTGCGCATCCTGCTCGAAGCCGGGATTCCTGAAGGCGTCGTGCAGCTGTTGCCGGGTCGCGGCGAAACCGTCGGCGCTCGTCTGGTCGGCGATGATCGGGTCAAAGGCGTGATGTTCACCGGCTCCACCGAAGTGGCGCGTCTGCTGCAACGCAACGTCGCCGGTCGTCTGGATTCACAAGGTCGCCCGATCCCGCTGATCGCCGAAACCGGTGGCCAGAACGCGATGATCGTCGATTCCTCGGCGCTGACTGAGCAAGTGGTCATCGACGTGGTGTCCTCGGCCTTCGACAGCGCCGGGCAACGCTGCTCCGCCCTGCGCGTGCTGTGCTTGCAGGAAGATTCCGCAGATCGCGTCATCGAAATGCTCAAAGGGGCCATGGCTGAATGCCGCCTTGGCAACCCGGAACGCCTGTCCGTGGACATCGGCCCGGTGATCGACGCCGAGGCCAAGGCGGGCATCGAGAAACACATCCAGGCCATGCGCGACAAAGGCCGCACGGTCTATCAGGTCGCCATCGCCGACAGCGCCGAAATCAAGCGCGGCACCTACGTGATGCCAACCCTGATCGAGCTGGAAAGCTTCGACGAACTGCAACGGGAGATCTTCGGCCCGGTGCTGCACGTGGTGCGCTACAAGCGTAAAGAGCTTGATCAACTGATCGGCCAGATCAACGCTTCCGGCTACGGCCTGACCCTCGGCGTGCACACGCGTATCGACGAGACGATCGCCAAGGTCATCGACAACGTCAACGCCGGTAACGTGTACGTCAACCGCAACATCGTCGGTGCCGTGGTCGGCGTGCAGCCGTTCGGCGGCGAAGGCTTGTCCGGCACCGGTCCGAAAGCTGGCGGTCCGCTGTATCTGTATCGCCTGCTGTCGACACGCCCGGTGGATGCCATCGAGCAATCCTTCGTGCGCGGCGATGCCCTGACAGCACCGGACACGCGGATGCGCGAGGCGTTGAGCAAACCGCTGCAGGCCCTGAAAACCTGGGCTTCCAGCAATCAACAGCCAGAGCTGGATGCGCTGTGCAGCCAGTTTGCCGAGCAATCGCAAAGCGGCATCACCCGCCTGCTGACCGGCCCGACCGGCGAGCGCAACAGCTACAGCATCCTGCCTCGGGAACACGTGCTGTGCCTGGCGGAAGCAGAAAGCGATTTGCTGACCCAACTGGCTGCGGTTCTGGCCGTTGGCAGCACGGCGATCCTGCGGGACAACGAGCTGAGCAAAACCTTGCGCACGCGCCTGCCCAAAGACGTGCAAGCGCGGATCAAGCTGGTTGCCGACTGGACCAAGGACGAGGTGATCATCGACGCGGTTCTGCACCACGGCGATTCCGATCAACTGCGCTCGGTTTGCCAGCAAGTGGCGCAACGTGCCGGCGCAATCATCGGCGTCAACGGCCTGTCCCACGGCGAAACCAACGTGGCACTGGAGCGTCTGGTGATCGAACGCGCATTGAGCGTCAACACCGCTGCGGCGGGTGGTAATGCGAGCCTGATGACCATCGGGTAAAGCGTTTGCAATAAGGGCGATCCTGGCTCCGTTGGAGCGAGGCTTGCCCGCGAAAGCAATTGTTCATCCGGCAGAGATGCAGCGATGTACCGGCCTCTTCGCGGGCAAGCCTCGTTCCTACGGGATTCGAGCCCGCCCCGAGAAAATCGTTACCTCAGCTAACAAAACACCCTTTCCTACACCGCCCTGCCGGTGTCTTTTCCCTTTCTTCTGCGTGAACTTTCCGAGAGAATCCTGACCGCTTGCGCCGGGGATTTCGAGGCTCTAGGCTGCGTCGGTCGCTGAACATCAGTGATCGGGTTTAGCAGCCTGTCCAACATCCAAGGCTCGCAAGTGCCGCTCTATGGCGGCTTTGCGCGGGGCACTTTCGAGTGCGCTGGGTTGCCTTGGATACCTGGTCTGCTAACCCGCGACAAAGCCGCCACCTTTCATTCGGTTAGCAGCGAATCTCCGGTGGCTCCGCTAAATCCAAGGAGCCAAAAAATGAACAAGGCATCATCCGAAACATCTCTGGAACAATCCCTTCTCCACATCAGCGATCTGCTGCGCTGCGCCGCTGCAACTGCCTACGAAACCGGCGACAGCCTCAATGGCCCGAAACGCGACCTGGCGTTTTCGGCTGTGCACCCGATTGAAATGGCCCGTACCGAGCTGGATCGATCGCTGGTGAGTGTTGAAGCGCGGTAAATCGAATGACCTGTAGGAGGGGACTTGTCCCCGAAAGCGATTGCCCTGACGAAAAAAATCCGCAATGTTAACGCCGCCTGGGCGACCGCCTTCGGGGACAAGTCCCCTCCTACGTTGAATTCTATGTTTGCCGCGGGATCCGTCATCAAACAAAAAATTGAAATGCTATTCGTTGGAGCGGCGTCTGGACGACGGAGATCTCCTGCGGGATCGTGGTCGCGTAGATGTCCAATGTCGAATCGCCGGTACCAAAAGGTCTGTTCATGTCTCTTAAAGCGCTCCGCTCGCTTGTAGCCATCGCCAAGTACGGCAGTTTTGTCAAAGCTGCTGACATCTTGAGCCTGACTCCGTCGGCAATCAGTCTGCAGATCAAATCGCTGGAGAATGAGCTGCGGGTGACCCTGTTTGATCGCAGCAGGCGCCAGGTCACGCTGACGGAGTCGGGTCAGCTGGCGTTGGCCCAGGCTGAGAAAATTCTGGCGAAATACGATGACATGGCCAACCAGCTTTATTCAGGCCCCGGATTAAGCGGCAAGTTGCGGATCGGAGCGATTCAAACGGCCCTGTCCGGCCCATTGCCCGATGCGCTTGTCTGGTTAAAAAACCATCATCCCAAGCTCCACATCAGCGTGGTTTCAGGCATGTCCTCAGAACTGGCGCGAATGGTCCAGGATGGCGAACTGGATGCCGCCATCACCACAGAGCCGGTCAAACCATTCCCTTCCAACTTGAACGTCAGCGTTCTCTATCAGGATCTTTTCTGGGCTGTAGCTGCACAGCACTTACAGGGCGAGAGTCTGGTCGATCTGTTGGTCAAGCAGCCCTTCCTGAGATTCGACAAGCGCGCATGGGCGGGCCGGGTCATTGAGCAAGAACTGAGCAGAATGGGAATCCGTGTCACAGAAGAGATGGAGCTTGATAGCCAGGAAGCCCTTTCGCGCATGGCGTCCCGAGGGTTGGGCGTCGCTGTGGTGCCACTGTCAAACGACGATGTGCAAAAGCTTCAGGGTGTCACTCTGCTGCCGTTCGGCAACCCGCAAATCATCCGTCGCATTGTCCTGCTTGAGCATGAAAAAAGTGCACGGCAGCACCTGACCAGCGTGCTTGCAAACGCATTACGCGAACGTTGATTTTTTCTCACCTGACAGTTAAAAACATAGCGTTTTTATTTACCTGACCTGATCCATACCCTGTCTGCACATCCAGGCAGGTATCCAGAATGAGCATCGCACTTCCTCCACCGTCCCCTATCCTCGCCATGGCCAAGCGCGCCGCAGACTTGAAAGCGGCCGGGCACAAGATTATTGATCTGACACTGGGCGAACCGGATTTCAACGCTCCACTGCATGTAATCGAGGCAGCTCATTCGGCCCTGGATACACGCAAACTGGGCTATTCGCCCGCCAGCGGCTTACCGGAATTGCGAAAGGCCATTTCAAGCGCCTTCGAGCGTGATCGAGGCCTGCACTACCGCGATGACGAAATCGCAGTAGGTTGCGGCGCCAAACAAATCATCTTCAACGCATTTCTGGCATCTATCGAATCGGGAGACGAAGTCATCATCCCAACGCCCTATTGGGCGTCATATCCCGACATGGTCGGCGCGTGTGGTGGTAAGCCGGTCATCGTCGACTGCTCGCTCATGGACAGTTTTCGGCTCAAGCCTGAGCAGCTCAAGGCTGCGATTACAGCGCGAACTCGCTGGCTGATCATTAACGCGCCAGGCAATCCGAGCGGTGTGACCTACAGCGCTGAGCATCTGCAAGCGCTGGGCGATGTGCTCCTGAAATACCCGCACGTAATGATCATGTCAGATGACATTTATGCCCACATTCACTTCCCGGATGACGGTCAGTCTTTCAATACATTGATAAAGGTCGTGCCTCAACTGCGGGATCGAATACTCACTGTGGATGGAGTCTCGAAAGCTTATGCAATGACCGGATGGCGAGTGGGTTGGGGCGCTGGGCCCAAAAGTTTGATAAGTCGCATGATTGCTATTCAGTCGCAAAATTGTACTCAAACTTCCACTTTAAGCCAGCTCGCGGCCGCTCAAGCGCTGCTTGGCCCGCAACACTGCTTGAAAGAACGCAATGACATTTATCGTGAACGACGCGACATCGCACTTTCCATACTCAAGTCTTCGGCACTGCTGGCCGTCAATACGCCGGACGGCGCTTTTTACCTTTTTCCAAAGCTGATCGGTGCCAGAAACGATGGAGATGGGGTTGCCAACGAACTGCTCCATCACTACAACGTGGCGGTCGTGCCCGGATCTGCATTTGGAGTACCGGACGCCTTTCGCCTGTCTTTTGCAACTGACACTCAAGCGTTGATCGAGGGCTGCAAACGAATCGTCGAGTACATCGGGAAATCGCACCGATGACTTCACTCGTGCTCTCGACCATCCTGCCGATAATCTTGTTGATCGCGCTGGGCGTTGCCTTGAAGGCCAGAGGTTTTGTCTCGGACAGCTACTGGCAGGGCGCGGAACGCATTGGCTACTATGTTCTTCTCCCGGCCTTATTCTTCAACAGCCTTGCGACAGCTGATCTGAGTGACGTGCCAATAAAGGAAATGGCATGGGTGCTGCTGATATCTACACTGTTCAGTGGATTAGTCCTGTATATCCTGCGCAAACGAGTCACACAGGATGGTCCTGCATTTACATCGGTATTTCAGGGCGGCGTCCGGTTCAACAATTTCATCGGCGTGACGATAGCTGCCGGGCTCTATGGTAATTCGGGAATTGCGATGGCAGCGGTGGCAAACGCCATCATCGTCCCGACGGTCAATATTCTTTGCGTGTTGGTATTTGCCAAGTGTGCAAACACAAAGAGCTCGATCAAGTCCGTCGCCAGGTCGATAGCGACAAACCCTCTTTTATTGTCATGCGTCCTGGGCACCCTCTTTCATCTCGGTGGGTTGAGCCTTCCGGACTTTCTGGCCCCGGCAGTCAAATATTTAGGTCAAGCCGCCCCCCCGCTGGGTCTGCTATGCGTCGGTGCAGCGTTGAGCGTCAAATCCCTGCAACTGCATATTCATCCCATTGCCGTTTCCTCGGTTTTCAAGTTTCTGATCATGCCTGTGGCGGCGTATGCAATATGTCGAATTGCAGGCTTCAACGGGCATGCCGCGATTGTGGCGGTCATCTTCCAGGCCCTGCCAACAGCATCTTCGTCTTACGTCATGGCCAGGCAACTCGGAGGTGACGCGCGGTTGATGGCTAATATTGTGGCGGTTCAGACACTGTTTGCCGGGATAGCCTTGCCCGTTGTGATTTCCGTGGCATTGGCGTTATAGGCCAAGGGATGGCGGGCACGGGCGACCGCCTTCGGGGACAAGTCCCCTCCTACGTTAAATTCTATGTTTGCCGCGGGATCCGTCATCAAACAAAAAATTGAAATGCAATTCGTTGGGGTCAGAGTTCTACGCCACCATCACCCAAATCAATCTTCCTGTTCACCCCTGCCCTACAAACCTAGACTCGACGCATTCCCACGAAAGGTTTGTCACCATGTCCGAGACGCTGCTCTGTTCGCGCAATCTGGCTTTCGAGCTGTATGAAGTGCTCGACGCCGAGGCTTTGACCCGGCGGGAACGGTTTGCCGAGCACAATCGTGAGACATTCGATGCGGCCATTGGCACGGCGCGGACGATTGCCGAGAAGTATTTCGCGCCGCACAACCGCAAGGCTGATGAAAACGAGCCGCGTTATGAAAATGGCGAGGCGGTGCTGATTCCTGAGGTCAAACCGGCGGTCGATGCGTTTCTCGATGCGGGATTTCTCAATGCCACGCGCAGTTTCGAGGCGGGCGGCATGCAGTTGCCGACGCTGCTGTCGCAAGCCTGCTTTGCGCATTTTCAGGCCGCGAATGCTGGATCCACGGCGTATCCGTTCCTGACCATGGGCGCGGCCAATCTCATTGAAAGCTTTGGCAGCGATGAACAGAAACAACATTTTTTACAGCCTATGATCGAAGGCCGGTTCTTCGGCACCATGGCGCTGACCGAACCTCATGCCGGGTCGTCGCTGTCGGACATCCGCACCCGCGCCGAGCCTGCCGAGGACGGCACGTATCGCCTGCGCGGCAACAAGATCTTTATCTCTGGCGGCGATCACGGTCTGGCCGAGAATATCGTGCACATGGTGCTGGCCAAACTGCCGGATGCGCCTGCCGGGGTGAAAGGTATTTCGCTGTTCATCGTGCCCAAGTTTCTGGTCAATGACGATGCCAGCCTTGGCCCGCGCAACGATGTGCTGCTGGCCGGCCTGTTTCACAAGATGGGCTGGCGCGGCACGACGTCCACGGCGCTCAACTTCGGCGATAACGGCGCGTGTGTCGGCTATCTGGTGGGCAAGCCGCATCGGGGCTTGAGCTACATGTTCCAGATGATGAACGAAGCACGCATCGGCGTCGGCATGGGTGCGGTCATGCTCGGCTACGCGGGCTATCTGTATTCCCTGGATTACGCGCGGCAACGCCCGCAAGGTCGCTTGCCGGACAACAAAAGCCCGGACAGCGCGCCGGTGGCGATCATTGAGCATGCCGATGTGCGGCGCATGTTGCTGACCCAGAAAGCCTATGTCGAAGGCGCGTTCGATCTGGGTTTGTATGCCGCGCGTTTATTCGATGACACCACCACCGGCGAAACCGAAGAGGTTCGCAGCCAGGCTCAGGAACTGCTCGACCTGCTGACGCCCATCGTCAAATCCTGGCCTTCGGAGTTTTGCCTGAAAGCCAACGAACTGGCGATCCAGATTCTCGGCGGCCATGGCTACACTCGCGAATATCCGGTGGAGCAGTATTACCGCGACAATCGTTTGAATCCGATTCACGAGGGCACTCACGGCATTCAGTCTCTGGACTTGCTGGGCCGCAAGCTGGCGCAAAACGGTGGCGCCGGGCTCAAGCAATTGATCCGCCTGATTGCCGACACCTGTGAACGGGCCAAATCCCACGCAAGCCTGACTGCATTGCGCGCACCGCTGGAGCAATTGGTGGCGCGCCTGCAAACGGTAACGCTGGGTTTGCTGAGCGATCTGGCCCAAGGCAAGGTCACTTCGACGTTGGCCAATTCTGCGCTGTATCTGAAGGCCTTCGGCCATGCGGTGATCGGCTGGCGTTGGCTGGAACAAGCCATCCACGCCGAGCAAGGTCTGGCGGCAGGCAACCCGGCGGATACGGATTTCTATAAAGGCAAGCTGCAGGCCGCCCGGTATTTCCTGACGTGGGAAGTACCCGGCTGCCATCACGAGCTGGCAATTCTCGAAGCCCGTGATGACACGTGTCTGGCGATGCAGGATGAATGGTTCTAGACGCTCATCCGGCGAACCTCACAACGGGAAAAACAAGTCGATCAGCGCCTCGCCTTGCGGCCCGAGCTTTGCTGCGAAGTCATCGCGACTGAACGGCTCGCCCGTGCGCAAATGGAAGGTCTTGCCTGCCCATTGACCGGATTTCTCCAGCGCGCGGTGTTTTTCCTTCAGCAGTACCTTGACGAACTTGAAGTGGTCACCCACCACTTCCTCGATGCGGTCGACCTGAAACCAGGTGCCGGGCTTGAAGAGGGATTCGGCCTCCTGCCAGTCACCGGAAAAGGGCGCGATAGGCGTTGCACTCTGGTAGGTTTTCTTCGCCAGCTCAAAGACCACGGACGTGTCGTCAAAGGTGATCTCGGCGCCAGCAGCCATGTCGTGGATAAACCGGTGCGACTGCTCACCCGCCTGGCTGCTGGAAAAAACCCGCGCCAGATAAGGGTTTTCGCTGAATGAGGTGAAATCGGTGCTCACCAGAATATCGCCAACTTTTATCTGGCCGGAACGAAAGGTGACCCCCGAGGTGCCACGATGGCCGCTGCCGCCGCGATACAGGTCCACATCGTTGTTGTAACCGATGCTGTCGAGGTCTTCGACAAGCTCTTCGATAAGCTGCGCCTGATTACCGGATTGCGGCTGGCCATTGCGCAGGTAGACGTTGAACATCTCGTCGTATTGCGTGTAGTCGGCAACACGTCCGCCGACGTATTCGTCGCCAATCTTGAACAGCCGGTGTTCGTCGCCCCAGGCGTCGATGAGGATTCTGTCGCCTGCTTCGTTGGTGGTGACGAACTCATCGGCGTCCAGGTCCGAGTCTGTGTCCGAGCCTGAGTCAGGCCCATATTCTCTTACGCTTTCGTCCACTACGGATTTTTGCCGGGCAAGGGCCACCTCGGACAAACGCTCCTCCTCCTTCAGGTCGAAACGCATGTAAGTGTCCCAGAACGGCGATTCTGTCCTGGCAAACGATGTGTCGCAAACACTTGCGGCTGACGACGAACCCGCTGTTTCCTGCATCGGTGCGCCAGCTTTCAGTTTCGGCGGTGCCAGCAGCTCCCATTCGCCACGCGCGTTGAGCCGTACAGGTTGAGTGCCCTGGAAGGCGAAGGGGTTTTGCGGATCGACAACGGCCCAGCTGTGCAGCTCTTCTTTATAAAGCACCCGATAAGGCACGCCGCGCATCTCGATCCAGGTTTCGCCATCGGCCAGCACGTGCACGCCTTGCAAGCGCCCCATCGCCTTGGAAGCCGCAGCGGGCAAAATCAGGTTGCCCTCCAGATTTGCCAACGATTCGCCGCTGTCGAGCACCGGCAGCCAGTCTTCGACAGACGCCTCGGCGCCGATTGCGCCCGGAATCGGCAAGTTGAAGGCAACAAACACCGAGTTGAATACAGCACCGAGCACACCCGCCTTGCGCAGCCGTGGCGTATTGCCATTTACGGCTTGATCGATGTTCAAGCCGACATTGGCGAGCCCTGCGCCCACCAGCGTGAGCGCAACCGGCCAGCCCAGCGGCGCGACGGCACCAAACACCCGAATGAAGGCGTTCAGATAGCCGATCCATATCTGTTTGCGCAGGCTGGCATTGGATGTCAGAAATTGCGCCTGCTCGTGCATGTTGTGTAGCGCCTGTCCGCGCAAGTGCTCGAACACATCGCCGGCAATGACCTTATCCAGACGATTGATGACCTTTTCGTCAGACCATTCATTGCGTTGCAACTGCCCGATCCAGCGGTCGAAGGTGCCGCCATCCTGATCCTTGGCGGTCTGCGAGGAGAAAAAATGCAAGGTAAAAGCCGTTCGTGATACCTCGGTTGCACAACGCTCCAGCACCCAGGCGCGCAATTGGTCATCGTTGGCAAACCGATGAAAGGCCGGGACTTCGCCCGGCACGTAGAGAATCTGCCCACCGCTGCTGTCGACGATTCGTACCACGTCGTGGGCGACGTATTGGCCAATATCGAAGCTGCGCAAGCTGATGCCGGGTTGTGGCGCAACCCGTGACTGCAGGGCGCACAAGGTCATGACCGGAGGCAGCGTTTCGGCAACGGCGCGGATGACCGTCAGATAGTCGGCGTCCGACAACGCGCCACCGCGCTGCGCCTGCCCCGCTGCGCCGAGGAAATGCGCCTTGCTCAGGGTTCGGAAATTTTCACCGTGGGCGGTCCAGAACTGCTTGATCTTGCGCTGATACACCGCGCTCAAATCCAGCGCCCAGAAATCCCGCAAGACGACTTGCGGCAGCATCGCCACTTCGTTGCGCTCGTTATAGACCCCATGCTGCGGGCCGTCGGTGTAGAAGCCGCCGTAGACCTGCAAGTCATCGTTGGCGTCCTGATCCCGGGCACTGAACCGATGCATGACCAGTTCGACCAGCGTCATGGACTCGGTGGGCACCCCTGAATGCTCCCAACCGGTGAAGGTTCGGCTGCTGCTCATGGCGCCGCTGAAGCGATGCCAGTAGACCTGGGTGGGATTCAGGCGTTTGTTCGTATGTTTTTTCAAGATATGCAGCGCGGTCGCATACGCCAGGCCGTGGGCATCCGGGTAGTCCTGAATGTACTGCCGGGCAATTTTCTTCAGGCGCAACTCATCGTTGAGCGCTGGATTCTCGACAGTCGCAGTCGAGGTGGAGGTGTCAATCGCAGGCATGACTTCGTTCCTTGCTAATGGAGAAGTCATGCACGTGATCAAAAAACCGCGGATGCGGGCCCCTATATATTTACTGCGCTTTAATGTTGTAACCTTTTTTGACAGCCAGCCATTTCAACAGGTTAGAATCCTTGGCACGCGGACTGCATGGTCATTTCGCGCCCTCATTTTTTTTATCGTCATATTTTGTCTGGAGTACCGCCCTTGGATGCTGCGACCATCAACAGCGTGTTCTTGATCGGCGCGTTGCTGGTTGGGGCAAGCATCCTGGTCAGCTCGCTGTCGTCACGCCTGGGCATCCCGATTCTGGTGATCATCCTGGCCGTGGGCATGGTCGCGGGCGTCGACGGCGGCGGTATCATTTTCGACAATTACGCCACGGCGTATCTGGTGGGCAACCTCGCCCTGGCCGTGATCCTGCTCGACGGCGGGCTGCGTACGCGGGTGTCCAGTTTCCGGGTCGCGCTCTGGCCGGCGTTGTCGCTGGCCACGGTTGGCGTGCTGATCACCACCGGCTTGACCGGCATGATGGCCGCATGGTTATTCAACCTGAACATGATTCAGGGCCTGCTGATCGGCGCCATCGTCGGCTCGACCGACGCCGCCGCAGTCTTTTCCCTGCTGGGCGGCAAAGGCCTGAACGAGCGGGTCACCGCCAGCCTGGAAATCGAATCCGGCAGTAACGACCCGATGGCGGTGTTTCTTACCGTCACGCTGATCGGCATGCTCGCCAGCGGCCAGACCAGCCTGGAATGGAGCCTGCTGACGCACCTGCTTCGCGAATTCGGTATCGGCGGCATCATCGGCCTGGGCGGCGGCTGGTTGATGCTGCAACTGGTCAACCGGATCAATCTGGCCAACGGCCTGTATCCGATCCTGGTGATTGCCGGCGGCCTGGCGGTGTTTGCCTTGACCAACGCCATTCACGGCAGCGGCTTCCTGGCGGTGTATCTGTGCGGCCTGGTCATGGGCAACCGCCCGATCCGCAGCCGCCACGGCATTCTGCACATGCTCGACGGCATGGCCTGGCTGGCGCAGATCGGCATGTTCCTGGTGCTGGGTTTGCTGGTCACGCCCCACGACTTGCTGCCCATCGCAGTCCCGGCGCTGGGTCTGGCGCTGTGGATGATTCTGGTGGCGCGGCCGTTGTCGGTGATGGTCGGTCTGTTGCCGTTCAAGGCCTTTCATGGTCGCGAAAAAGCCTTTATCGCCTGGGTCGGCTTGCGTGGCGCGGTACCGATCATTCTCGCGGTGTTCCCGCTGATGGCGAACCTGCCCAATGCGCAGCTGTACTTCAATCTGGCGTTCTTCATCGTGCTCGTGTCTTTGTTGCTGCAAGGCACCAGCCTGCCGTGGATGGCCAAATTATTGAAAGTCACGGTGCCACCAGAACCCGCGCCGATTTCCCGTGCGCCGCTGGAGGTTCACCCGACCAGCGAGTGGGAGCTGTTCGTTTATCGTCTCGGCGCAGAAAAGTGGTGTATCGGTGCCGCGCTGCGGGAACTGAAAATGCCGGAAGGCACGCGTATTGCGGCGCTGTTTCGCAGCCAGCAACTGCTCCATCCGTCGGGTAGTACCACGCTGGAAGTGGGCGATCTGCTCTGCGTAATCGGCCATGAACATAACCTGGCAGCGCTGGGCAAACTGTTCAGCCAGGCGCCACAACGGGGTCTGGATCTGCGTTTCTTCGGCGACTTTGTCCTCGAAGGCGACGCCCAGCTGGGCGCGGTGGCGGCTTTGTATGGTCTGAAGCTGGACGGCCTGGACTCGAACATGCCGCTGAGCAAATTCATCGTGCAGAAGAATCGCGGCGAGCCGGTGGTCGGTGACCAGATTGAATGGAATGGAACTATTTGGACTGTTGCGGTGATGGAGGGGAACAAGATCCTCAAAGTCGGCGTCAGATTCCCGGAAGGAAGCCGCCCGGGTCCCGGGTTGTTCCTCTAAACTGCCCTTCTATTCGATCAGCTCGACCGGTGTCTATGTTGCCCCTGCGTAATTTCTTTGCTGCCATTCTGCTCGGCCTGTGCCTGTCTTCATTCCCAGTTCTGGCTGCCGACCCGCCCACCAGCGAAGCGGTGCAGCAAAGCCTGGACAAAATCGCCGACCGCAAACTGCCGGACGCTGATCAAAAAGCCTTGCGACAGGTGCTCGAGCAGACCCTGACGTTCCTGTCCAACAAGCGCGAGAGCGAGCAGAAGCTGACGTCGCTCAAGCAGCAACTGGCCGAAGCGCCCAAGCAGACCGGCGAAAACCAGCGTGAACTGGTGCGCCTGAAAGCCAGCAAAGTCATCCCGGTGGCGCAGCGCTATAACAACCTGGACGTGCCGCAGCTCGAACAATTGCTGAGTCAACGCAGCACCCAGCAAAGCGACCTGCAAAAAGCCCTGAATGACGCCAGCAGTCTGGTGATTACCGCCCAGACCCGTCCCGAGCGCGCCCAGGCGGAAATCAGCACCAACCAGACGCGCATCCAGCAAATCAACACGCTCTTGAAAATGGGCAAGGACAACGGCAAAAGCCTCAGCACCGAACAGCGCAACCAGCTCAATGCCGAGCTGGCGGCGATCAATGCACTGACGGTACTGCGTCGCCAGGAACTGGCGGGCAACAGCCAATTGCAGGATCTGGGCAACAGCCAGCATGACTTGCTGACCGAAAAAGTCGCGCGTCAGGAGCAGGAAATCCAGGAGCTGCAAACCCTGATCAACGACAAGCGCCGCGCTCAGTCGCAACAGACCGTGACGCAGCAATCCCTGGCAGCGGAAAAAGCTGGCAGCAGCAGCCTGCTGGCCACCGAAAGCGCCGCCAACCTCAAGCTTTCCGACTATTTGCTGCGCGGCACCGACCGCCTCAATGAGTTGACGCAGCAAAACCTCAAGACCAAGCAACAACTGGATAACCTGACCCAAAGCGATCAGGCGCTGGACGAACAGATCAACGTGCTGCGCGGCAGCCTGCTGCTGTCGAAAATCCTCTACAAACAGAAACAGGCACTGCCACACCTGCAACTGGACAAAGGCCTGGCTGACGAAATCGCCGACATTCGCCTCTATCAGTTCGAGGTCAATCAGCAGCGCGAGCAGATGAGCAGTCCGGCGGCCTACGTCGAGAGGCTGCTGGCCACGCAGCCGCCCGAGGAAATCACCCCGCAACTGCGCAAAACCCTGCTGGACATGGCCGTTACCCGCAGCGATCTGCTCGAACGCCTGAACCGCGAGCTGAGTTCGCTGCTTAACGAGTCCATCACGCTGCAGCTCAATCAGAAGCAGCTGGTCAGCACCGCCATGAGCCTGCGCGAGACGCTGGACGAGCAGATGTTCTGGATCCCCAGCAACAAGCCGCTGGACGTGGAGTGGTTTCAAGGGATCTGGCCGCGCCTGGAAAAGCAGGTCACGACCCTGCCCTGGGCATCGAGTATCAGCGAGCTGAGTGATGGCTTGACCCAGCGCCCGCTGCTGTTCCTGCCCCTGCTGCTGTTGATCGGCGTACTGACGTGGAAACGCAAGGCGCTTTACCACAAGCTCAACCGGCTGCACGCCGACATCGGCCACTTCAAGCGTGACAGTCAGTGGCAAACGCCGCTGGCGATCCTGATCAATGTGCTGTTGGCCATGCCGTTGGCGCTGGCCTTGGCGCTGTGCGGCTATGCGCTGCAGATCGATGCACGCGGGCAAAACACCAATCTGGGCGCGGCTTTGCTGCAAATCGCCCTGGCGTGGCTGGTGTTCTACACCGCCTACCGCATATTGGCGCCGGGCGGCGTCGCGCAACTGCATTTCCGCTGGGAAAAGGCGCAGGTCGAATTCCTGCAACGCTGGGTTCGCCGTCTGGGCCTGGTGGTCCTGGCGCTAGTGGCGGTGGTCGCCGTCGCCGAGCATCAACCTGCTTCCCTGGCCGACGATGTGCTGGGCATTGGCGTGGTCCTGACCTGTTACGGCTTGATGGCCTTCTTGCTCAGTCGTCTGTTGCTGGTCAGCCCGACCCACCACAATGCATCGCTGTTTCGCCGCGCCGTCGGCCTGGCGTTTACCGCCCTGCCCATCGCGCTGTTTGTCGCCGTGTGTTTCGGCTATTACTACACCGCGCTGAAACTCAGTGATCGCCTGATCAACACGCTGTATCTGCTGATGTTCTGGCTGGTGGTCGAGGCGGCGTTCGTGCGCGGTCTCGGGGTTGCGGCGCGACGCCTGGCGTATCAGCGGGCTCTCGCCAAACGGCAGGCCGCCAAGGAAAGCGGCGATGGCGATATGGTGGTTGAAGAACCGACGCTGGACATCGAGCAGGTCAACCAGCAATCCCTGCGCCTGATTCGCCTGGCCCTGCTGGCCGGTTTCATCGGCGCCTTGTACTGGGTGTGGTCGGACTTGATCTCGGTGTTCTCGTATCTGGACAACATCACCCC
>Ga0247814_10000349_pt1 | contig 38635 bp, 50 predicted proteins | sample UWRJL179409R1_FD_179947 | JGI IMG/M metagenome (GOLD analysis project Ga0247814, IMG submission 179947) | Plant litter microbial communities from Arlington Agricultural Research Station in Wisconsin, United States - UWRJ-L179-409R-1 | ecosystem: Environmental > Terrestrial > Plant litter >... | reverse complement strand
GCATGCGGAGGTGCTGTATGGGGTGCTGCGGTTTGATTTCGAGAGCCTCGTCCATAGCCTGATGATGGCTCCTGCCCTGCTTTTTACCGCTGACGCGGCACCGGATGATTTTTTGCTGGTTGCGGAAACGCTGCCCGAGGGCAATGGGATGCGGATTGCTTTTGGGTGCGTGCGGTTTTATCAGGAGGTGAATGGGACTAAGGTGGCTTTGGGGGATTTGAATGGGTTTGGGTTGGGTGTTTTGGGGATTGTGGATTTATAGTGGTGAACGTTTGTTTTTTTTGGGGAGAAGTGGTAACTTTGGTTTAGCTAACTTAGCTCACTTTAATTGAATATAAATGCTATTTTCAGACCTATACATTATGATTGGGGTAGATAGCGATGATTTATAGGGATGTGTAATAGTAGTTAGCAGTCATACTAAAAAACACAATACTAACAACCAAACAAATACAATAATGGATCAAGGAGCACATTTTTACAGATGCGATTTTCAAGTACATAGTCCCAGAGATATAGCTTATACTGGCAACAAATATGGCTTAAATCCAGAGGAGATTGAAAGCATAACTCCTGAACAAAAAGAAAAAATCACTGCCGATCGGGAGCAGTTTTCAAAAGAGTATTTACATAAAATCAGAAACGCGGGTATAAATGCAATTGCAATGACAGACCATCATGATGTTGTATTTGTAAAGCAGTTAAGAAGGGTCGCAGAATCTGAAAATCAAATATTTAAGTCAAACTCTGAAATTGATAAAATCATAACAATCTTCCCTGGTATCGAAATGAGTTTGGCAAATCCCGTAAGCCAATGTATTATCATTTTTGACGCTGACTTCAGTGATTCTAATTTAGATTCTGTGTTACACTTCTTTGGAATTAATCCCACTAATGAATTTGAAAAAGTAACAACACCGACCTTAAAAATATCCCAAAACATAATTAATGATTTAAGTCATTTACACGAAAAATTAGATGAGCTAAGCTATTGTAAAGGTAAATATGTAATTCTTCCAAACGTTGGTAAAAGTGGCGACCATACAATTATGCGTAGTGGTTTTCATGAGCATTATAGAAAAATGCCGTGCGTAGGAGGTTATGTTGACAAAGCTATCTCAACCGAAAGTGGGTATTTAAATAAACTTAACGGTGGCGATGTTAATTATGGCAATAAATCTATCGCATTAATTTCAACGTCAGATAATCGTTATGAGGATGGAAGAGAATTCGGAAAATACTCAACTTGGATAAAGTGGGCTGAGCCTACCGCAGAAGCAATAAAACAAGCTTGCCTCGCAAAAGAATCCAGAATATCGCAAGAAGAACCTGACTTACCGCAGATATTTATCCATTCAATCGATGTTACAACGTCAAAATTCCTTGGAAATTTTAATATTAATTTGAATAGACAATACAATGCATTAATTGGCGGACGAGGAACTGGTAAATCTACAATTCTTGAATATCTCAGATGGGGACTTTGCGATCAAACAATTCAAAATTCAGATTTTGATGAGTTAAGCTTAATAGAGAAAAGAAGAGAAGCATTAATTCAAAAAACATTAACTGATGTAAATGGGGAAGTACGAATTACAATGGAGAAAAATGGCATTCTCCACATTGTAAAAAGAAATTCGAAATCACGAGAAATACTTTTACGAATCGGTAACGGAGATTTTCAACAAGTTAAGGAAGATGACGTTAGAAAAATTCTTCCTATACAATCCTACAGTCAAAAACAACTTAGTGATGTAGGTGTTAAAACTGATGAGTTGAAAAGATTCATAGAGCAGCCCATTACAAATCAGTTAGACACTATACGATTTAATCTTCATGAAACTGGCACAAAATTAAAGAACTCATACAATCAATTAATTAGAAAAAAGGAAATTGAACAAGAAATTGAAAACTTCAATCTGGAATCACAGTCACTAAACAATCAGGCCGAAAATATTCGCAAATCCTTAAAAGGTATTTCGACTGCTGACCAAGATATAATCAATAAAAAGCCAAAGTTCGAGAAAGAGGAAACTATCATTTCAAATTCTAAAAACGAGCTAACAGTTTTTGAAAATAAAGCGGATGAACTACTTCGGCTCTTAGAAAAATATCCCGAACAAGTAGGGAATGTTGAACAATTAGAAAACAAAGATTTAATTCAAAATATATCAAATGAAATTGATTCAACATTCATTGAAATCACTGCGGCTGCCGTTGCTCTAAAAGCGATTTTTAGTTCTGAGAGACTTATTAAATTAAATACTTTCATTCAACAATGGAATCAAAAGAAAGAATCTTTTGAAATAGCTTATGAAATATCCAAGGGAAACTCACAGTCCAGTCAGCAGCAACTTTTAGAAATTCAAAGGATAGAAAAAAGACTAAGCGAAATTAACAAGATTATCTCCGATAGAAAACTTCTTTTAAAAGAAAACGGCACGCCAGAAGAGGATTTTTTAGCACAAAGACAAAATTGGCAAAATTATCATACTGAAAAAGTTGCATTGCTGAATGAGCAGGCGGTAAGATTTACAGAACTATCTAAAAATCTTATTAAAGCAGAAGTCACTAAGAGTATAAATCTACAACCTCTTAAATCACAGCTCAAAAGCATTTTTGAAGGAACAAGAATTAGAGAGGAAAGAATAGATTCTGTAGTTGATATTATTAAACTTTCAATAGACCCAATAAAAGAATACACTTCAATTCTTGAAGAATTCCGTCTACTTGCAGAACTAAAAGTTTCTGAAGATAAAACACTTACGATTCCGGAAACACCTATATTAACTAACTGCGGTTTTAGTGAAGATCATAAATCCAAACTTTGTAATCGATTATCTACTGATGATTGGTTAAGACTCTCTGCAACGGAACTAGAATTTAATCCTGAATTCTATTACACCACTAATAACCAACTCGGAGATGTAATACCGTTTAGAGAAGCATCCGCAGGTCAGCAAGCCACAGCATTATTGACTGTTTTACTAAATCAGCCTGGCATACCTTTATTGATCGACCAACCTGAAGATGACATTGATAACCGTGCGATTGACCAGATAATTAAAAATATCTGGGAGGCTAAGAAAAAGAGACAACTAATATTTACAAGTCATAATGCAAATTTGGTTGTCAATGGTGACGCAGAACTTGTAGTTTGCTGTGATTATAAAGATTCAACTAGCCAGACGAGAGGTGTAATAAAAGAACAAGGCGCAATTGATAAAAAATTAGTTCGAAATGAAATTACATCTGTTATGGAAGGTGGCGAAAAGGCTTTCAAACTTCGTAAAGACAAATATGGCTTTTAGCATGTCGATATAAATATGAGGACAGCACCACTGATAACATCTAGCAAGCCTCAATGCTGGCTTTTCGTAATGAAAAGTCTTTCGTCTCGAAAAAATTTTATCCTAGCGGAAAGAATTTAGTTCGTTTTACCGCAACTAAAGCCCGTGTCCTAAATGTTTGCGGTAATTTAATAAGCGTATGAATACAGATAAAAAAAACCAACATTATATTCCGAAGTTTTATCTTAGAAATTTTTCATATCAAAATAATGAAAAGCAAATCGGCATTTTTAATATCCATAAGAATTTTTTCTATCCAACCTCCAAATTAAAAACACAAGGATCTAAAAACTTTTTTTACGGATATGACGGGAGAATCGAAGATGGCTTGTCAAAAATAGAAGGCAAATTATCTGCAATAATTCGCAATATAATCACAGATCAAAAAATCCCTGTTAAGGAAACTGAAGCATACATAAAACTTTTGATTTTTGTAGGCTTAACACATTTGAGAAATCCAGTCACAATTAGCTATATAAAACAATCCCGAGAAGCTGCAAAACGAAGCCTTTTTGAGTTAGATCCAAATGTAAATGTTGATGACTTTATACCAAAAGCTAGACATGATGAAGCAATATCTTTGGCGTTATCCTCCCTCAGAGATGTTGTTCTAAATATAACTGATTTGAATTGTAAATTAATTGTTAATCGAACAACAAAGCCCTTCATCTCTTCAGATTTTCCTATTGTAAAATATAATCAGTTTCTTGAACGAAAAAATTGGCAACATGGCAAAACTGGTTACGGGAATATAGGTTTACAAATTATCATTCCAATTAATCCATATCTTTCATTATTTTTCTACGATTCCGAAGTTTATAAAATCGGCTTTAAAAAAAGCAAACTTCATAACATCAGCGATGAAAAAGAAATTGAACAATTTAATATTCTGCAGATACTGAATTGCGTTGAACATGTTTATTTTAATCATGAGGTTTCTGAAAATTATATGCGAGATTTATTTAATAAATCCTCGAAATACAAGAAAGCAAATGAAGTTATCGCAGAAACACATTTCGGTTTTAAAAAAGGAGAAAAAATTGATTTTGAAAATAAGCGAAAGAATGTTTTGGCAATTGGCACAACTGATTGTGAGATAAAATTAAATATAGCAGGTCTAAAAGCACATTCTAAAGCAACATATATTAAACTCGGCAATCGTGCTTCAGTTTTAAGAAAATTAGCATTTGAAAATATGAGAAACAACCGCTAACAGCCAATAGGTGCCATTGCTAACATTATTGATTCTAATTGCTTGTTTTCTTATGTTTGCTTATCAAAACCGCAAACTTTCCAAATTCCGCAACTATCTTCTATTGGCAGATAGTTACTTCTGGGCTTTGGAAAATCGTGAATGTAAAGTTGTTAATAACTGTAAATCAAGTTTGTAATTTTTTAGCAATGCAGTCAAATTAAATAAGTATTTTTGGAATAACAATAAACTAATACAAATGGCAAAAGAACATTCAACAAATAATCCAAAACCCACTCCGTCTCATCCAAGGCCATCTAATCCAAATCCGGAAAAAAGTCAAGAACAGAGGGGTGTAGGTCGGCCACCAACGACTCCTAAAAAGTAATATTAGTATAGAAAACTATTAGGAAAAATAAACCTGCAATTAACAAAGCTAGGCTTGCAATGTTAAGATGGCTTGTTATATCATCAAATAACTGAGATTTCCCGTCTAAGTTATTTATTTCTTCTTGGGAAGTTTCGTCTATTTTTTTTCCATTACAGTCAATTTGTTTGTCACACATATAATAGTCAAATTTATTAGACAAATAACCCGTAAATTGGGAGATTAGATTTGCAATAATTGCGATTAGAAATAGAATAGCAGGAAAAGCAATTGCTACTAAAAAGTCTTTTTTTTGCTCTATTAAAAATTTTGAAGTTTCTAAACAAGCATATATTCCAGCGCCACTAACTGAAATTATAAGTAAATCTAGTCTTTTAAGACTGTAATCCATGTTGTCCAATGTTAACTGTCTCCTATGGTTTAGTTTATCAGATAATTTCTTTTTGCTTTTCTTACTCATGACTTTCCGTTTAGGTAAATATATAAAAATCATGTTAAGACTTTGGGTAACAGCAACTGAAACTAATGACTTTTTAGGTAGTCTTTAATTTTTCGTTCGCAAAATCTTCTATCTTAGCGGAAAGAACGCAGTTCGTTTTCCGCCACTAGTTCTAGTAGCGAAACGTTATAAGCCATATCTTAGAACTCTGAAAACGAAAATTAAATACATAGAAAAATGAAGAACTTATTACTAGCAAGCCTTTGTGCTATTTCATTCAATTTATATTCTCAATCTAAAAATTTTATCGATCAACCCTATGTGGAAATTTCAGCGAGAGTAGACACACTTGTCACGCCTGATAAAATTTATTTGAAAATAATAATTGCGGAAAAAGATAGTAAAGGAAAAAAATCTGTAGAAGAACTTGACGAAAGTCTATTCACTAAACTTAACGCAAACGGAATAAATTTAAAAGAACAATTAAGTTTGAATGACGTAGCCAGCAATTATAAGAAGTATTTTTTTCGAGGACAAGATATTAATAAAACAAAATCCTACACTCTGCTATTGTATGACGCCGCAACAACCGGAAAAGTTCTAAGTGATTTAGAGGAAGTAGGAATTTCAAACGTTACTTTAGAAAAGACCGAATATTCCAAAATAGAACAATTAAAATCAATTCTAAGAAAACGTGCTGCTTTAAAAGCTAAGAGACAAGCGCTGGATTTATCGCAACCTTTCAATAAAAAAATCGGTGATCCAATTTATATATCTGACGGTAACAGTTTCTCACTCGACGCTTTATCAGGTCGCGTTGCAGGTGTAGAGATAAGAACGCGAAAAGCGTTAGGCTATGCAGTTACTTCAATTCAAAATTCTGAAATTGAATTTCAAAAAGTTAGAGCGCAAATTGATTTAAATGTAGTTTTTAAATTAGAATGATACGGCTTATAACAGCCAATAAGCGCCATTGCTAACTTTTCAGGTTCCGGATATTTATTTTCTTATCTTAGCTTTTCAAAACCGGAACTTACGTTTCCAAATTCCGCAACGATCGCCTATTGGCGGAACGTTAGCGGTAATGCGACATACAAAACTGATAATAAAATATGAAAATAAAAATATGCATTCTTATTTTACTGTTTACAAATCTATTGTTATCTCAAAAAAAAGAACCTAGCGAAAATATTAAAGGTATTTGGGTTAGTGGAAAAAGAGGAATATTAGTGAAAAATGATAGATTCATAATCTTAGAAAAAGATTCTACTTGGAAACCTATTCAAAATGAAAGTGGCATTTATTACTTTTTTAATGAACCTCTTGAAAATAAAGAAGACATTTTTCATAGTTGGGCTGCTAATGAAATAAAAAGAAAAATAATCACTAACAAAATCAAAAATGACAGTATCGCAAAAGTGATTAGAATAATAAAATTGGAATTGCGTAAAAATGGAAAATTGAAATTGACCATATCTAGACCTGCTGTTAAAAGTCAAAATGACCCAGGAGAGTATTGGGTTAAGTATGGGGATCTAAATTTTGCTAACACAGAATTTACTTTTCATAGAATAAAATAAAAGCACAACCGCTAACAGCTGTCACGACCTCATTGCGGTTGTTCGGTAGCTTCGTGATTTTCTTCACGAAAATCATTATCTTGGCGGAAAGAACTCAGTTCGCTTTATTCCGCAACGCGGCGTGGCAGCGAAACGTTGGCAGTAATTGTAACCAAAAAAACGCAAAAAAATTAAACAAATTGAAAATGAAAATTATTGAAAAATATGGTTTAATTATAGTAGTTCTTTTTGTGTTTTTTATGTTTTACAAACCTATATTTTGTTTTTTAATAATCGGAACTTTAGTGTTTTATTATGGAATAAATAGTTTAACATTTCTGAATTATATAAAGAAAAATGGAATTGAAAGTTTAGGGGAAATTTTATCGTATGAATCAGATGAAGATGGTTATAAAACCCCAATTATTGAATTCAAAACTCTAAAAGGAGAGCTAATAAAACAAAAGCCATATTATTATGCTTCAACAGATTTGAGTGTTTTTAGAACATATAAAAATAATATAAACAAAGAAATCACTGTAATTTATACCGAAAAAAATCCTGAAAAATTTGTGATAAAAACGGAAAAGGATTTTAATATTGGTAGTATAATTTTTATGCTTATTGTAGGTTTAATTTTTTTGGGATTATCAATTGGTAATTTATTAGGATTTTTGAATATGGGAATATAAAAGAGAACTCCATAAAAAAAACAACTACTGCCAACAGCCGTTACACGAGATTTGGGCATTAGGTTGAATTTAAAGATGGTTTTGTACTTGGAAAATTTGTCTTTAACCGAAAAACCTCGCGTCTTTAATCCCAAACCTCGTGTAGCGCCAGAACGTTATAAGCCATTTTATGAAAAATCGTAACATATCAACATTAATTTTCTTATCAATTCTATTCCATCCGATAATTGGATGTAAAAAAACTCGTAGTGAGAATTACTTGGTAATGATAACAGATACGATAAATGATAGTTATGGTTATAGAAATATAAAAGGCGACACGATAATTGCTCTAGAAAAATATTCAATTTGTTATACAGATACTTTTAGAAATTATGCTGTTGTATTAAAGCCTAAAAATGGCTTTGTGGCAATTGATAGAGACGAAAATGTTTTATATGATATTTTCACTTTTGATAATGGTCCAGATTATACTTCTGAAGGTTTATTCAGAATTATGAGAAACGGTAAAATAGGATACGCTGATTCTCTAACTGGTAACATAGTTATTGAACCGAAATTCAAATTCGCTTTCCCATTTAAAAATGGAATCGCCAAAGTTAGCAATGATGGTCGAACTGCAATTGAAGGTGAACATAAAAGATGGAAAAGTGAGAATTGGTTTTATATTGACAAAGCGGGAAATAAGAAAAACGGCTTATAACAGCCGGTAAGCGAAATTGCTGAGTTTTCGGTAAAGTGACGTTTTATTTTCACGAAGAAATTATATCTTAGCAGAGAATACTCAGTGCGCTTTGATCAGCAACTTCGCTTAACCGGCGACACGTTGGCAGAAATAGCGGAAGACTGTATAATGATTAATGAAATTTACATGACAAAATTTCTTTTAATATTGATTGTAACGAACTGTTTTGGCCAGATTCCTGGAAATGGTGCAACAGATAATGATGGTAATGTGTACAATAGTGTAATAATTGGTACTCAAGAATGGCTTGTAGAAGATCTGAACACAACCACATTTCAAAATGGCGATGCAATTCTTCATGTGACACCTAATAGCGAATGGCCTAGCAGTTCAGTGCCGCGATGGTGTTATTATCAAAATGACATGGCCTATGCCGCCTCTCACGGAAAATTATATAATTGGGCTGCGGTTAACGATTCACGAAGTATAGCTCCTGAAGGTTGGCACATACCTAATGATTCTGATTGGCAGATTCTTGCTAACTTTTTGGGAGGCAACCAAGTTGCTGGCGGTAAGATGAAATCTTCTCCTTTATGGGATGCTCCTAATTTGGGGGCAACAAACAGCAGTGGATTTAATGGTTTGCCAGGTGCGGGGAGATATTATGATGGCGTTTTTGTATCAACGGTTTATTATGGACAGGGTGGCGTATGGTGGAGCTCTTCTTCAAATGGGAATGGTATTGCATCCAGCTATTCGCTACATTATGACAGCAACTCTCTTTCTTCTTATAGCATCACGCCATCCACAGCAGGTTATTCTGTCAGATGTATCAAAAATAATCCCTTACATTCATCAGATTTCGATGAAACTAGATTAAAACTTTTCCCAAATCCAACTTCAGATGAAGTCACTCTAGCATTAAAACCTGGAAAGTATACCGTTCATGTTTATAATTTGATGGGGCAAGAAATTATTAATAAAGAAGTCGTTAATGAACTTGTTATGAGTCTAGCTATATTTGGAAAGGGAATTTATATTTTAAAATGTTACGACTCGTTAGATAAACTCACAGTAATAAAAAAGATAATCGTCAAGTAAAATAATCCTTTGAAGTAAGTGCTACTTCTGCTAACCGCCGCTAACCGCCATTGCTCCAATAAGTTAGAAGGAAGTTCCGTTTCCAGATTCCACAAAACTAAAAATTTTTCTGCTTAAAAAAGCTAGAAAAATTCTTTAGTTTTGCTAACTTCCCGTTCACCGGAGAGAACAATCTGCGAATCGCCGCAACGCTCGGTTAGCGGCCTAACGTTAGCAGCCATATCTGAAAAATCGTAACACAACATTATGAAACAATTAAGTTCAAGTCAAATAATCTGGAAAGGATATCAATTAGTAAATATTCCTATTACAATAATTATATTTTCAGTTTTCTTTTTGGTAATTTCCTATACAAATTTTGGAGTAAGTCCATCAATAATTATTGGTGGCGCAATTGGATGGATATATTGGGAATTTGCAGTCGTAAAATGGATTCGTTGGAGTCTAAAAAATAATGTTGAAAAACAAAGATTACATAAAATTGGAGTAAATTCACTTCTATTGTGGAAGCGCGATATAAAAAAATAGAAAAAATTTCTTCCGAGATCGATAGTGAAAATAATGATACGGCTGCTAACCGCCGGTAACCGCAATTGCTGATTTTCAGGTTATAGAACGTTCAGTTTCACGAAGAAACATTATCTTGGCAGAGAGAACTCAGTCCGCTTTCATCAGCAACTGACGTTTCCGGCCAAGCGTTGTGCGAAACCTAAAAAAACAGATTCGTAAATGAGAACTCTTTCACAAGCATTGCTCATATCAGTCTTCTTATTCGCTTCTTGTACTGAGAAAAGGACTTCTGTTGGCGAAAAAGCGTATATGTACTGGGCAGAAAAAAAACCGGGAAATGACATTAAAATTCTTAATGGAAAATATTGGCAATCGCCTCACTGGACAAAAGAGTATGAATTATATTTAGAAATGCAAACTAATCCGAAATGGGTCAAAGAATTCTTGAAGCAAAATAAAATGAAAGTTAAAACATCGGCAGAATTAAATTTACCGGACGACGCACCAACTTGGTTCGAACCTAGAATTGGTTTAAAAGCATATGAGCCAAGTGGATTTAATCAAGGATCAATATATTTTGTAGACGAAAAAACTGGGTATATAATGTTTTATGAAATACAACTCTAGGCATCGCACAACAGCGGCTTCACGCCATTGCTGGTTTTCCGTGAGTTGAATCATTTGAAAAATCAAGTATATTTACGGTAGCGGAGAATACTCTGGAATTAGGGCCGCAACGGCGTGAAGCCACGGGACGTTAGCAACAAAACTTAAAACCAAACTCAATATGAGGCATTATCTTTCAATTGTAATTATATTTTTCTTTTCGATAATCGCTCACGCGCAGGCAAATCCTGACGAAATAATTAAAAAGTTCTTTGTTGATTTCAGTATCGACAGTGATAAAGCTATTAGTGACATTTACGCAACTAATCCTAATATAAATGGAATAACTGACGCTATAAATAACATGAAAAAAATTGCTAGAAGTTATCCATCACAACTTGGAAAAAATCATGGCTACGAGCTAATTACTCAACAAAAGTGCACAGACAATTTTATCTTATATGCTTATTTTGTAAAATATGATTTACAGCCTATGAAATTTACTTTTGAATTCTACAAACCAAATAATACTTGGAATTTATATTCATTGAATTTTGATTCTACAATAGATGACGAGGTTGAACAAGCTGCAAAATTATATCTTGAGAAATCTAAACATTAGTTCTGTTGCTAACAGCACCTAAAAAAAATTGCGGTTTTGTAGTTACCGGAAATTTCAACTTTTCACTATATTTATCACAGCCGAGGCAACTCTGCTTCTATTCCCGCAACTTCTTTTAGTTGCAAAACGTTATGCGTCAGTTCGCGAGTGACCGTAGAATCGAAAAACATAAAAATGAAACAAACAGAATTTAAAAACAAATATTTCTACTGGGCAATTATTTTAATTGTTGGCGGATTATTGCTGAAGACCGTTTTTAAAACTTTCTACTATAATGAATCAATTGGTATCACTCCAATGATACTACAGTTTTTGTTATTCGTTTTTATTTTATTCAAACATAAGTTTGCGAGAATTGGAATCATCATTTGGACAATTCTATTTTTACTTCTTTTTTCGTTAATTCAATTAATTCAAGGAATAGTGAAAAATTTAAATTCTGGAATTGACTCAAGTTGGATACAATATTATTCATTAATATCCATAAATGTTATTGCTGGAATAGTTATTCTATTTTACACAATAAAAACCACGAAAATAGTTTTCATAAAAAAAGAGCAAGAATCTAAATCTGAAAATATCTAAGTAAAAAATTGGTTAGTGTAACTTCAAATTCAAAGAACCGAACGCATAACCGCCTGTAACCGCAATCGCGGGAATTTCGGTAAATTGAGGTTTCATTTTCACGAAGAAATTCTATCTTAGCAGAGAGAACTCAGTTCGCTTTGCTCCGCGACTGCGGTTACGGGCGACACGTTATGGGCAACTTCAACGTGAAATTATTATACATCATGAAAGGAAAGGCAGATTTAAAACGACGTGTCTTATTTGACGGCATTGGTGATGACCAGTTTTACCAAAAAATTTACTCGATTGAGCATAACAGAAACTACTTTAAATTTTCTGTACTAGATTTTAAAAGCTTGCGATATTTAAAAACAGAAATATCTGAAAAAGATTTTAACGAAATACTTAAAACATATGACATAATTGTCACCCTTACTCAGCATCGATTTTCACTTATCGCATCGAAAATCGTGTTCCGGTAGATTATTATAAAATTGACAAAACGATAATTGTAATTTCAATTGGTGAAGTTCAGCCAGGCAGGTACTGGATTATTTTCGAAGGAATATACGAAATAGAGTAAGCAGCCCATAACCGCCGTTTCAAGATATTGCCGAGATTTCGGTAAATTGAAGATTCGGTTTTCACGAAGAAAGTTCTATCTTGGCAGAGAGAACTCAGTCCGCTTTGATCGGCAACATCGTGAAGCGGCCTAACGTTAGCGGTAATTACATCAAACCTTGAACTATGAAACAACTTTTATATCTAGTATTATTTATTCCGTTTATTTCTTTAGCTCAGCGTGACCTTCTTGACGAAGGAAATAAATTTCTTAATCAAAACAAAAATAAAGAAGCTGAAAACGTTTTTAAAGAAGCGCTTAAATCAGAGAAAAATAACGTTATTTATCGAAACCAACTTGCGTTGGCATTAATAAACCAAGGCGAGTATCGCAAAGCAGAAAAACAACTTGAAAAAGTACTTTTTGAAAATCCAAAAAATGTCGCAGCTCTTTGGTATTCCGGAATTAATAATTTTCAAAATTTAAAAAACTTTAGAAAAGCAATTGAATATTTTGAAAGAGCATTTCCTTTGATTTCGGAAACTTCACCACAGTTTTTTGCAGTCAATTTCTATATTGGTAAATCTTATCGAAACTTATTATATTCACAAGGCATAAGCTATGAAGAAACCAGTCGAATGCTGGAAACGGCAAAGGAATATGTAAAACTCCAACCAGACGCAAGCGATACAGAACAATGGGTTTCTTTCATAAAATATGTTGAAGAAAATCGAATGCCGCCAAATGTGAAGAACTGGACGATAGCCACTAAACAAAATGTGGACGAATTGATAAAAAAAGAGCTTGAAAAAAGTAGGTAACTACCGCTAACAGCCGTTTCGCCCAATCGCGGTTTTCAGGTTAATTCGTGATTTTCTTCACGAAAAATATTATCTTGGCGGAAAGAACTCAGTTCGCTTTATTCCGCAGCAAGGCAAGGCGGCGAAACGTTAGTTGTCACCTTATGCAAGGTTTGATAAATAAGAAATTAAAAAAAATTATTCTAAAATTTTAGGCTCCTTCAATATCAAATGCATATGTTTGATAATCTATTACTTCTTTATTAGAATATAAATCTATCCAGGCTTTTTCTTTATGACTTAATTCTACCAAATCCCAGGAACTGGTATTTTTAAAATTATTAATAATTGAGTCTATTATACTTTTTTCTGCTTCATTGAATAAATTTGCATCAAAATTCTGTTCTGTTATAAAATGTTCTTTTGCAGAACCATCATTATCCTTTATCCAATTAGAAATAATTATCTCCTCATTTTCTAAACAAGCGTAAATATTATCATAAAATGTAGGAACTGGACCATATTTAATTGCTCTATAAGATAATCCTGTTATTGAAAACCCTGTTAATTTATAAGAAAGAAAATCAGTATAAAATAATAATTTGTTTAATTTCAAACGATCATTAAATTCACTTTTACAATTATTTATATATGCTATTAAAATATTAGATAGCTTTTCTTTATTCATTCTTTTATAACCAGTCAAAGCATTTGGTTCATTATGCTGATTCAATCGAAGCTGATAGGGATAACTTTTATCCTTATCAATTAAATAATTTAATCTTAATATTGAATCATTGAACATTCCATCACTAAAATAAATTTTGGCTTTTTCTAACATACTTTTAAATACTACTGCATTTTTTGCTGTATAAATCAAATTACCTATTGCCGGTGTAGGAATTTCACCTTTTTCATAATTACCATATCCATTAATTCCTAATGCGAGAACTTCACTCATCTTTGCTGCAGAAAGCCCATAAGTTTCCCTAATCTCAAGAATTTCTTCAATGAAAGGGATGTTGTTTTTTACTCTATATTGATTATGTAATTGCAAAATTGTGATCGTATCAGATTCTGTAGTTGTAAATTCTTCAGAACATAAATTACATTTATAATAATGTGCAAAAACTTTAAAAGACTCTTTTCTATATACAAGTTCTTTTATTTGTTTTTCTAATTTAGCATGTCCATCACAATATGGACATTCAATTACCGGATTCATTTTCATAATATCTTATTTAAGTGGGTAAGTAATTGTTTTCTCTGCTACATGAAATGACATACAATCAACTCTTTTATTATTAAGGCCAAGGCTAATTTTTATGTATACTTCATTCCCATTTATCATTATTCCAAATTCGTAGTAACTTGGTTTTGACGTATCAAATGTATCATCAATAGGTCCTCTATAATAATTGTCGCTCGTGAGCTTATTTATATAATTTATTCTGTCTAGAGGAAGAATATCTAGCTCAGTAATTGCTTCAAGATTTTTATCTCGAGGTCTGAAAGCAATATCAAAAATCTTAATTTTTTCACGTACTTCACGTAAAAAACTTTCAACGTCTCCTTTTGTTACCATTGAGGGTGCAAATATAGAATTAATAAATTATAAATTCAACTAAAAAATTAAGTTTACTATATAATTTAGTCAAATATACAACTTTTTAGTTATGGTGCAACAAAATAAAGCGAACAGCTAGCAGCCGTTTCGCCCAATCGCGGTTTTCAGGTTCCTTAATTATTTTCTTCACGAAAATAATTATCTTGGCGGAAAGAACTCAGTTCGCTTTATTCTGCCGACAAGGTAAACTAAAGGCGAAACGTTATGCAACAGCTTCAGATCGCGGAAATCAAACCTGTTAGAATTATGAAACAAAAATTAGTGTTTAGATTTTTGATTGCTTTACTACAAACTCTATTGTTGTGTCTTTGTATGGCTGCACGTTACATTACCATTGAACCAAATGGAAAACTCATTATTGGAACTATATTTCCATTTTTAATACTTATTTTTTTGGTAGTTGGGTTAATTCAAAACGTACTAGTTCCAATAGTAAATAGAAAAATATTTACTTGGATAACTTATATTTTATTTACAGCAATTTTGACATTTCTTTTTTGTACTCCATTTACGTGGTTATCGTTGCTTTTTTTTCTAATAATAGTTTTGGTTTTGTTTAGTCCCACGTTTATCCAGAAACAATATAAAAGAATTGAGATTAATAAGCCGATTGCATAACAGCCGCTAATTCTCATGGCTAGTTTTCGATAGTTGTTCATTCCTTTTTATTAACTTCGTTTTTGCTTGGCAGAAAAAACTCTTTCATTAAGCCGCCACGAGAGTTAGCGGCGGGACGTTATGCACCATTTAAGAAAACCGTAATGAGAATATTAGCGTTTATTTTTTTCGCAATTATCTTTACATGTTGTAATTCACAAATTAAAGTTGATGAAACTATTTTAAAAAGTAAAAGCCAAAAGTTGCTGAAAGCATTTAATGCTGAAAGTAAAATTACTTCTGCTGATTATGATACTTTAATAGACTTGAATTATGATAACATTAAAGATTTTGTGATTGGTTATTATGGGCAATCTGGGAGTGGAATAAAAAACAAAGTCATGGTTTTCATTTATGATAATAAAAAGCATGATTACGTTCTAGATAAACAATTGTCAGACTTATCAAACCCAACATTTTATATTGACAAAAAAACGATTACCGAATTTTATATCGGAAACGGCGGCGGAAGCGGTAGTAAGCTTGAATGGATAAATAGAAAATGGATTGTGACAAAAGCATTCGACGTTGACAAAAATGAAATCAAAACTGTCTGGAAGGTTACTTATCCTATAAAACAGAAAACCGAATATTTTGCAAAACAATTTGAAAGCATTCCTCCAAATGATATTTTGGAAACAAAATTCAAAGAATAAACGGGCATAACAGCTGTCACGACCTCATCGCGATTGTCAGGTAGCTTCATGATTTTCTTCACGAAAAAATAATATTATCTTGGCGGAAAGAACTCAGCTCGCTTTGATCCTCAACGGCGGCTAGCGGCCTAGCGTAATGGGCAATTTTGTAAGACCTAAATAGTGTACAGGATATATGAAAAACACATTACATTTTCAACTCATTGAACCCGACAAATCGCTTACTGATTTTGTCTATTCTTTTACTTGCCTGCAAAATTTTTCAAGTCAACAAGAAGCAGTCATCATTCCGAACGGAAAAATTGATTTGATGTTCTCAAAAATAAATGATAATCAAATGATTGTAGCACTTTTGGGACTAGAAACGAAACCAAAATACACGAATCAAGAGGTTGTTAATTTTTTTTCGGTGAGCTTTAATCCGCTTGCTATAGAATATGTCTTTAATGAGTCAATAGCCGAAATCATAAATACCGGGAAAATTCTGCCTGCTAATTTTTGGGATTTCAACATCGGGGACCTGGATAATTTTGAAGGATTTTGTGAAAAAGCGACCAAAAAAATCAAATCTATTTTGCCGAAAAAAATAGATGAACGCAAACACGAATTGTTCCAATTGATTTTTGCTTCAAATGGCGAAATGTCAATCAAGGAACTTTCTGAAAAGGTGCATTGGAGTGAACGTCAGATTAATAGGTATTTCAGTAAGCAATTCGGACTTTCGCTAAAATCATATTGCAAAATACTTCGATTTCAATACTCGCTTCCATATATCAAAAATGGCAATCTTTATCCAAAACTCAATTTCACCGACCAGTCGCATTTTATCAAAGAAATCAAACAATTTTCGGGCGCTTCGCCAAAAGAACTCTATAAAAATGAAAACGACCGATTTTTACAATTTTTAGCCTATGATTAAGAATAATTTTGCAGAATAAATTCAAAATTATGTTGATACAAAATAAACAAATAGCAATTGTTGGCGGTGGTCCGGGAGGACTTACATTGGCAAGACTTTTACAACTTCAAAACGTAAATGTAAAAGTATACGAAAGAGATATCGATAAACATGCAAGAGTTCAAGGTTCACCTCTCGATTTGCACGAAAAATCAGGCTTGGCAGCTATTCGAAAAGCCGACTTGTTTGAGGATTTCAAAAAGAATTATATGCCAGGCGCAGATAGAACGACCATCACTAACGATCAAGCGCAAATTGTTTTTAGCGATCATGAAACTAAAAAAGAAGAAAATTTTGGTCACGAACATTTTCGTCCGGAAATAGACCGAGGAGTGCTTCGAAAACTATTAATAGATTCCTTGCAAGATAAGAATATTGTTTGGGACAGTCACTTTTCATCCATGGAAAAGCAAGGTGAAGGCTGGTTATTACATTTCAAAAACGGAAAAAGTGCTTATGCAGATATTGTAATTGCTGCAGATGGCGCGAATTCAAAAATCCGTCCTTATATCACTGATATTAAACCTTTTTATTCAGGAATAACGATGCTTGAGGGAAACATCCATGAGGGTGAAAAGGCAGTGCCACAAGTTTCCGCCATTCTTCGTGGAGGAAAAATAATGGCTTTCGGAAATGAAAAAGATATTTTGATGGGACAAAAAGCCAATGGAGAAATAGGATTTTATGCAAGTTTCAAAGCAGAAGAAAATTGGGTTACAAAAAGTGGATTGGATTTTACGGATCAATCACAAGTGCTAGACTGGTTCAGGAAAGATTATTCTGAGTGGAGTCCTATTTGGCACGAATTGTTTGAAAATACAACAATGCCATTTATCCCACGACCAATTTATTGCATGCCCTTAGACCAAACCTGGGAAGCTCAACCAAATATAACAATGCTTGGAGATGCGGCTCACGTTATGCCGCCATTTGCTGGCGAAGGTGTAAATATGGCGATGCTTGATGCCTTGGAATTGTGTGAGACTTTATCATCCAATGAACACGAAACTGTCGAAAAAGCTATTGCATCCTATGAAACAGAGATGCGGAAAAGAGCGTCTCAAATAGCACAAGAATCGCTTGAAAATGGCGAAAAGATGCACAGTGAAAATGCACTAACTACAATGACCTCTTTTTTTAGCGAAAACAAACATGAATAAGAAAACTGCCCATGACAACGGCTAAACGCAATTGCTGCATTTCGGTAAATAGAGCATTTATTTTACCTAACTTTGTTTACGGTAGCGGAGAATACTCTGCTCTTTTTTCGCAACTGTCGTTTAAGCCGCGGGACGTTACCAGCCATACGAGAACATGAATTACTTAAGATATCTTTTTTCAATAATACTACTGTCGCTTTTTGCGTGTACAAAAGTTGACAAAATAGCGATTGTAAAAATTGGCGATATAAGTTTTAGAAGATCTTATGCAAATCATGAGAACATGACAAAAATGCAAAATGATTCAATTGAACTTCTGAATCCAGAGTTGATAAATTCAAGCAATTTGCAATTGAACTCGAATCTTGAGAAATTAGGAATAGTAAAAAATAAGCGATTAGAATTAAATAATTTAAAATGGAATTTTTCTCAAATTACTTCAAAAGATTTAGATTCAAATTTTAAATTTTGCCGCGTATACTATGATGATAAAAAAGCTTGCCAAGTGCTAGAAGTTAAAGTAAATAAGGGAAATTTAAGCTTTGATTTAGCAAATGAAAATCCTGTTCAATTTTACTCAGTTGATATTTTGAAAGGTGGATACAAAGAGATAGTAGTAAAAGAAGACTATTATATTATGAATGGTGATAATTATGATTTGCAAATATTCCAAATAAAATAAACGGCTGGTAACCGGCGTCAAACCTTGACATTGAGTATTAAAGAAGAATAACTACACACAAGAGCCGTTTCGCCCAATCGCGGTTTTCAGGTTCATTCATGATTTTCTTCAAGAAAAAATATTATCTTGGCGGAAAGAACGCAGCTCGATTTCTTCCGCAATGAAGGCAAAGCTGCGAGACGTTGGCAATAATTCAAAATCGCAACCGGAATCATAATGGAAATCGAAATTATTGAAAATATTTGCTTCGACTTAGCTCATGTAGAAAGCGAAATCAAATGGAAAAGTGATTTGGTTTTTATGATAGCAAGAAAAATGTTTTGTGTTGTTGATTTGGACTCTTATCCGAATTCTATTGCGTTTAAAGTTCCGGAAGAAAATTTTGAAGAGCTGGCTGCAACTTCTTACTTCAAGCCTGCGCCCTATTTTGCGCAACATAGTTGGGTAACTTTGACTGAGCCCAATAAAATTCCTATAAAAGATTTACAAGATTATATACGGGTTTCGTATGAATTAGTAAAAGGGAAACTGAGTAAAAAGGCTTTGCTATCTTTGGACGAAAACGAAATTACCTGAACTATCGCCAACAGCAACTAAAATTAATGGCGGCTGCTTAATTGGCTTCATGATTTTCATTACGAAAAATCATTATCTTGGCGGAAAGAACTCAGCTCGCTTTCTTCCGCAATAAGGTAAACAAAGACAAAAAGTTACCATCATATCTATGAAAATCGTTAAATTCACATTAATCATTTCAATTTTAGTAACTGTATTTTCCTGCAAGCAAGCGGAAGCGCCAGCAGAAGAAATTCTGCTACCGATTAGCACATTCGATGCTCCATTTCCAAAAAGCAATAGACCGCTTTCGAGAATATTCGGGAAATTACTTTTAGTCAAGGATAATAATGATACTATATTCTTAGAAATAACATCAACCAAAAATGACAATTTAATAACTGACGGTAAAAGTGGCGACACTATTTTTTTTGGAAAAGTGTGTAAATTCAGAGAATTCTATTATTTCTGCCACAAAGAAAATGACTCTTCCTATTATATCAGCGCTTTTAAAATAAAAGGCAATTTAATATATGGCCTTAACCGCTGGTCGCAGTATTATGATGTAGATGAAAATATTTTAAGAGGTAATGGAAAAGAACTGGTAAAATCTATAAACGCCGACACTTCAAAAATCCGGCTTAAACCAAACAAAAAAGAAATTAGAAAATTGTTTGGTATAATCATGGGTAAAGCAATACCAGATACGATCCTAAATTCTAAAACGGATTTGATTGCAATAGCAAAAAGAGAATTGTCTTTAGAGAAAGAAGCGGATGAAATCGATAAAATTAAGGTCTATCCCAATCCAGCAACAGATTTTGTTAATGTTGAAATCAATAGCACATCAACATACCAGCTAATTGATTTTAGCGGGAAAATTGTTCTGCAAGGGACATTAGATACATCAGAAAATAGAATTGATGTAAGCGATAAGCAAGCAGGTTTATATTTTCTAAACATTACAGATTTGCACAAAAAAGAAAAACAATCTGTGAAAATTATCATCCAATAAGTGATACTGGTGGTAACAACGTTAACCGCATCGTGGAGATTTCGGTATCAGAAATCATCAATTTACGAAGAATGTTTTATCTTGGGGGAAGAAACTCAGTTTGCTTGCAGCTACTAAGCCTGTGTGCGAAACGTTGGCGATAATTCCTGAGACATTGCATTAAAATCGGACTAACATAATATCTTAAAATGGTTTTCTTCTTTCTAATAATATTATTTACCACCAGTGTAATATTCGCAATAGGCGGAGGAATCATATATTTATTGTATTTGCCTTTAAAAAATTATCTACTTAAAAAAGGAAAATTAACTCCAATAAGAAGCAGGCAAATCAATATAACTTATGTTCTATTACTATTTTTATTGGCGCTGTATTCTACATACGACGCTTTTTTCCCATCTGAAAGTTTCTACATTGATGAATACAAAAAAGTAACGTTACGTGATATACCGGCATCGGCCAAATTTATATCGACACATTCTTCCTATCCAGATTTTCATGGCGATTACTGCTCAAGTTCACAGATAAAACTATCGGAGAAGGATTATGCAGAACTTTTAAACGGTTTGAATAATGATACAAGAATTGGAGAAGATATGCAAATCAAAGGATTTGTAGAATTTAACGAGACTTTACAAGAAAAAAATGAAGACAAAATAATTAAAAGTTTCGTAAGAGAAATTCCAGGTGAAGAGGATCATTATTTGTACATTGGTTTCTATAATGATAATCAAACAATTTTTGTAAATATCTGTGTGACTTAGAGAAACAGGCCTTTCACGCAATTGCGAATTTTGTGGTAAGTTCACGTTTGCGTTTCGCAAATTTTCTATCTTTAACAGAAAATAATCAGTTCCGAACTTCACAACTGCGTGAAGCGGCCAAAAGTTGGTTGCAAGCATTGTGTGACAACATAAAATTAATTAAAAAATACTATGAAAATTAAAAATTGTTATTTACTAGTTACAATATTAATTACATTATTTTCCTGCTCAAGTGAAGATGATAATTCAATACAAAATAATGAGCCAGAAGAAAATATTATTATTGAATTAAATTCTATTCGGGATATTTTTCCAACCTGGGCAAAATTTAATGGAAGTATTACGCAAAATACTAACAATAACAGATTAGTTGGTTTTGTCTATTCTACATCACAAAATCCAATCGTTGACAATAGTAATACAAATACAGTTAGTGATTTTAGAAGTGGAAATGCACAATTTGAATTGAGTCCTTTGTCATTATTACCCGGCACAACGTATTACATTAAAGCATTTGTGCAAAAAGCCGATAATAGTTATTTGTATTCTAATGCACTTAATTTTAAAACTACAGGATATTTCGGACCAGCAGGCGGATATGTTGCCTATGACAAGGGAACAGTTTCTGATGGCTGGAGATATATGGAAATTCATCCGACAACTTTAAATTTTAGCAATGCAGGTGTAGGTGGCAAATGGGGCAATATGAATAATTTTATTCCGGCAACATATCCCGATTTTGGTAAAGGTTTAGAAAATACAATTGCTATAGTAAACGGTACCACTGATGCAAATTGTGCTGCTAAATTATGTTATAACCTTACACTAAATGGCTATTCTGATTGGTTTCTTCCATCTATACAAGAATTATATCAAATGAGCACGGAATTAAGGAAAGCCGGGGTTTCTATTCATTATAGTGCCTGGTCGTCGACACAAGTGGATGCAGATTTTGCAAATTGTACTTCCAATACTTTAAGTGATCCATCAACAATTATAATTAATATGAATTCTAAGGCTATGCCAGAACATATATTGCCTGTGAGAAGATATTGATAGAGAGTGAGAAAACCAGCCCGTTGTGGCGCAACGAAGGCAAGGCAGCAAGCGTCAACAAACGTGACTTTAAAACAGAAAAATATGACTTCAGACCAGCAGAAATTGTATAAAATGATAGATGAAATTCTTTGGTATGAATGGGATCCAATCGGAATAAATAATGTTGGCGCTCGTAATGAATACGACAATTATGTTCCGCAAGTTTATAATTTGAAAATTACCGGTGCAGAAAAAATCGATATTGCTAAATATTTGGATAAGATTACAACTGTAAATATGGGTTTAGGAAGCGATATGGAATTTAGTGAGAGAATCGCAGAAAAGATCATTGCATTGAAATACAGTTCGGACAGCTAGTAATGGCTATCAGGCCTGATTGCGGTTGGCGGGTTCAATCATGACTTTCATTATGTAAATCATTATCTTGGTGGAAAGAATTCAGTTTGCTTTGATCGGGGACTATCTATTAAAGACGAAACGTTACCTGAAATCACAAAAAAATCAACACAAAAATAAAATCATGAAAGCAAAATACTTGTCAGTTTTATTTATCTTTTTAATTTTTTCATCATTTCGATTTCAACAAACAAAACTTGCGACAGGTTGGTATTTTGTGACTGAAAACAAACAAATAGGTATTACTTTCGAAGATTTGGATTCACATGAAAACCTGACAGTTGAAAAATTTCCAATCTTAAGCATTGGCGATATTAAAAGCGTAAAATTAGTTGCCGAAAATATGTTGGGCTCTAAAATAATAAAGCTAAAACTAAAACTTACTCATGACGGTAATAGAAAATGGAATTTAGCCACAGATGAGATGTCAAAGAAAAACAAAACTGCAATATTTGTGTTTGAAAATAAAGTGTTACATAGTTTGAAAGTAATTGGTAAAGCTGATTACATTAGTCCATCTATTGTTGACAATGATTTAAATTCTTCTCAACTTAAAGATGTTTATGATTCTATGCCGGAAAACATAAAGCAGTGAAGGCAACAGCGGTCTCGCTTGATTGCGGTCAGGTTTCTTTATGATTTTCATTACGAAAAACATTTATCTTGGCTGAAAGAACGCATCTGGCATTATCCAGCGACTGGGCAAACTTAAGGCGAAACGTTATATGCCATTTTAAAAAACCGGATATTCATGACAAACACTTTTAAAATTATAGTATTTTATTTATTGATAATTAGCAATATCTGTATGTCTCAAACAAATTCAGAAATTGCTTGGTCAAAAGCAAGAGACGCGGTTAAGTTAATGGACAAAGGACAATTTGAAGATAGTAGAAAATTATTGCTCGAAGCACAAAAACTTGATCCTCAAGAATACACCTTTTCATACGAAATCGCATATTCGTATTATTTAGCCAAAGACTATGAAACCGCAATTAAGGAGTTTGAAAAAACGGACAAGTATAATAAAGTAAGCGCGGCACTTTATCAAACATGGGGAAATGCATATGACATTATTGGCAAACCTGAAAAAGCATTTGAAATATATGATTTAGGATTAAAGTTAAATCCAAAGGCTGGAGTTTTGTACTTAGAAAAAGGAAATGTTTATAACGACCGAGTAAGTGGAGAAAAGGCAATTTCTTATTACGAGAAAGGTATTGAAGTTGACCCTACTTTTTCTTCTAATTATTATCGTGCCGCGCTATATTATCTAAAATCGACGTAGCAAATTTGGGGAATGATATATGGCGAAATTTTTATGAACTTAGAACCAAACACCGGAAGAACTGTCGAAATAAGCAAATTGCTTTTTGACACATACAAAAGTCAAATAAAAATAACTGGTTGGGGTAAAGCACAGGTAGATTTTTGTACAAAGATGGTAATGTATGCAGATCAACCTAATCGATTTCCTTTTTGCATGACGTATGCATCAACATTACTTCTAGCTATTCCGCCAGAAACTACTGCAATTGACTTAAGTTCATTAAATACTATTAGACAAAAATTTATTGTAGAGTATTTTTTTATGAAGAGAAATGAGTTGCATCCAAATGTTTTGTTTGACTATCTAAAAAAAGTCTCAGAGGCCGGACATCTTGAAGCATATAATTATTGGCTACTCCAAAAAGGTGATATTACTGAGTTTGATAAGTGGAAAGTCGCACATGTTGAAGATTGGACAAAATTTGGACAATGGTTAAACGACAACAATTTGGTCTTGGATGGAACACATAAGTTTTATCAAAATCAATATTAAAAAACGGCTCGCTTTTATTCACAATAAGAAACTAACGACAAAACGCTAGCAGCAAGCTTGTCAAAAATCAATCTTAAATTAATGTAACCTATTTCTAAAATAGTTGTCTTTCATGAAAAAAATTATGAACACCAGAAGTATTTGTTTGATCGGATTGTTCTTTTTTGTTGTTAGTTATATCCTGTTTTCTCAAGGTTCTAAATTATCTTATTTTCAGAAACCCGTAGATTTTGCACATTGGTTTAATTTGATTGGAGCAATATTATTACTGTCATTTAATAAAGTGTTTCCAAAAAGTAATTTGAATACTTTTGCCTCTTTTATAACTGCCTTAGGAGTTATTGCACATATAGGTCTTTGCACCATTGACTTTATAATGTGGAGTTTTGGAAATGATGACGTTGCTAAAATGGAATTAAGTCAACACATTAGTAATACTCCATCAATTCTATATCCTTTTATCATTGTCGGACCGTCCTTCCTCTTTATCGGATTGGCAATTCACGCGTCAAACTTTATTAAGACTCACACTTTAAAAGCCTTAATGGTTATAATTGGCGCACCGGCAGTAGGTTTCTCATTTTTTATAATGAAAAATGGAGTTTGTATGGTACTCAGTTGCCTGCTTTTTGCTTTAGGGTTGGCTTTACTTCTTTATAGAAAAGAAAAATATACAATAGAAAATATGGCGGCTCATAACAGCCCATAAAGGAAATTTCGATTTATGAAAAAGATTCCGTTTTCAAAAATTTCATTTTATTGTTCAATGATCATTGTCAGTTGTTTTATTTTGATGCTGGTGGTCATTGCAATTTTCCCATCACCTGCGGCTTGCGAAGGATTAGCGGATTTGTTTACAATGGTTGGAGGTAGTTTAGGATCATTGGGTCTTGTGTTTTCGATTTTAGGAATTAAAGAACCCAATTCGGCGAAGAAATGGATTGGGATAACCATAAATGCTATAATGCTGTATTGTTTAATTCACGATTTAATGATTGCCGTCCGGTAAGTCAACCATCTTCCTCTCTTCGTTCTTGACTATGTAGCTTATGTCCAACCTAAGTTTATTTCGCCTTATTGCATTTTCCAGATTCCTTAACGATTTTCCTGACGGAAAATAATTATCTTGGCAGATGGAACTCAGTCGCTTTAATCGGCCACTGCGTTTACATCCAAAACGTGAGCGATATTGTAGTGCAAAATCTAATTGGAACTGACAAAAAAGCAACACCACAAAAAACAAGTAAAAAGTGAGCAAAATAATTTTTGACAGCGGCATATCTCTTGACGGTTTTTTCGCAGGAGACAACAGAAGTCCTCAAAATCCTATGGGCGGCGTCTCGGGACAAATCCATTCGTGGATGTTTGACCAGAAAGCTTTCTGGGAATACCTTGGGGTTGAAGGAGGAAAAGAAGACGGTGCAGACGGAAAATACATCAGAGAAACAATCGCAAGGACAGGCGCATTCATCATGGGTAAACGAATGTTTGAGGAAGGCGAAGCCGTTTGGCCAAACGACTTATACAAAGCCGATGTTTTTGTATTAACACACGAAATACGGGAACCCTGGGTTCAGGAAGGCACAACAACTTTTTACTTTATTAATGATGGAATAGAAAGTGCTTTGGCAAAGGCAAGACAATCGGCAAAAGGCAAGGACATCAGAATACAAGGCGGTGCCAATACCATTCAACAGTTTCTCAATGCAGGGCTTGTTGACGAATTTTTTATCCACATTGCGCCTGTATTTTTAGGAAGTGGTATCCGTCTATTTGAAGGTATTGATAAGGATAAATATGACTTGAAAATTACAGAAGTCATACCATCTGGCCTGACCACCCATTTGAGATACGAACTGACCAAAAAATAAAACGACGAACCGCTGACAGCCCATAAGCGCATTGCTAACCTAATTCGCAACTTTCGCCCATTGGCAAGACTTCAGCTCAACACTTCCACTTCCACATTCCAATAACACTATTCAGTTTCGGCCCTCAAACGCTTTACAATAACTGACCGTAAATGCGCTTCATTTTTGTCGCCCCAATTTCCCAGCACAGCAATTACAGGAATCAGGGTTTGGCCAAACTCAGTTAAACTGTACTCTACTTTTGGCGGTACGACAGGATAGATTTTCTTTGTAACCAATTCGTGGTCTTCCAGTTCCTTTAACTGAATATTCAGCACGCGTCTCGTTGCATCGGGAATTTTCCGCTGCAGTTCACTCGGCCTTTGGTGTCCTTCGTTGATAAACCACAACAAACGGATTTTCCATTTGCCATACAGCACTTCGCCAATCAAATCCAGACCGCAATTCAGGTTCGGTAAAATCTTTCTTTCATACATAAGACAAAACTAAACCAATGTTCCAAATTGTGCAATAGGGGAAAAATTAATCCCTATCTGAATCGTAATTCCGTACTTGTACAAACTGTTTTTATACCCCAATTTTGCCCTATAAATAATTTTAAAAATGGAACAATTTAATTTCAACAATGAGTTATCAGGCAAGATTGCCTTGGTAACCGGAGGTACAAAAGGTGCTGGAGGCGCCATTGCCGAAAGGTTGCTGCAAGCTGGCGCAACAGTAATCATTACCGCACGAAACGCACCTGAAAAAGAAAACAGCCATCTGCATTTCATTGCTTCCGATTTAAGCAAAGCAGAAGGAACGCAAAAAGTAATCAGCGAAGTGCTGTCGGCTTATGGGAGACTCGATATTCTTGTAAACAACCTTGGTTCTTCATCTACACCCGCCGGTGGCTTTACGGTATTAACGGACGAAGATTGGGAATCAACCCTACAGGCTAATTTGCTTGCTCCTGTTCGATTGGACAGAGGCTTTTTACCACAAATGATTGAACGAAAAAGTGGGGTTATCATTCACATTGCCTCTATTCAGGGCAAACTACCATTATACGATTCTACATTACCTTATGCAGCTTCAAAAGCAGCATTAATCAATTACAGCAAAAGCTTATCCAATGAAGTGACGCCAAAGGGTGTTCGTGTGCTCACTGTTTCACCGGGATGGATCAATACGACAGCATCGAAAGCGTGGCTGGGTGAGATTGCAAGAAATGCAAACAGTAGCGTAGAAGAAGCGCAACAAGGTGTTATGAATGCCCTGGGCGGAATTCCTTTTGGCAGACCTGCCGAATCCGAAGAAGTAGCAGAATTGGTGGGCTTTTTGGTTTCGCCAAGAGCTAATTATTTAACAGGAACAAATTTTGTAATCGATGGCGGCACAGTCCCAACCATTTAATAATTTAAAAATTTAGAGACAATGAACTTACCAAAAGTAGTTACCGAATTAATAAAAACACAAAACAATTTTGACAGCGCAGCTTATGCCAATTGTTTTACAGAAACAGCCGTCGTTTTTGATGAGGGCAAAACGTACCATGGAAGAAAAGAAATAGAAAGTTGGATAGAGAAAGCCAATAAGGAATACCAAACGACGATGAAACCTCTGGAATATTCAGCAACCGAACATACATTGAAAACTGAAGTTTCAGGAACGTTTCCCGGAAGTCCGATTACAATGACGTATCATTATGCATTTGAGGATGGATTAATTCAATCGTTGAAAATTGTTTAAGACGAATGTAGCAGCGGCTACCTGCCATTGAATATTTGCTTGGAATTGTGTTGTTGCCGAAAATACTCTGTTCCTTCAAAAAGACTAAGAAAACTTAGTCCTTACTGTAATATTTCATCCGTTTAAAGTATTTTTGCAGTAGAATTAAATTGAGGCTACATGGCTATGAAAAAAATTGACAAGGATAGTTTGGAAAACGCATTTCGATTGTTTGAATCGAATGCTATAGCCCAAATAGAAATCGGTACAACCAAAGGCCTCAGAGAGATTCACCGCTATCTATTTGGCGGCTTATATGATTTCGCTGGAGAAATACGAAAATTGAATATTTCAAAGGGCGGTTTCAGATTTGCAAATGCTTTGTATCTCAGTGAGATTTTAGTGAAGATCGAGCAAATGCCAGAAAATAATTTTAAAGAAATTGTTGCAAAATATGTAGAAATGAATATTGCCCATCCTTTTATGGAAGGCAATGGCCGATCGATGAGGATATGGCTGGATATGATTTTAAAAAACAGACTTAACAAAGTTGTCAACTGGCAATTCGTTGACAAAACCCTTTATTTACAGTCAATGGAAAGAAGTCCCATTAATGATTTGGAATTGCGGACTTTATTACACGAAAATCTAACTGACGAAGTTGACAATAGGGAAATTATATTTAAAGGAATTGAACAGTCGTATTATTATGAAGGCTACGAAAAAGATGAAGAATAAAATCTTCCCGAAAAGTGCCTTCTGATAACATCGGCTAAGCGAATCGGATTGTTTTCGGACTTCCTTTCAATTCCTGGTGGCAACAATTGGCTTTTAGTACGCATCCGGCTTTATTCCTTTGGCTTTACAGGCTGCTGAAAAATTCTTATACAGCTTATATAGCTTTACAAGTTCAGTCTCTTTTTTATTTTTCTTCTTTACGTAAATAAATATACCATTCAGCACCTTTAGGCCGATGCCCAGCCGATTGTCGGCGATTTCCACCCATTCCGCTTCGGTAATCGTCTTTAGGCGCTCATCGCTGTTTGTTATCAGCCATGTTATGGTTTCGCTAAGCCTGTAGGCGTTCGCGTGGCCGGTCTCCACATTCAGTATTTCGACCTTGTAATCGTATCCGGGCTGTGGCACTTTCATGTGCAGCGACATCCAATAATATTCTTCGATTTTCTCTTTGCTAAGTTCGGGATGCGCCTTCACATACAGCCCGAACGGATTGAGGTGCGGCCGGAAGTAACCCGCAGCAGCCAATCCGGCTTCGGGATGCTTTTCGGTTAGCGCGATAAAACGTTCCAATTGCGCCATACGGGTGGCTTCCGGAATATCTTTTTGTTCGAAAAGGCTTTTTGGATAGTAAAAATCCTTTTCATAATGCGACCGCTGATGCAAATAAGGCCGATTGGCGCCAAAGTAATAGGGAATAATCTTAAGTTCCAGCACTTCGCTCTCGGCCAATTTTTCGGGAAAACGCAGCCTTAACTCTTCAAGGTGTGCCAATGCCGTATTGGGCAACAGGCGCGCATTATAGATCATTTCGGATAACTGCTCATAAGTGGCGGTTTCCTTTTCGGCTGTGAATTTAAAATTGGCTGCCCTCGCCGCCGGATAATTGAGGTAGTCTGTGCGCAAGTTTCCCCATTCCATACAGGCAAAAAACATATCGCCGTACCAATCCAGGCGGTCGTCCATGTGGGTATCGCTGTAGTTCATGGCAAGGTCTTTTAAAGCCGGCCAAAGTTTGTCTTTAGTATCGGCATATAGTTTCTGCCTTGCGTCGGCGTAGGCAATTTCACGGTCCCTGAGGTCCTGTTTAAGTTCCTCGTATTGCTGCGCCTCGATCGCGGCTACCCGTTCTTCGGCTTGTTGTTTTTCTGCAAGTTCCCTGGCTTTTTGCGCATCATAACTCATGGAACTGCTGCTACCGCCACCATTGGGCAAATTGTTAGTGTAGGCACGGTTTACTTGTTCGGTATCGGTCTTTGCAGCGCGCTGCCGCAGTTCATGCGCATCCTGTGACCAAGCGCTAATCGATAAACCGGTCAATAAAAGAACTATTGTTGTGCGATAAGTAGTAGCGTTGTGCATCTTTTTTTGTTGCAATATAGTGCCGAATATGTATTTTTAACATACGTAATTTGACGTAATTTTAAAGCTGTCAGTTTATAGCGCAGCATAACAACCTGTAACCGCAGTCGCGGAGATTTTTGATAAATTTTTCACAAAAAAAATTTTATCTTAGCAGAGAGAAATAATCAACCTCTTCGCTATCGCCATAAGTATGCTTTAGTCCGCGATTGACGGTTACATGCGAAACATTATGTCGCATTTTGCCAAACATTGTACTTTAATTCATAGCTTTATGCAACAAATAAAAGAAAAAAATCTATCTGAATTAACCGATCCGGAATTGCTGCAGGAAGCAAAAAAAATGAAATCCAACTCAGTAATTGATGCCTTCTTGATTGGGTTTCTGATAGGAATCGTATTTTACAGCATTATGAAAAACAGTTTTGGGTTTTTAATGCTAATTCCGTTATTTTTTGCCTATCAATTGAATCGCAAGTCCAAATCCAGAAATAAAGAACTGGAAAATCTTTTAAAAGAGCGGAATTTGAAATGATGTATAAACGGATTCGGCATTACTATCCGACCAATCAGAGATAGGATTTAAACCAATACAACTTGAATAAACATCAGCAGAATAATAGTTATGGAACACCACGCTAAATCAATCCGCCCTTTTATCGGCGCCAAAAACTTTGAAACCTCACGCCAGTTTTATCGCGATATGGGATTTGAGGAAACTGACCTCGGTCCCGGTTTCTCTTATTTCAAAACCGAAGCGATCGGGTTTTACCTTCAGGATGCTTATGTCAGGGACTGGATCGACAATACCATGGTCTTTCTGGAAGTAGATGATGTGAGTAGGTATTGGACTGCGCTTTCGGCTCTGAATTTACCTGATAAATACGAAAACGTAAAGCTGGTTCCCATTCGGAAAATGGATTGGGGCAGCGAATGTTTTGTGCATGATCCATCGGGAATCCTTTGGCACTTTGGCGAATTTAATAAATAGCGAAAGTTATGAATAAACATAAGTGAATCTAAATTTGCCTTATGAACAATACAAGAATATTTAAAACCTCTTTCGCAAGCGTGTATCCACATTATGTACAAAAAGCAGAGAAAAAAGGAAAAACAAAAGCAGATGTCGACGCGATTATTGTATGGTTGACCGGATACGACCAACAAACTTTACAATTACAAATCGATAAGAAAACTGATTTCGAAACTTTTTTTGCCCAGGCTCCGCAACTTCATCCAAATGTTTCAAAAATTACCGGAGTAATTTGCGGGTATCGGGTGGAAGAAATTGAAGATCCACTTATGCAAAAGATTCGTTACCTGGATAAAATGGTTGATGAATTGGCAAAAGGAAAAGCGATGGATAAGATTTTGAGGAAGTAAAAGCAAGTATTTTTAATCTATGGAGAACACTTATGAAATAGCAAAGCGCTTTAGAGAGGTTATTCTCAATGGCACCTGGATTGCCAATACCAATTATAAAGACCAATTAGAAGCCCTGAACTGGAAAACTGCAACCGCTAAGGTTGAATCGTTAAACACGATAGCAGATTTGGCACAACATATCCACTATTACATTCAAGGCATGAACAATGTTTTTAGAGGCGGTACGCTTGATATTAAAGACCAATACAGTTTTGATTTTCCTGCAGTGGAATCGCAATCGGCGTGGGAAGCATTCCTGGATGTTTTTTGGGCCGATACAGCAGAATTTGCATCCCTGATTGAAAAAATGCCCGAAGAAAACTTAAAAGATGTTTTTGTTGATGAAAAATACGGAACCTACCAGCGCAACATCGATGCAATGATTGAGCACAGCTATTACCATCTAGGGCAAATTGTCCTGATCAAAAAAATAATAAACGGCCGAAGCTAAGCCAATTACCTCGTTATTTTAATTTCTTACCTTTGGCCCGAAAGTTATTATTTCCCAACAAACGCTACTGTTTTTTGACCGCAGCACATTACACCATTATGAAGAAGCTCCTGATATTTGTATTTTTAATGCTGGCATTTTCGGCAAATGCGCAAAAGAAAAAAATCAGTTATAAAAGATTTAGCGGTACAATTACAATCATCAGCGAAGACGCAATCAAGTATGACGATGAGCTATTAATTATCTTACACACAGAAACCAGGCTGAAGCAACTATTTGAAACAGGCATCCTATATCCGGCCATTATAAGAAGTTCGGCAGGAATCAAGGTTTCAACAGCACCGACAGCTGCTGTCAGTACCATCAAACATGACTTTACCATACAAAAAATGCAATTGGTCCGATCGAAATCAAAATCGGGGAAAATCAGGAAATTTAAATTTGAACTTTATCAGAACGACATCGCTGATCCCACAGAATATTTTATTGAACTCAGGAATCCCAAAGCTTCCTTTAAAACAGATATAAAAAAATTCATACGGGGCGCAAAACTTACCGCTGTAAAACGAGGAAGCATTGTAATCTAAAGGGCTATAATATCTTTCCATCTAAAAACGGTTAAAGCGAAAACTGTTCGTTTTGTACGTTCAGGGCAATTGAAAAGCCATGAACTGCCAGGCGTATGGTATTCCGGCGTTTGCCGAGTGAAAGAAAATCTCTTACAAACCGCACAACAGCGCGTCATTAAACTCCGATATCACATTAACACAAGCTGTAGTTTTTCTTCAGCTTTCTTTTTTTCATAAAACCGAATTTTACCCTATCAGATCGCCCGGGTTTCTGAATAACAAATAGTTTTTTTAAACGCCTTAAAGTGAGTATTATGAAAAAATTAGTTTTTGGCTTAATGGCCAGTGTATTATTTGTGCCGAGTTCTTTCGGACAGAGCAACAATCCTTACAACGCACTCGGTGCCGATGTTGTAAGAGCGGCAAACGCCGTATATAAGGACTACCAATCCGGAAAGATCAAAGATATCGATCAGGCTACCCTTGATTATTATTTTAAGAATTTGTTGCCCAATGCAACGAGAGTGAAACTGGATGATTTTACGAAAATCTTCAATGCGATGAAAAACACCACTAACAAAGGTGCCATTGCCAACTCCGGCTTTTCAGAAGAAGGAAAAGCTTTCCTGACGAAATCTTATACCAATGTCAGCATCACTGCGCTGGTAGATGAAGTCAAAAAAAGCAAGATTTCTGAAAGTGAAAAGGAAAGTGTACTGTCTGCTTTGGCTATCAATTACAACCTGTTGATGTTAACGGGTAAGACTAAAGACGCTGAGGCAATACAAAAAAATGCAAAAGGTCCTAATGCAGACCTGGAATTCAATGATGTGCTTGCTGTGGGCACTACAGTTAATCCGGTAGGTGGGTATTCCGGCGCATGGGGTGCTATTGGGTTTGTTATGGGTTTTAGCATGTGCGGATTGCCGTGTGCTATAACTGGGGGCATCATCGGACTCGTGGTTGGAAGCGGATCCAATAGTTCCAATACCACAATAACACCCGGAGGTGGTGGTGGATCTGGCGGCGGAGGTTGGAATCCAAAACCTTAAAAAAGCGGCATGAAAGACATACTTTTGGGCTTTATAGCCACGGTATTTTCAGCATCAGTTTCTTTCTGTCAAAGCAACAATCCCTACAATGAGCTTGGAATAGATGTGGCTGCGGCCTATCGCGTGATTGAAAAAGATTTTGAAGAAGGCCGATTGAAAGATATCGATCAGCTTACACTGGACTATTACTTTAAAACTGTTTTGTCTGATTATCCAAAGGTGAAGCTGGCCGAATTCAGTAGAATTTTCAATACGCTGAAAGGAGCTACTAATAAGAGTATCATCGGTAACTCCGGATATTCTAACGAGGCGAAAGTTTTCTTAAACAAGTCACTCACCAATGCCAGCATTACGGCGCTTGTAGAGGAAGTAAAGAAGAGTCAGATTACAGCAGTCGAAAAACAAGACGTGCTTTCGGTTCTGGCGATTAATTACCATCTCATCCGGCCATTGACAGAAAAAAACGCAAGTAAAACTAAAGGACCGAGTATGTTTTTTGAGACATCGCATACCGATCTTTACAATACCAATGTTGATAAAGGCACCACACTCATTTGGGGTGCGATTGGTTTCATTACCGGGAATTCAATATGTGGACCGACTTGCGGAATCATTGGTGGAATCATCGGCCTTATTCTGGGTGGTTATTCCAATGATAATGGTGGTGGCGGTGGATCAAGTGGCGGCGGTGGCTGGCATCCGCAACCATAAAAATAAAAAACTACAGCATAACTATTATATTTATGCTGTAGTTTTATCATTTTCTGAAAAATATATCCAATGACTATTCGCAATATTCATTTCCTGCTTATTATAATTTTATCTACTGTTCATCTTTATGGGCAGGATACAGTCAGTGGCAGGATAATCGACAGCTACACGCAAGAACCTTTGGCCTTTGCCAATATTGTCTTTAACCAGAACGCATCTATGCAAACCAGTACTGATATCGATGGTCGTTTCAGTTATATCTCAACAATACCACTCAACACTTTAACTTCAACTCATCTGGGTTATGAGAAACAAATGGTTGCAATAGGCAAAAACAAAGAGATGATTGTCGCAATGGTTGGTTTAGTAAATCCGCTTATGGAGGTTACAGTCAATCCAGGTGTGAATCCCGCCAACCGGATCATCAAGCTGGTCATCAAAAATAAATCAATAAATAATCCGGAACATATTGCATCTTTCCGCTATCGTTCTTATAATAAAACCGTCTACGATTTTAAGTCGAATAGTATCCATACTGCCGATAGTGCGGTGTTGCGCAGCCGTTTAAAAGGCAGCCATCTCTTTTTGATGGAAAGTGTTACCGAAAGGAAATTCATCAAGCCTGATGTTAGCGAGGAAGTTGTTGTCGCTACACGTGTTTCGGGATTTAAGAATCCGTCCTTCGCCTCATTGGCAACAGATATACAGCCTTTTTCATTTTATCAGGATCAGATTAAACTACTGAATATTTATTATTTGAATCCGATAAGCAACGGCAGCCTTAAAAAATATAAATTTCATCTCGAAGAGACACTTATAAAAGCAAACGATACGGTATTCGTAATTAGTTTCAAGCAAATTCCCGGCAAAAATTTTGATGCCCTCAAAGGAGTTTTGTATGTTAATTCCAATAAATATGCGGTACAGAATGTTATTGCGCAACCTGCAGAAGCGGCTAAAATAAGTTTAAAAATTCAACAGCAATACCAATTTATAGCTGGCAAATACTGGTTCCCTGAACAATTGAACTACAGTCTTACCGCTAATGAATATCCGACAAAATCCATAGGTATGCTTATAGATGGGAAAAGCTACATTAGCAATGTGGAATTTAATCCTCTCTTAAAGAAAAAGGATTTTTCTGCCGAGAGTGTCCGCATCGCTGAAGATGCTTCGCAAAAAGATTCGCTTTACTGGAACAGCAACAGGAAAGAAATGCTAACACCTGTGGAGCAGCAAACTTATATTGTTCTTGACAGTATCGGTGAAAAATACAACTATGATTATTACCTCAACGTAGTGGAAAAAATTGCGGATAATAAATTACCTTTTCATTTTGTTGATATTGATTTATCCAAAACATTCCTTGCCAATCATTATGAAGGGCTTAGGCTAGGAACAGGATTGTATACGAATGATAAGGTTTTTAAAAACTTCAAACTGGGAGGTTTCTTTGGTTATGGCATTAAAGACGAACGATGGAAATATGGTGGCGAAATTCAATATACTATTTCGAAGAAAAATGAATTTGTATTGGGCATCAGTCATCAGAATAATTTACTCGAAACCGGAAATGCCGGTTTAAGGCTACATGACACCCGATTGTTCAATTTCAGGATGTTCATGGCTTCCCGTTTTGACCGGATCATACAAAACAGTTTCACTATCAACCGAAGGTCTTTCAAATACCTGAAATGGAATCTGGCACTCAACCAGACCGCTGTAAAACCTTTATATGCCTATCATTTCTCTGACGGATCACAGGATTTTACCCATTATAAAAATACGGATGTTTCACTTTTTTTTCGATTTGCCTACGGTGAAAGGAGGATTCAGTCATTCGGAAATACATTTGGTTCCGGCACCAATTATCCTGTTTTGTATGCTTATTTTTCGCACGGGATGAAAAAAGTTTTTGGTGGAAACTTCAACTATAAAAAAATTGAAATGGCTGTTGAACAATCCTTTTATACTACTAATTTAGGTATGACAAAATACCGTATCGAAGCAGGTTACCTCAACAAACCATTACCCATCGGATTGCTTTTTACGGGTGAAGGAAGTGATGACAAACGGATTCCATACATAGCTAAAAATACTTTTCAGGCGATGCAGCCTTACGAGTTTCTATCCGATCGTTACGCCAATCTTTTTCTGTCGCATCATTTTGCAACATTGCTCTTTAAGAGCAAGCACTTTCAACCCGATATTATTCTGAAGTACAACATTGGATGGGGAGCATTGTCCAATCCCCTCAGACATTCCGATGTTACCTTCAAAACCATGGAAAAAGTTTATCTGGAAACCGGATTGCAACTCGACAATATTTTAAAGTTTAATTTTCAGAACCTGGGATACCTTGGTATGGGCGGTGCGGTTTTCTGCAGGCATGGCGCGTATACAAAACCTGAGGCAAAAGACAATCTCGCTTATAAGTTCACCATGACATTTTCTATTAAATGATGCGAATCAAAAAATTACTGATGGTGTGCCTGCTGCTTACTTTATGCCTTACAGATGTTGTCTTTTGCCAAAAAATTCCTGCATGGAGTCTGGACAAGCTTCATAAAAATTCCATCTATATTGTAGCCAGAGGCACACGGCAAAAGTTGGGATTTATCGCCGAAAAGTTCAACCTTAAAGATAAAAATATTACGCATGTCGGAATCGGAATGATGGAACACGACACACTGGTTATTTATAACGTGACCAATGTGGAAAGTGATATTTCGGCTTTTGTTATAGAAGGCGCTAAAGCCTTTACATCTTATTCTGACATTTACTATTTGGGAATATGGGAGTACCGGACATCTGAGAAAGAAATGGAAAAATTAAGCCAATTGCTGCAATCTTACCGCCATAAAAAAATCACTTTTGATATGGATTTCAACGAAAAGGACAATGATAATTTATATTGTTCCGAATTTAGCGCCAAGGTTTTGATGGCCTTAAATCCGAAAACATTTCAATTTCCTCTGAAGAAAGTCCGTCTGAACCATTTTTACAGCCAGTCGTTAGGCAGAAAAACGCTTCGCTATTATCCGGTAGATTTCTTTCAGGCCAATGCAGAATTCAACAAAGTGTTTGAGAAGTTTTTTTAACTAGAGTTTGTTGCGGAACCAGACTTTTTGCCATTCCCTCTTTAATATTAAAAAAGCCACCTGCTCAGACAGGACTACCAGATCTGAACCGTCCAGTTTCTTAATCTGGTCTTCGGAGACATCAATAATATAAAGCAGGTTCAGGTATTCGGCGAATCGGTACTGGATCAATCGGTATATTTTTTCGTGTAGCTGTATTTTGAGTTCCTCAGGATTGGTACTCATAGGAAAATCAATTGCTTCATTGGCAAGGTTAAAATCTTTGTTGATCTGTGCAATCAATTTGAGGTACAAATTTTCCTTTCCGGCTTCAGAAAGCAGCGCATCCGGTGATTTGGGCGTGATAAAGTTCATTAATCTAATTGTTTCTTATTTTCCTGTTGTCCCAAATGTCAACAATTTTCGCCAATAACACATCGCCTCCGGCATAAAAAAAGACGGCACCCATTGGCGGATTGGCTGCCGGAATTAGTCCAAAAGTTTTAGGAACCCAAGTCCAACATTCAAAATAAGTTCCGACCAATTCAATGAAGATGACACAAAGTGCAATAAAATAGTACAGGTTTTGCCAGCCCTTCCTCTTTAGAAGTATGAAAAAGAGCAATCCGAAAACCAGCGAGAACCAATCGTTGTAGAAAAAGCCAACTGTCGCAAATAAAACAATGAAGAAAACAGCAAAGAATCTTTGCAATGGGTTTGTATGCCTGATTGCGCATTGCGTTTGCGACATAATAAATCCGGAAGCGTAAACAATCGCATGTCCAAAAGGAACATAAAGCGGAATAGCCGGTGTACGGTATGCATACATTCCGAGCAATTTGCAGAACAATAACTCACCTATGTAAGAAAGCACGACCATCACCAGCATCAGTTTCCTTAAACGGAAATCCGACACATAAAACAGTATTGAAAAATAACCAATGGCCAATAAATTAGTAATTGGCCTGGCATCAAAATAATGGTTGGTAAAAAAGACAGAATCGATGCCCAATGCCACTATCGTAAACAATGTGAAGAATAACGCAAGCAGCAATTGTGCTTTCCTGTGCGGATTGGTATTTTGAATGGACGCTAAATGAATCATATTACATGAGTACGTTCCTGACTAGACTTTTCTTCCCATGAGGCTCTCGCCAAAAGACTGCAACTTTTCCTTTTTTTCGTTGTCGATATTAATTTTATGCAGCGTATCAAAAGCTTTGAGCGTAAAATCCTGAATGG
>Ga0247814_10000348_pt1 | contig 38648 bp, 31 predicted proteins | sample UWRJL179409R1_FD_179947 | JGI IMG/M metagenome (GOLD analysis project Ga0247814, IMG submission 179947) | Plant litter microbial communities from Arlington Agricultural Research Station in Wisconsin, United States - UWRJ-L179-409R-1 | ecosystem: Environmental > Terrestrial > Plant litter >... | reverse complement strand
TTTCTTTTTTCAATCGTTACCAAACTCCGTTCGGTAACTCCCTTTTTGTTGGGACTGCAAAGGTAAGAATGTTTTTTAATCTGGCAAGCTTTTTATTTTTTATTTCTGCTTTTTCTTTTCTCCTGTTTATCCGAAGACAAAACTCAAAAATCAAAGCGCTTAGCACAACCTCTTATCCTTTAACAACCTTTCAATGTACTACCCCATTCTTCAATTCTGATCACCTGATCTTCCTCCGAAGCGGGTTGCAAAAGTAGAAAAAAAATCAGTAAGCCAAAACAATTTATACAAGTAAATTGTATGAGCATGCTAACTCACTAACAGACAGGAAGAAATGTTATTGGCTAAATGCGGACAACCAATTATACCTATCAAGATCAGCCTGGAATACGCATCTGACACTGAAAGTGCCAAGAATATCTATGATGAGGCAAGAAGCCAACAGCAGGAACAGGCAAGATCTATTAAATGGCGATGAATAACTATATATAGGATGATAGCTATATATATACTACAGCGTTATCGATTGTTTGAGTGTGGTGTGTTAGGTGAACACATTTGAAATGACATTGCTGACTTATATAGTAATTGCTGCCTTATATAGTATATATAGAGTAAGCTTGATTAATAGTATTCATGAGGACTTACCAACAATTAACCAGAATCATTCAAAACCGGCAAATTAATTGATAAGGTTGAGGAAACTATAGTTAGATGGCCTATCCCTACAATAATGCGTATATTATATTAATGTTGGTATGCTGAGAAGAGATTACCGGAGCATAGGCGCTTATCTATTGGAATCATGTGCCTCTATACACTTCGCCTTAGCATAGGAATAATATAAATATCCGTCCTCAACCCCATGCAAGCTGTGATTATTTAACCCAGGAACAAGCCCTTTTAATAAAACGTTGCCTTAAGAGAGATGGAAGATAAAAAGCCAAAAGAACCGAAATCACAACTTGTATAACTGAAATAGGATTACCAAATTTGCATGTATAGTCAATATCAAATTAAATCAATAATCTGTATAGCGATTTTAGGATAGGACACAATAACCAGTATAGCTATTTTAGCATAGGACAACAGTCGAGTCTGGCTTTGGGTGCGGCCGCCCTCAGGCCGCCTTTTGCCTAGAGAAAAGGCGGCCTCAACGCGGGATCACAATCAATGCGGCCTTACCCAAACCACAATACGAACCAGGATCTAGCTATACCCGTAACTGTTAAATAATGTTAACCTGTTAGCTACACAACGTGCTTTTACATAGCTTAGCGTACTATTAATTTAATTGACGTTGTCGTAATATTACTTATCTTTGCAGAATGTTTAAAATTAAACACCTTACTTTATTAAGTTTCACCATCCTTGCGCTGACTATAGCCGGCTGTAAAAGCCAGTTTGAGAAAATCCGCCTGAGCAATGATGTCGCTAAAAAGAATCAGGAGGCAATGCGCCTTTACAACAAGAAGAGCTATAACAAGGCTTTAATCTTGTTTGAAGACCTTTCCCAAAAATACAGAGGAAGAGATGGCGCACAGCAATTGAACTATTATTATGCGATGACGCTGTATAAATTAAAAGACTATACCACTGCCAGATACCAATTCAAGGTATTTGCAGACACCTACCCTACCAGTGAGTATGCTGAAGAGTGTAGATACATGAGTGCCTATTGTTATTATTTAGAGTCTCCAGATCCAAGTTTAGATCAGGAAAACACATTGAAAGCCATTGATGCCCTTCAACTTTTTATCAACTTTTATCCTAAAAGTGAGCGTGCTGCTGAAGCTTCCAAATACATTGTTTTACTTAGAGCAAAACTGGAAGACAAAGCTTTCGCTAACGCTAAGATGTATTACGAACTGGGTGGATATGATATCACCAATTATAAATCTGCAGTTATCGCATTAAAAAATGCACAGATAGATTTTCCTGATATTAAATATGCAGAAGAAATGGACTTGTTGATTGTAAAGTCGCAGTTCAACTACGCAAAAAACAGTACGGAATTGCGTCAGGAAGATAGGTACAATGAAACCATCACTTATGCAAATGAGTTTATGGAATCTCATCCTGAAAGCAACCTTTTAGCTGAAGCTAAAGATCTAAAATCAGCAAGTGAAGCTGGTATTGTGAACGTGAAAAGCTATTTTGCAAGTCAAGAGGCTTTGACTGCGAAATACAAAGCACAATTGAGCAAAGAAAATAAGAAGCAAAGAGATACTACAATTAAAACCCCAATACAATAATGAATACGAATAAACCAGCAGTTCCAAATACAACAGTTACAAGGAATGTAAATGACCTTGATCAAAAAACTGGAAACATTTATGAGTCTTTAGTAATCATTTCTAAAAGGGCTAATCAGATTTCAAACAACATGAAAGAAGAATTACACGGTAAATTAGCCGAGTTTGCTTCTTCAAACGATAATTTGGAAGAGATCTTTGAGAACAGAGAACAAATTGAAATCAGCAAGCACTACGAGCGCATGCCGAAACCAAGTTTGATCGCTGTAGATGAGTTCCTTAACGACAAAATCTACCACCGAAATCCAGCTAAGGATCTATAACATTTAGCATTGGATTAATTTGCAATCATGCATTAATAACCATGCTAAAAGATAAAAAAATTATTCTAGGCGTTTGCGGCAGCATAGCAGCTTACAAGTCGGCAATACTTGTAAGACTTCTTATAAAAGCTGGTGCAAACGTCAAAGTTATTTTAACGGCTGATGCGGCGAATTTCATTACCCCGCTTACGCTGGCTACGCTTTCTAAAAATCCTGTTTATACGCAATACTTCGAGGCAGAAACAGGTGTTTGGAGCAATCACGTCGAATTAGGCCTCTGGGCAGACTTGATGATCATCGCTCCTGCCAGTGCAAATACTATTGCAAAAATGGGCTCCGGATTGTGCGACAATCTCCTAACTGCTGTTTACTTATCTGCTAAATGTCCGGTGTACTTCGCTCCGGCAATGGATCTTGATATGTGGAAACACGAAAGCACGTTAAATAATGTTCAACGCTTACAAAGCTACGGCAACCAGCTGATTTCACCTGGGAGTGGCGAATTAGCCAGCGGATTACATGGAGAAGGGCGCATGGCAGAGCCTGAAGAAATCGTTGATCACCTTGTAAAATCACTTCGGGAAAGTATGCCTTTTTTCGGCAAGCGGGTATTGGTTACTGCCGGACCTACTTATGAGGCCATCGACCCTGTGCGCTTTATTGGAAATCATTCATCTGGGAAAATGGGTTTCGCCATTGCAGATGAAATGAGCAGATTAGGTGCATCGGTTACGCTGATTGCCGGCCCGACTGCCGAGAAAACGAAATATACTACCCATAGAATTGATGTGGTGAGTGCAGCAGATATGTTAGCGGCTTGTTTGTCTGAATTTGAAAAGACAGATATCACGGTAATGAGTGCGGCTGTTGCGGACTACACTCCCGCTAAAGTTGAACAGCAAAAAATCAAAAAGAAAGAATCTGAGTTTTCTTTGCAGCTAAAAAAGACGATTGATATTCTAGCCACGCTCGGCCAAATTAAAAGAGACCATCAGCTACTTATCGGTTTTGCATTGGAAACAAATGATGAAGAGGCACATGCCATCGGCAAGCTTAAAAAGAAAAACCTTGATCTGATTGTTCTAAACTCACTTAATGATCAAGGTGCCGGCTTTAAGGCCGACACCAATAAAATCACTATATTTAATAAAGCTTTGGAGAAGATTGATTTCTCAGTTAAATCTAAAGTTGATGTGGCGAAGGATATTTGTGTAGAAATACTAAAGTTGGTTTGATTATGAGGTTTAGATTGCCATTCCTGATTTTATTTATCGTCCTTGGTATGGCTACTGAATTGGTCGCCCAAGAATTAAATGCAAGGGTTCAAGTTCTGGCTCCTACAGTTCCTAATATCGATAAGCGGAATCTAGAGGTTTTGCAGAAAAACATCAGGGAGTTCCTTAACAACAATAAATGGAGTAACGAGACGTATGCGGCGCAAGAAAGGATCGAATGCAATTTTGTGATTACGATTTCAGAATGGGACGGAAATTCTTCTTACAAAGCGGAAGCACAAATTCAGTCGAGCAGACCAGTATACGGATCCGCATACAACTCTACCCTACTCAACTTGAACGATAAAGATTTTGACTTCAACTATACGGAAGGACAATCATTAGACTTTTCTGATCAGAACTATATTTCCAACCTAAGTTCTTTGCTAGGCTTTTATGCTTACACCATTATTGGCCTGGATAAAGATAGCTTCAGCGCTCTGGGTGGCACCTTCTTTCATAAGAAAGCATTGACTTTACTAAACAATGCGCAAGTTTCATCCAACAAGGGCTGGAAAGCATTTGATGGCCTAAGAAACAGGTATTGGTTGAATGAAAACCTATTGAACAAAGGATTTGAAGATCTGCGGATATTTATATACGACTATCATTTCAACGGACTTGATAAGCTTCAAGATAATGCAGGCAGAGGCGTGAAAAAGATGATCGCGTTATTAGGTGGCTTAAAGCAAATGGATAAGCAAAAGTTAGGCTCGATCTTCCCTAACTTCTATTTTGCAAGTAAGGCGGATGAAGTGGTCAATGTTTTTTCCATTCCTACAGGTGACCCGTCTGACAGGATTAAAGCATACAACCTACTGACCGAGGTTGACCCTGCCAACATCAATAAATATGAAAGCTTAAAACAAGCTTCTGTACCTCTAAATGAGGCCCTTAAAAAAATTCAATAATATTTTTTCTAAATAATTTGGCTTATACGAATACATTCGTATATTTGATTACGAAACAATTCGTATAGATCAATATGTCAGCAGCAAATCAGTCGAAACCAACAGAGAGTGAGTTGGAAATTTTGCAAATCCTTTGGGAAAAAGGAACTTGTACAGTACGCGATGTGCATGAAATACTAGAAAAAAGTAAGGATGCTGGTTATACTACCACACTCAAGCTGATGCAGATTATGCACGAAAAAGGCCTCGTCTCCAGGGATACTTCAGCAAAAACACATATTTATAAAGCCATTATCAATCAGGAGAAAACCCAACAACACCTCGTCAACAGAATGATTGATAATGTTTTTAATGGATCGGCAGCGAGGCTGGTCATGCAGGCTTTAGGCAACCACAGTGCCAGCAAGGAGGAGATAGATTCTATAAAAAAGTATTTGGATCAACTAAGCAAAAAGTAAAAATATGGAAGCGATTTTAAACAATCTGATTAAGGCAACCGGATGGAGCATTTTTCATTCGTTATGGCAAGGAGCAATTATTTATGGCATTTTACTGCTAGCTGTAAATGTATTTCCAAGGATGCAGGCAAAGTCAAAACACAACTTGGCGTTCGGCGCACTATTACTTATGTTTTTTGGTTACGTGATCACTTTCTCATCCATCTTTAAGATCCCATCCCCTGCTCAGCAAGGAGCTGCTGGACTGGCAGTAAGCGCAGGTGAGCAAAGTGGCATTCACCAGATGACTTGGTCGGCAGCGCTTAACAACAGGGCTGAACACATGTTTCCTTATCTCGTTGCTGTATATTCTATTGGGTTAATTCTGCAATTATTCATTTTGAGCAAGGGTTATTTCAAACTGAAGGAACTGAAGAAAGGGCCTCATGAACAAGTTCCGGCAGCGTGGCAGGCAACATTTCAAGCTTTGATCGAGAAGCTTACCTTAAAGCAGAATGTTACGTTTAAACTGTCATCTTATGTCAACGTACCCTTGGTTATCGGTTACTTAAAGCCAATTGTACTTTTCCCTGTTGCGTTGGTCAATCAACTGGACATGAATCAAGTTGAAGCCATATTGATCCATGAACTGTCACACATCAGAAGAAATGATTACTTACTTAACCTATTTAAAACAGCTGTAGAGACCATTCTATTTTTCAATCCATTCGTTTGGTTAAGCACCCGGCTCATCAGTATTGAGAGAGAACATGCCTGCGATGATTTGGTGCTGAAGCTGACAGGAACTCCTGTGACCTATGCTCATGCCCTGCTAAAATTAGAGGTATTAAAAGACAAAGGTAGTCCTGCCTTGGCAATGGCCTCAACTGGAAAGAATCAACACCTGTATCAACGTATCAAAAGAATCACAGATATGAAAACAAATTACATGAATGCAAAACAGCAGTTTTTTGCTGTGACACTTACGGTAGCAACAGTTATCTCATTGGCTTGGGTAAATCCGCAGAAAAAGCACGACAAGGTTAAGCTTGTTGTAAAAACTTCAACAGCCAAAAGTGTGGGTTCAATTACTATGGTGCAAACCCCAGCTGTTGGGTTGCAACTTGACACGATTCCTAAAAAAGCAGCTAAGCAGGATTCCACGAAGAAAAAAGGAACCATGAAGATTTTAACGGTGGATGGGCAGGGAAATAAAGTAACCTACAATTCTGTGTATGAGATGCCGGATAGCCTCAAATCTGAAGTGTTCAAAAACTCAAAATTTGATTTAGACTTTACGTTTGATCACAAGGTGTTGGACAGCGCCATAACAAACAGCTTTGTGTATTTGAAGTCTCCGGAATTTGTTCTTCAACTTAAAAACCTGACTGATGGAGCAAAATCAGACCTAGTATTAATGGAATATAAAAACATGGCTGAGCAATCAAAACTCTACTTTGATTCGCCTGAATGGAAAGACAAGACCTTGTTACTACTTAAAGATCAGTCTCAGCTCAATAAAAACTTGTCTCTGGAGATTAAAGAGGCAGTAGAACAATCGAAAAAGATCGGACAACAGTTAAAATTAAATAGTTTAGATCATCAAGAGTATAAAAAGCAGCTTGAGGCACTGAAAGAATTGCAAAGTTCTGAAGAGTATAAACAGTTGAAACAAAAGTTTGATAAAGACCTCGAACAATTGAAAGAGAAGAAAGGCATTAAAAAAGGTGTAAAAACTGGCGGACTTAATTATTTGGAAATCTGGCCATCTAGATCGACAAAGTTTTAACGAAGATTTTGAAAAATTTTACCCGGCAGGCAACAAAACTTTATAAAGGCAGAAGATCACACTTCTGCCTTTTTTTATGTGCTAGAATAAACACTCATTGCTTAAGATTTCATAATTTAGCAGTGCATATGCTACAAAAACTTACGATCCGTAATTACGCGTTAATAGACAGTGTAGACCTTGAGTTAGATAAGGGCTTAAACATCATTACAGGTGAAACAGGGGCGGGAAAGTCGATCATGCTCGGTGCGCTATCGCTGATATTAGGTCAGCGGGCTGAGACCAAATACTTCTTCAACCAAGCGAAGAAATGTATTATTGAAGGGCTTTTCCACTTGAACGGATCGACGTTGAGGGCAGTATTCGAGGATAATGATATAGATTTTCATGAAGAGACGACGCTAAGACGGGAGATTTCAACGGATGGTAAATCACGTGCATTTATAAACGATACGCCTGTTACGCTTTCGCTGATGAAATTGGTTGGAGAGCAATTGATCGATATTCATTCACAACATGCGACATTAGAAGTCAATGATGCCAGCTTTCAACTCTTGGTAGTAGATACGCTAGCCAATCATTCAGAACTTCTTTCGAAATACCGAAGCACTTATAAATCTTATAAAAAGTCACAACAAACACTTGCCGAACTGAAATCCGGAGCAGCTGAGGCAAGAAGCAGGCAGGATTATGAGCAATTTTTATTCAACGAATTAGAGGCTGCAGCTTTCAAGGCAGATGAGCAAGGAAAATTGGAAAGCGAGCTGGAGTTGCTCAATAATTCAGAAAATATAAAACGAGGTCTCGTTACCAGCTATCATTTGCTCAGTGAAGAAGAGGTTTCGGCGGTTTCCTTGATCAAGGAAAGTAGTAGTCAGTTGTTAGGAATTGAAAAATTCAACAGTGCTTACGAACAGCTTAGCGAACGGTTAAAGTCCGTATTGATTGAAGTTAAAGATATCGCACAAGAAATTTCTGGTTTCGAGCAAGACATTGTCTTCAATCCTTCCAGAATTGAAGACATTAATAGTAGATTGGATACTATTTATACGCTGCAGCAGAAACACCGGGTCAATAGTTTGCAGGAGTTACTAGCCGTACAGGAAGAATTGTCCAACAGCCTTCAAAAGCTATTGAACAGTGATGAGGAAATAGACCAATTGGAGCAGTTAATTGCGGAGTTTGTCAAGGATCTAAGTAAGATGGCATCGGCGCTGTCTGCCAACAGAGCCAAAGCTATTGCCAAGGCTGAAGAGCAAGTCTCCAAGACGCTTACACAAGTAGGTATGGCAAATGCGAAGATCAAGATTGAGCAAACTGTTGCTGCCGACCTGAATAAAGATGGTAAGGATGTTATTTCATTACTGTTTTCTGCGAATGTTGGTCAGGCACCTGCTCCTGTAGGCAAGGTTGCTTCCGGTGGTGAGCTTTCCAGGTTGATGCTTTCTATTAAGTCAATATTGGCGAAACATACTGCGTTACCTACCTTGATATTTGACGAGATTGATACAGGAATATCGGGTGAGACGGCAGTTAGGGTTGGCCAGGTTATTGGTGAACTGGAAGCCAATATGCAGGTGATATGTATTACCCACTTACCTCAAATCGCGGCTAAAGGAGAGGCACATTTCTTTGTTTATAAAAATGAACAAACGGAGCGGACGACTACAGGAATCAAGCGATTGAGTCTTGAGGAGCGTGTTGGTGCTATAGCAGAGATGCTTAGTGGAAAAGATCCGGGTGCATCTGCACTGCAAAATGCGAAGGATTTACTTGCTGCGAGGTAAATCTTTGCGCACAGTTTCCTCATAAGTTTTATATTTTTATTACTTTCGATAATTCAAAGCAGAATAACAAAACCAACATATATGTACAATTTATTAAAAGGTAAACGCGGTATCATTACCGGTGCACTTGATCAAAATTCCATTGCATGGAAAGTAGCAGAAAAAGCCCACGAAGAGGGTGCTACATTTGTGCTAACCAACGCACCAATTGCAATGAGAATGGGTGAAATTAATCATCTTGCTGAAAAGACAGGATCACAAATCATTCCTGCAGACGCAACCAATGTTGACGAGCTGACCAACTTGTTTACCCAATCTCAAGAAATATTAGGTGGTAAGATAGATTTCGTGTTACACTCCATAGGAATGAGCGTAAACATTCGCAAGAAAATCCCTTATACAGAATCCAACTACGATTATTTCATGAAAGGAATTGATGTTTCTGCAATGTCCTTTCATAAAATGCTGGCTGTTGCAAAAAAGTTGGATGCTATTAGTGAAGGAGGAAGTGTTGTTGCATTAACTTACATGGCTGCTCAACGTACCTATCCATTCTATACAGATATGGCAGATATTAAAGCAATGTTGGAATCTATCGCAAGAAGTTTTGGTTACCACTATGGCCTTGACAAAAAAGTAAGAATCAACACAGTTTCACAGTCGCCTACAAAAACAACTGCAGGAACTGGAATTAAAGGTTTCGGCGACTTCTATGACTTCGCCAATGCCATTGCTCCACTTGGAAACGCAGATGCGGAATCATGTGCGGATTACTGTATCACTTTGTTCTCTGACTTAACCAGAATGGTGACTATGCAAAATCTTTTCCATGATGGCGGTTACTCTTCAACCGGAGTTAGTGATGATGTGATGAAAAGACTAGGCGTTGACCCTGAAGCTTAACATAAATTATTCAATAAACGCCTGGATTAACATCCGGGCGTTTTTGTTATACCTCTTTATATTTTCAGCAAGCTTATCCTGCTCCTATGCTCAAGGGTCATTTTCCATTACAGGAACTGTAAAAGACAAAAAAGGAGAAACGTTACCCGGAGCTGCGATTTACCTGAGTGGTTATCAGGCCGCCACGGTTGCCAATAATGAAGGTAAATTCAAACTGGCCAATATAAAACCAGGTAACTATGACCTTTTAATTCAGGTGATTGGTTTTCTACCACAGAATAAGAATGTGGTCATCGCCAATAAAACAGTTGATGTGGAGATCGTACTGACGGAAAATGTGACCGAGTTAAGCGAAGTGGTTATCAAAGCAGATCCCAACAGGCAACGCTATATCAATATTTTCAAAGATGCGTTCATTGGAAGTACACCTAACGCCAGGCAGTGTAAAATACTGAATCCTGAAGTGTTGCAAACTGACTACGACCAGTCGAAAAGAGTACTGACAGTAACTGCAACCGAGTTCTTAATCATAGAGAACAAAGCTCTTGGATGCCGTATAAAATATCTGTTGAACTTCTTTGAAAATGATGAGAAGGCAAATGTGGTATTCTATTCCGGGCACCCTCACTTTGAAGAGTTAGCGAAAAAGGAGTCTCGAATCAAAAGATACCTAAAGCCCCGTGAGGTGGCATATGCAGGCTCTTCTCAACATTTCTTTACTGCTTTATACCACAACCGTACTAAAAAAGAAGGTTTTGAGATCTATAAGATTGCCCAAGTTCATAACAAAAACAGACTGCCAGATGAAATAATTAATGCAAATATTGCCCGTCTAAGCAGGACCTATTATGGCGAATCAAAACTCAATGGCAAGTTTACTGATTCCCTTCGTTATTGGAGAAACATGAAAACTGAACCGCCTACATTATCAGTTTTGAATAGGTCTGAAGTGTTGGTTGACACCTTAGTTAAGCAACTTTTTAGCAATGTTAAGTCCATAAGTTACACTGATGCACTGTATGTGATGTACACTCGCGAACGTGAAACCTCGGAATATACTAATATGTCTGGCCATAGTGTAAACCGGCCTCTCGACATTCCAAACTACCAAATATCAATAGTCTATCAACTTCTCCACCCTATGAGCTTTTATGCAAATGGTGGCGTATTCGACCCCCGAGCACTTCTTTACGAAGGCTTTTGGGCCTATGAAAAAGTTGCAGATATGGTTCCCATGGATTACCTGCCCAATTTAAAATAAATTCATTGGCTAATTACTAATATTATTAGTAATTTTAATTAAATGATTTCCGACAAAGATATCCCAGAAAACTATCATAAGGGGCGCGGCGCTCAATTTAACCCACACAACCGCTTTGCAAAAAATGACTATGTGAAGGAACATGATGAGGGTATTGACGATTGGGAAGATCAGCCTCAAAAAACAAGTTTCATTTTGGGAAAGTCGAAGTCTATCGTCAATAAGGTGGCTAGTCCAGATGTTGGGATGGCTTATTCTTTAAACCCTTATCAAGGATGTGAGCACGGCTGCACCTATTGTTATGCCCGTAACGCGCACGAATATTGGGGTTTCAGTGCAGGTTTGGATTTCGAACGAAAAATCATTGTTAAAACTGATGCACCTGCGTTGTTCCGCAAGTTTCTAGAAAGAAAACATTGGGATGCAAGCACTATATCGCTGTCAGGCAACACAGACTGCTATCAGCCTGCTGAGCGGAAATTCAAGATCACCAGACAGCTATTGGAAATTGCTTTGGAGTACAAGCAGCCAATCGGTATGATCACCAAAAATGCCTTAATACTACGGGACAAAGATATTTTGCAGGAAATGGCAAAGCTTAACCTGGTTATGGTCTATGTGTCAATTAACAGTTTGAATGAGGATTTAAGATCTAAAATGGAACCAAGAACCACAACCGCAAAGCAGCGGTTGAAAATAGTTGAAGATTTAACGAAGGCCGGTATTCCTATGGGGGTCATGGTCGCCCCTCTCGTTCCAGGTTTGAGTGATCATGAAATTCCTGTCGTGTTGAAAGCTGTTGCTAACGCAGGTGCGGTCTCTGCCGGTTACACGATAGTGAGATTGAACGGTGCAATTGCCGGAATCTTTGAAGACTGGCTCAAAAAGAATTACCCAGATCGTTTTGAAAAGGTATGGCACCTCATACAGTCTTGTCATGGAGGTAACGTAAATGACAGTAGGTTTGGCGATAGAATGCGCGGTGATGGTAATATTGCGCAATTAATAAAAGACAACTTTAAGCTGCACTGTCGTTTGAATCACTTAAATAAAAAAAAAGTAGAGCTGAACAATAGCCTATTTCAGGTACCAAAGGTTCAGCTCCGTTTGTTTTAACTGCTGCAGTCCAGTTGCTCTTTTCTTATCTAAGAGAGAAAGTTATCACACTCGCGGTAGGCTTGAATTACCCTTAACTCGCCTTCCTTGCCCGACTTCGAATTGCCGTGCTCCATGCCCATTACGCCCTTATAGCCTTTGTCGTAGATGTGTTTGAAGAGGTTTTTATAATTGATCTCCCCTGTAGTAGGCTCATTTCTTCCTGGGTTATCGCCAATTTGAATGTATGCGATTTCATCCCAGCACCTATCCATGTTGACTATCAATTGCCCTTCCGTTTTCTGCATATGATAAATATCATAAAGAATTTTACAGGAAGGACTTTGCACTGCTTTACAAACAGCATAGGTTTCATGGGTTTGTTGCAAAAAGAGCTCAGGAGTATCACTAAGCGTTTCCAGAACCATAACCAATCCGTGCGGTTCAAAGATCTCTGCTCCTGCCCGCATGGCATCGATTACATTGGCGAACTGGTTTCCATAAGGAAGCTTGCGCTCGTAAAAGCCGGGCACCACAGTTAGCCATTTGGCATTGCAACGTTTCGCAGCTTCAACAGAACGTTTACAGGTATCAATAAATTTATCCTTAAATTCTTTTTTACCGGTAGTTAGAGAGGTTTTCCAGTTGTCGCCTCCATCTACCACAAATACGCCCATTCTCATTCCTAGTTTAGCCAAAAGGTTGCCAATCTTTGTTTGTTCTTCGGTAGAACGACCAAGATATCCATTGTCTTCAATGGACCGGAATCCCTGATCATACATATATTGTATCTGATCTAAAAAGCTATTGCCGGCATGATTACCGAACATCCCCTGATGGGGTGCGTAATCGAGGTTAAAAGTTTTTGCCGCATTTGTTAATGTCCCGGTCAGGGGTTCTCGCTTTGCAGCGAAGCCAGTTAACCATGATCCAGCTACCAATGCTCCGGTAGCTAAAAAACTATTTTTTAAAAAATCTATCCTGTTCATGCGTTTGGTTTATGTTGGTTGTACTAATCTAATTAATTTTCTTTTGCCGCAATCAATCTTTTAAATCCGGAAGATAACGTATCTGCGATACTCCCGTCCTTCCGATGATAAATAATGTAAGCCTCCAATTCTTTGTGCTTTTTAATAAAATCAATAGCCTCGTTGGGTTCCATAGCCATAATCGCATTGTCATAACCATCAGCTGTTATCGCATCCTTAGCATAGATGGTAACACTGATCATGGCGTTTTGTAATGGATAGCCAGTTTTGGGATCAATTAAATGAGAAAGCTTTTTGGAACCTTGTTGCAGGAATTTACGATAATTGCCTGAAGTAGTAATTGCGCCAGTCTTGAGCTCAATAACATGCTTGATTACTGGTTCCGCTTGGTTTACTTCAGTTGGCCCCTCTATTCCAATCCTGAAAAGACTGCCATCAGGTTTTCGCCCCTTGATTCTCAACTCACCACCAATCTCCACAACGAAGGACTTAACCCCTTTATGTTGCAAATAATCGGCGACTACGTCTACACTATATCCTTGAGCAATGCCGTTCAAATCGACCTGAACGCAGGGTTTGGATTTATGGAGAAAGGACCCTTCAAGCCTAAGATTATGCATTCCAATACATGGCAAAATATTTGCAATTGCTGCACTGTCTGGGAAATCACGGATGGTCTTAGCGCCAAATCCCCATACCTGAACAAGTGGCTTGACAGTTACATCAAACTTTCCATCTGTAGACTGAGCAATCTGGAAAGATCTCTTCATTACTTTGAGAAAGTCTGGGTCTAAGGTCAGTCCTTTAGATGAGGCATTAAATTTATTGATTTGTGAGTATGGCTTATAAAGGGACATGGAAGAGTCAATCTTTCCAAGAATGCTGTCTACCGCCCCCTTAGTCACTACACTATCCCTAGCAAAATACTTGATCGTGTAATCTGTTCCCTGGGCATATCCATGGATAAAATACTGCCGCTGATCATCTTTTTTGACGAGAAGAATCAGCAGCAATACCCATAGAAAAGTAAGTTTAATGTATAGCATTAGGCGTTATCACCTAAATAACTTTAGTTTTTCCCGGCGTAGGTATAGGATATAAACCATTTGCGTCAGGTAAGATTTTAGGTTTAGCAGTCCAGCTTAGTTCATCTGGAAACAAGTTGTTGTTTGCAGCCAATCCCTCTTCCCAACTGATTTTCTTTCCGGAATAGGTCGCGTACCTTCCAATGATGGAAGTCATACAGCTTGTTGCGCCACGTTCAGCATCATGGAATTTATATTCACCTTTTGCGATAGCCGCGAAAAGTTCATCATGTTCTGTTTGATAAGGATTTGGATTTGTTTTAGCACTGTAGTTATACAACGGTTTACCCTTTGTGTCCACTATTCTTCCGATGTTACTACCTGCATCCAGATGGATCCTTCCTTTTGTTCCCTGGAAACCTTCATCTACACGGTTGTCGATACCTTCAAAATGGCGACACTGACTATGGATAACAGATCCATCAGCATAAGTAAGTTCTACAGAGTGGTTATCATAGATCTCTCCGTATTGTTTGCCAGTTCTCCAGGCACGGCTTCCTGTTCCTTGAACCGAAACTGGAGGGCCGTTTTTAATCCAGTTGGCGATATCGATATTGTGAACATGTTGTTCTACAATATGATCTCCACACAACCAATTAAAGTAGTACCAGTTGCGCATTTGATATTCCATCTCAGTCTGATTCGGCTCACGGTCTTTCACCCAAACCCCACCACTGTTCCAATAAACTTGTCCACCGGTTACATCACCGATCATACCATCTTGAACACGCTTGATCGCCTCTCTGTAATTGTTCTGATACCTGCGTTGTAGTCCAACGACAACATTTAATTTTTTGCTCTCTGCCAGCTTAGCTGCTGCAAGAACTCTTCTTATTCCAGGAGAATCTACTGCTACCGGCTTCTCCATAAAAACATGCTTGTTTTGATTCACCGCTTCTTCGAAGTGGCCTGGTCTGAATCCTGGAGGAGTGGCCAATAGCACAACATCCGCTAAAGCAATTGCCTTTTTGTAAGCGTCAAATCCAACAAATCTGCGTTCCTGGGGAACATCTATCTTATCACCGAATTTCTCCTTAATGTCTTTGTAGGCACCTTCCAGTCTGTCGCTGAAAGCATCTGCCATTGCAACCAGTTTAATGTTTTGTTTAGTACTCAATGCTTGGAAAGCCGCTCCAGTTCCACGGCCACCGCAGCCTATAAGGGCTATTTTGATAGTATCATCCATAGAGAAATGAGCTCCCCCACCGGCAAAAGCTACACCATTCATCATTACCCCCCCGGCAACAAGTGCGGAAGCTTTTAAAAATTCGCGACGTTTGTCACGTAGTTCTTCATTGTTCATTGTAATTCAGGTTTTATATTGTGGTTTTAGAATTTTGTGTTTAAAGATTAAATTGCAGGCTGCGATTCTGCAGTGTTAAAAATCTTTTATAGGGGCTTTATTGTAATAAGCATCAATATATTCTTGTGTTGGTTTTTGCAAAGACCTAACCAGACGAAGTCCCACAAATGGAGCTTCCGGGAACCACCAATTACTTTTAGGAATTTGAGGGTCCAGCTGCTTCCAGGCAGGATCTGATGGTAACCGCGCCGCAGATCTGGAATCTGTTGCAGTATCATTGTAGGCACCACCTCGTACTACTATCGGATAAAGTTTTTCTGGAGTAGCGACTGGATTACTTGCTTTTGCATCCTTGACACTCGCATAGAACTCGGGCAAGTACTGATCATAAGTCCATTCCGATACATTTCCATACATATCATACAATCCCCATGCATTTGGTTTCTTTTCCCCAACTTTATGGGTTTTTCCATCGCTGTTGGCATCATACCAAGCATATTCACCTAGCTTTTTTTCGTCATTACCAAAAGAGAATTCTGTAGTACTACCCGCGCGACAAGCATACTCCCATTCTGCCTCAGTTGGCAAACGATAAAATTCCCCTGTACGTGCGTAAAGCCACTTGCAAAACTGAATGGCATTGTAATGTGTCATAGCAAGTGCAGGTTGGCCTTCTTTTCCCATCCCAAATGTCATGTCCAAATAGGGCTTAGTAGGCCTTGTAACCGCATCTACATTTGCGGGAACGGTACCAACATTATGAGAAGCTTCTAAATCTTTGTATAAAAAGGGTTCATAAATATCCCAGATCACCTCATAGGTTCCCATCCAAAACGGATCTACTTTAACCGTATGAACGGGTTGCTCATCGGGCTTTCCTTTTTTACTTCCCATCACAAACTCTCCTCCGGGGATGCCTTGCATCTCAAAAGATAATTTAGTCCCGGTAATTTCTTGTTTGTAAGCCTTTGGCTTTTCCTGAGCAGCGACACTAACGACAGCGCATGCGAGTGGTAAAAGCAATAATAATTTGATGCTCATTTTGCGTATTATATTAAACCTAACCTATTTAAGTCTAAAATAAGCGCAAAAAACCACATACCAAAATTTACCGGGGTAAATGATACAAAAAACCCCTGAAAACAAATGCCTTCAGGGGTTGCTATTTAGTTGGAATGTCTACTCAACACTGCCTTCTTCTTCTTTTTTCTTCTTTTTACCAGGACTTCTGTTCTCTACTACGATTACGTCATTCTCTTTATCGTAATCTATTTCCAGAACATCACCATCGCTGATTTCTCCTTTTAAGATTTCTTCAGCAATCGGATCTTCCAGATATTTCTGAATCGCCCTTTTCAATGGTCTTGCACCGAAGTTGATATCGAAGCCTTTATCAGCAATGAAATCTTTAGCAGTGTCAGTCAGTTTAACTTCATAACCTAGGTTATGAACACGGCCAAACAATGATTTCAGTTCAATATCAATGATTTTAAAGATCTCATCTCTTCCCAAGGTATTAAAGACAACTACGTCATCAACACGGTTTAGGAACTCAGGAGCAAAAGCGCGTTTCAAAGCACTTTCAATAACGCCTCTCGAATGCGTATCTACTTGATTTACCTTAGCAGTTGTAGAGAAACCGACACCTTGTCCGAAATCTTTCAATTGACGTGCGCCAATGTTTGAAGTCATGATGATGATGGTATTTCTAAAATCGACTTTCCTGCCTAAGCTATCAGTAAGCTGACCTTCATCCAATACTTGAAGCAAGATATTGAATACATCAGGATGCGCTTTTTCAATCTCGTCTAAAAGGATCACGGCATATGGCTTACGACGAACTTTCTCAGTCAACTGTCCACCTTCTTCATAACCAACATATCCCGGAGGCGCACCCACTAAACGCGAAACTGCGAATTTCTCCATGTATTCACTCATGTCGATCTGAATCAACGAATCATCACTATCAAACATGAAACGGGCAAGCTCTTTAGCCAATTCAGTTTTACCAACACCTGTCGGGCCTAAGAATATAAATGATCCTATAGGTTTTTTAGGATCTTTCAAACCAGCTCTTGTACGCTGGATAGCTTTGGTCAACTTTTTAATCGCATCGTCCTGACCAATAATTTTCTCTGCTACGGTTTCGTACATGTTCAACAGCTTGATGCTGTCTGTTTGTCCAACACGTTGCAATGGAATACCAGTCATCATAGAAACTACTTCTGCTACGTTATCTTCAGAAACGATGTAACGTTTAGATTTTGTTTCATTTTCCCATGCGGCTTTTGCACGATCAAGCTCCTCTAAAAGATTCTTTTCAGTATCTCTCAATTTAGCAGCCTCTTCATACTTTTGGCTTTTAACAACTTTATTTTTCTCTAGCTTAATCTCTTCGATCTTGTTTTCAATATCAATGATGTTCTCTGGAACATGAATATTCGTCAAATGCACTCTTGAGCCAGCTTCATCTAAAGCATCAATTGCTTTATCTGGCAAAAATCTGTCGGTGATATATCTTGAAGTCAACGCAACACATGCATTGATCGCCTCATCAGTGTAAGTTACACCATGGTGCTCTTCATATTTTTCTTTAATACGGTTTAAGATCTCAACCGTTTCATCCGGGGTAGCCGGCTCAATCATCACCTTTTGGAAACGACGATCTAAAGCGCCGTCTTTCTCGATGTATTGACGGTATTCGTCTAGCGTAGTGGCACCAATACATTGTATTTCTCCCCTAGCTAAAGCTGGCTTGAACATATTCGAAGCATCCAAAGACCCTGAAGCGCCACCGGCACCTACAATAGTGTGGATCTCGTCAATAAACAAGATGACGTCTGTAGATTTCTCTAGTTCATTCATCACTGCTTTCATGCGTTCCTCGAATTGTCCACGGTACTTGGTACCTGCAACCAATGAAGCAAGATCAAGCGTTACCACTCTTTTATTGAACAATACCCTTGACACTTTACGTTGAACGATGCGCAGCGCTAAACCTTCAGCGATTGCTGATTTACCTACACCAGGCTCACCAATCAGGATTGGATTGTTCTTTTTACGACGAGACAAGATCTGCGAAACGCGCTCAATCTCTTTCTCGCGACCAACGATAGGATCTAGCCTACCTTCTTCCGCAGCTTTAGTAAGGTCTCTTCCGAAGTTATCCAAAACAGGTGTTTTAGATTTGATATCAGATACCTTTTTTGGGCTGCTAAAAGTTTCTTCTTCGCGGTATTCATCATCACCGGTAGAAGAACTATTTTGAGGATCATCCCTAAAACCATTTTTATTCACTTCTACCTCCTGTTTAAATATTTCGTAATTGATGCTGTATTGCAATAGAATCTGAGAAGCAATGTTGTCATCATCTCTCAAAATTGAAAGCAACAAATGCTCTGTACCGATCAGATCGCTCTTAAAGATTTTAGCCTCTAAGTAAGTGATCTTCAAAACCTTTTCCGCTTGTTTAGTAAGTGGAATGTTGCCAAGATTTACGGTAACACTAGAAGTTCCTCTAACAGAATCTTCTATGGATCTGCGAAGCTTTATCGTATCAACCCCTAATGATCTTAATATCTTAATGGCCATACCGTCGCCTTCGCGAATTAGGCCCAACAAAAGATGTTCTGCGCCTATGTAATCGTGACCTAATCTCAGGGCTTCTTCCCTGCTAAAAGAAATCACGTCTTTTACTTGTGGAGAAAATTTCGCTTCCATATATACCTTTCTAAATCCGGGATGCTCTAAACTATAAAATTTGTTTTATAAAAGCACCCCTGATTGTTTCTTTTTATCAACAATTACGCCATCTGATCTTAAATAGATGCAGCCCCTGCCGTAATTTCATAAATGTTACTAATTTTTGACGCAGTTGTCAACCCAAGCTAGTGCGATGCGCAATTTTGGCAGACGATTTCTATCACCTAAATTTTTCCGAACTAGCGTTCCTTTCTTATCTTTGGCTTACCTAATACAACGATATAAACATGTCTGACGAGAAGATAATTTTTTCAATGGCGGGTGTAAATAAGATTTACCCTCCCCAAAAACAAGTATTAAAAAACATTTACCTATCCTTTTTCTACGGTGCAAAAATTGGTGTAATAGGTCTCAACGGCTCCGGAAAATCTTCTGTCCTGAAAATCATTGCAGGTATTGATAAAGCTTTCCAGGGAGAGGTGGTATTTTCTCCAGGTTATACAGTCGGCTATCTGGCTCAGGAACCAGAATTGGATGAAAATAAGACCGTTAGAGAGGTAGTTGAAGAGGGTGTTGCCGAAATCACTGCCATCTTAAAAGAATACGAAGACATCAACGAGCAATTTGGTTTGCCTGAGGTTTACGAAGATGCCGACGCCATGGACAAGCTAATGGCCAAACAAGGTGAGCTTCAGGATAAAATCGATGCCATGAACGCCTGGGAGCTTGACAATAAGTTGGAACGTGCCATGGATGCTTTGCGTTGCCCTGATCCGGAAACAAAAATCGGAGTACTGTCCGGAGGTGAGCGGAGACGCGTGGCCATGTGCCGACTGTTGCTTCAGGAACCTGACGTATTGTTGCTTGATGAGCCAACCAATCACTTGGATGCAGAAAGTATCGATTGGTTAGAGCAATTCTTAAAGAGCTATAAAGGTACCGTAATCGCGGTAACGCATGATAGATACTTCTTGGATAACGTTGCGGGATGGATCCTTGAACTAGATAGAGGTGAGGGTATTCCCTGGAAAGGAAACTATTCTTCATGGCTTGATCAGAAAGCGAAGCGTTTAGCGCAAGAAGAAAAAACAGAAAGCAAGCGTCAGAAAACATTAGAACGGGAATTGGAATGGGTACGTATGGCTCCTAAAGCCAGACATGCCAAATCAAAAGCGCGTTTATCAAACTACGACAAACTGGCATCGGAGGACTCGAAAGAGAGAGAAGACAAATTGGAACTCTTCATTCCTGCAGGACCGCGATTGGGTAATGTGGTCATAGAAGCCAATAATGTGACTAAGGCATACGGAGATAAGTTGTTATTCGAAAACCTAAGTTTCTCCCTACCACCTGCAGGAATTGTGGGCATCATCGGTCCAAACGGTGCTGGTAAAACCACGCTATTCCGTTTAATTACAGAGCAGGAAACTCCAGATACAGGTACATTTAGAGTCGGCGAAACTGTTGAACTGGGCTACGTGGATCAAATGCACAATGACCTCGATCCTTCAAAAACAGTCTACGAAAACATTACCGATGGACTGGACAACATCCAATTGGGTAATAAAGCGGTGAACGGTCGTGCCTATGTTTCGAAGTTCAACTTCAATGGTGGCGATCAGCAAAAGAAAGTCGGAGTACTTTCTGGTGGAGAGCGCAACAGGGTTCACCTCGCCATTACTCTGAAAAAAGGTGCAAATGTATTGCTACTGGATGAGCCGACGAATGATATTGACGTAAATACATTACGTGCGCTAGAAGAGGCTTTGGAAAACTTTGGTGGTTGTGCGGTTGTGATTAGTCACGACAGGTGGTTCCTGGATCGTATTTGTACGCACATTCTGGCTTTTGAAGGTAATTCACAGGTATACTTCTTCGAGGGTAACTACAGCGATTACGAGGAGAACAGAAAAAAACGATTGGGAGATGTTACCCCACATCGTATTAAATACAAAAAGCTGGTTTAAATAAAACCAGCTCTAAATCTTATAAAACTACAAAGTCGGAAGATCATCTCTTCCGACTTTGTAATAATCATCTTTTCGATTTTTTAGTTTTATTAACTGTATTGCTTCAAGACCTTTTCCAGCAATGCTTTCGTCTTTTTTATTCCTTCTTCTTCTGAGAACCCATCGCCTTCCCATTCAATACCTACAATTCCACTGAACTTTGCATCATGTATGATTTTGAACATCCTCGTGTAATCGATATCCGGTTCGTTACCATGCTCATCAAACTTAAATGTTTTTGCACTGATACCTTTCGCAAAAGGAACAAGGTCTTTTACCCCTTGATACATATCATACTGCCTATCCGCACTAATTCTAAAGTTTCCAAAATCAGGTAAAGTACCACAATAAGGACTGTTGACTTGTTTCATCACGTCGGATAGCCATTTGCCATCAGAAGAATAACCACCGTGATTCTCTACAATGATATTGATTTTACTCTTTTTTGCATACTCAGTCAACCGGCCTAGTCCGTCAACAACTGCAGTTTTTACATCTTGTTCAGAACCGTTGCCCGCAGCATTGACCCGCACCGTTAGACAACCTAAAGTTTTTGCCGCATCCACCCATTTGTAGTGATTTTCAATGGCTTTGCTTCTTTTTGCCGCGTCCAGGTCCCCGAGTTCACCTTCTCCATCTACCATAATTAAATGGTTCTGAATTCCTTCATTTTTGGTGATGGTCAAAAGCTCTTTCAAGTAGGCCGGATCGCTTTCCTTTTTATTAAAGAAGGGACTTACATACTCCACAATGTTAATCCCGAATTCTTTTTTAGCGCGCAGTGGAAAATCCAGATTGGTCATTTTACCAGCAAACAACGCCTTGTGGAAGGACCACTCTGCAAGAGAGATTTTGAAAAATTCCTTCTTTGCCCCCGCTGCCAATACATCAAAAGGCAACAAGTTGCTTAGGCCCGCTGCCGCGCCCAGCATGCCTAGGTTTTTGATGAAACTTCTACGGTCTTTATTTTCCATTGCTTATTTTTTGTTAAAATTATTGCTGAAGAATAGAAGCTGATAGCCAATTGCATTGGTCCAGTATTCCCAATTGTGAGCTCCTGGTCTGATGGTGAAATCATGGGGAACATTATTGTACTGCAGTTTCTCATGAAGTTTCATATTGACTTCATAAAAAAAGTCGTCTTTGCCACAGTCGATATTGATCGCCAGTCTATTTGGCGTTAAAAGATGTATCAGGTTGATGACTGAATTTTGTTCCCAACGTTCAGGATATTTTTCTTCAGGACCTAAGCGCTTTGCGATATCCCAATTCAGAGGAAAAGGTCTGATGTCTACGCCACCACTCATACTGCCGGCAGCGCCAAAGGTATCCTGATGCTTAAAGGCAAGATATAAGGCCCCATGACCGCCCATGCTTAGACCGATAATCGCACGCCCTTTTCTATCTTTTATAGTCTTGTACTTTTTGTCAATGATGTTAACCAGTTCTGTTGATACATAGGTCTCATATTTCCATGCCGGATCTTCAGGACTGTCAAAATACCAACTGGTTACATTTCCATCAGGACATACAATAATCAGCTGAAATTGATCAGCGTATTTTTTAATTGAAGGCACTTTATTGACCCATCCGGAAAAATTGTCTCCGGCACCATGAAGCAGATATACCGTTGGATAAGTTTTACTTTCCGTGTAACCTTCTGGCAAAACCACTACAGCCTTGATGTTTTTCTTCATGGCTGCACTGAAAGTTGTCAGTGTGTCTACCTGGGCTGCGAAACTAGCGGGAAGCCAACATAAAAGCGCAATCAATAAATAAAAACACTTTTTCATAGTTATGCCCAGGTACATGCAGCGCCTACAAGAGCGGCATCTTCCCACATTTCTGTTCGTCTGATCACCACTGTTTTATCTGTAATACGTTCTTTTAAGGTATCAATAAAATGATCCCATGTCTTCGCTATATTACCTCCAATAACGAGCACTTCTGGTTTTTGATCTGCTATGAAATCATTGAGAAAAGAAGCAAGATTAGTCGCGAACTCGTCAAATATCTGAGCTTTAGTATCCGCACATTCGGTATCTAAAAATAGCTCTACATTCTTAATTTCCTTGCCCGTTAATTCCTTATAACGCTTCAAGAACCATCTTGTCGAAATGTATTCTTCAGCAATACTATCCAGAAAAGGATAAAAGGCCAGATTCATGTCAACAACTTCGCCGTTGCAGTTACTGGTAGATCCCAATCCTGTTCCAAGGGTGATACCTATCGCTTTGCTAAAATCAGCTGCAGCGCCAGAAGCGAGTTCACCTCTCAAAAAGGCTTCCGCATCATTGATGAAAATAATATCTCCACCGGGTATCCCTAAGCGTTCCGAAAGAATGGTGCGAACATTCATGCCATATAGGGCATCGTATTTCTCCTGCCCCTTCATCAAACAAATTCCTTCCTCATAGTCGAAAGGCCCAGGCATAGCGATACCTATCTTAGTACTTTCTGAGCCAGAGGTTTCAATTAGTGACGACAATACGGATGCCCAGGAAGTAAATATGGTTTCGGCGTCGTCCATTGCAGACACGCGTTCGCGCTTCATTGAACTATCTATGATGGTATAGCTGGTGCTATCTACATGTGCAGCTGTGATGTGAGAGCCTCCGATATCTACCCCGATGTAAGGCAGCTTAGACGATTTTTGGTTCATTATCTCGTTTTAGTCTTGGTTAAAGAAGAATCGAATTGATTCATTTCCTAAAATAAAGTTATTTTAACCGCTTTAGCAAACCTTTGCTCATATTAATTTAACCACTCAGGGTAGTTTAAATTAACAATATGCCATGCTGAGGCTACTCAGGGGTGTCGGGAGACTTTGCTGCTCTTGGCCCACGTTTATGTATCACCAACCCATTAAGGAAATTCCTGAGTATCTGATCACCACAAGGCTTAAAGTTGGGATGGTCGTCACTCCTGAAAAAAGATCCCAGCTCACTTTTTGTGATCTTAAAATTCACGTGCTCCATAATCTTTATAATATCATCGTTCGTAAGTTCCAAAGCCACGCGCAGCTTTTTAAATATATCGTTGTTACTCATATTACATTGCTATTTCTATCTTCACTTTTTTATTTTTAATACGCTCGTCGGCAAGCGCAGAGAGTACTTTACCAACCATCTTACGTTTTATGGCTACATAAGAACTTTGATCCTTAACTTCTATTAGCCCAACGTCTTCTTTCTGCAGCCCACCCTTCTTAAGCAGCAAACCAACGATGTCTATTTTATTTACCTTATCCTTTTTACCGGCGGCAATATATAGGGTCTGCCAATCGCTGTCTTTAGGAACATCGAAATTGCCTTTCAGGTTCTCCGTTTCAATATCGTTTTTCAAAAATGGATATTTTTCGTCGTCAGCAATTACAAGGTAAGCGGTTCCTTTTGCGTTCATTCTTGCCGTTCTACCGTTTCTATGTAGAAAAGCATCTTCGGTATAAGGTAGCTGATAATGAATGATACACTCCACCTCGGGAATATCCAGTCCTCTGGAGGCCAAATCTGTAGTGATCAAAATCTTTATACTTCCATTTCTGAATTTAAGCAGCGCACGTTCCCGCTCATCCTGTTCCATCCCACCGTGGAAAATATCATGTGCCAGATCCTTATCAATTAACAGATCACTGATCCTATCAACTGTTTCCCTATGGTTGCAAAAGATTAGGGTAGTGCGGTTTCCGATCTTACAGATGAGCTGAAATAAAGTGTCCAACTTATCCGCAGCGGTAGTCAGCACCTTCTTAAGCTTCAGATCCGGGGCAACTTTCACATCTTTTAAAAAGTCGATCTCTACTGGTTTTTTGACACCGGTAAAATCGGGGATTTCTTCCATTGCGGTAGCAGATGTTAGTATGCGTTGTTTTAAAGAAAGTAACTTACCAATGATGTAAGACATATCATCCTTAAATCCGAACTCCAGCGCCTTGTCGAACTCATCCAGAACAAGTGTTGTTACGCCGGATTCGTCAAAGTTTTCGTGTCGGAGGTGATAGGCTATTCTTCCGGGAGTTCCGATCAGAACAGACGGTGCCTGTTCAAAGTTATTGCGTTCTGTTTTAATGGGGTGACCGCCATAACAGCAGTTCACCTTGAAACCTGTACCCATCTGTCTAAAAACCTGCTCAATTTGGAGCGCAAGCTCACGTGAGGGGATTAAGATCAAAGCTTGAACCCTATGCTTATCAAAGTTTTCCAATGCACTCAGAACCGGGAGTAAAAAAGCAAGTGTTTTTCCGGAACCGGTTGGTGCAAGTAAAACAATGTCGTCTCCCTTTTTCGCAGCGCCAACCGCAGCCAGCTGCATGTCGTTTAGTGCAGTTATTTTTAGTTTCTCAAGAATCTTTTCCAGCATATTATCCCAAAGATAAGATTGTATGGCTACAAAAACTTAAATTTATAAAGAAGAGACTAGTAAGCAATTGACAACAAGCATTTTGTTAGCAATTAAACAACATAAAACTTACCGCATTTTAATACGATACCTTTAAATTTAACAATAACTAAAGCGAACACCTAATTACCATATGCATTAATATATACGTACTCCCTAATCCCAACAACCTATGACCTGGAAAAAATTCAGCGGTGAGATTATTCATTCCACCATCCTTGAAGAAATTGAAAATGCAATCATCAGGGAAACCGACAAAGGATTTAAACTTAAGGTCTGCATTGGAACAGATTCTCAGGTCAAAGGAAGTTTAACAGACTTTGCTACCGTCATCGTGTTGCTGCGAGAACACCATGGAGGATTCATGTATATTCATCATGAAAAGACGCCACAAAAAATGAGCATCAAAGAGCGGATGTTAGTGGAGGTGCAGAAATCAATTGAGAGTGCTTACGCGATATGTGACCTTCTTGATCTTTACGATGTAGACCTGGAAGTACATGCGGATATCAATACCAATCCCATGTTCAAATCAAACAAAGCATTGAATGAGGCTATGGGCTATATTTTAAGTATGGGATTCATCTTCAAAGCAAAACCAGAAGCCTTTGCCAGTTCTACCTGTGCAGACAAAATGGTTCACTAGACTACCACTTTTTTGTAGAAATCGTTTGCTTAGGTTTTGGAGCTTCAGCAGTATAGATTTTGGTAGCCAGGGCTTGTTTAAATTGATCTGCTAATGTTTTAGCTTCCCTGGCAGTAATTTTCTGGTAACTGAGCCATTCTGCGGCGCGCAACTTACTTTGCTCGCGTTCTAGAGGAATACCTATAGCCGTTGATGGAACAAAATTACCGTAACGGTCTCTCATGTAAGAAATGAAAACAAAATCTGTTAGCCAAAAGCGATATTTACCGTCTTTTACCTCGGCGTAGAAATTATAGTCTACTGCACCCATGGGCCTCGCCATCCCTAAGGCATTCTTGCTGATTAACATCTTTCCAGTCGCCTCCACTACCGTATCACTCTTCACAGAAACCATCTTGAATTTTTTACCATCAGCATCCAGAAAGGCCTTCGCTCTGGAAATGAGAGAATCTTTAGGCGTTTTGGCAGACTCCACTACTTCGTAATAAATCAACTTACCACGTTCATCGAATGGCAACGGTTTGTCTTGAGCAAATAAAAAAGTGCTAAAAAACAGGATAGAAAGACTTGCTAACAGTGATTTCATAGGGCAATATAAATTAAAAAAGCCATCGGATAAAATCCGATGGCTTGGTTTTATAGTTATCGAGACTAAAATGCGTATACAATAGCTAAAGAGAACTGAGAAGCACTTTTAGTTGGCGTTAAACCATCGCTTTTCAAGAAGCTTGAGTTCGAATCATTATCGAACCTAACCTCTGGAATGAAAGTTAATCCACCAGACTTAAGGTTGCCAGAAAGCGTTACCGCAGCAATGTCTTTAGCAGTACCAGGTCCTACAGGCTTAACCGTGAACAACTCACCTCTAAGGCCTAATGCAAAGCCAGGAGTGAACGAGTTTTGTAAGTACAAAGCACCACCACCGTAGCCACCACCACCGTCAACAGAATAGTCAGCCGCATTTAAACCAATCTTCACTTTTTCAGTTACCTGATAAGAAGTAGTCAAATCTAGCACTGTACCATTAGTTTGGCCATTGGAAGTTCCTGACAATACGTTCAAATAAGCAGTCCATCCAGTTACCGGACTTACCATTAATTGAGCACCTACGTGAGATACTCCATTAAAGTCTTGGTAAACATTCCAATCGTTGAACAAACCAACCATTAAACTTACTTTGTCAGAGAAAGCATAAGTTCCTTTAATGCCTGCATTCTGGAACGGACCGTAACTGAACAAATAAGAAGTCGAATAGTTAAAGTTTCCAGTTGGAGCAATCACTTCGTAACCTACAAATGTTCCCATGTAACCAGCCGTCATTGAAAACTTGTCTGTGAAAGCATAGCTTGCGTATAAATTCTGGATATGGAAGGAGTTGTCTGCATTTAAGGCATTACCGTCACCGTTTGGTACAGATTGGTACTGACCGCGAGGGCCGAAAGACAATTCACCAACAAAAGATGCTTTACCAGTTGTTTTCTTTAACGCAAGATCAAGCATTCCTAAGGAAACAGAATTGTGATCACTTCCAAAGTAAGTACCGATGTTCGGTCTTTTAGCAAAGTCATATTTATAATAAGCATCAGCAGATCCTGAGATTTGCAAAGGAGCATCAGCTGCTTCTTGAGCAAATCCAGCAGTAGTAAAGGCCAGAGCGGCTAAGGTTAATAAAGAACTTAATTTCATAATTGTTCGGTTTGAGTGAATTTAGATGGTTTGAGATTAAAAAGTATTTTCGATTTCTTGTCCATTAGCTACAACTAAAGTACCTTGAGAGTATTTCTCGTTGTGCTGACTAGCATCTAATCCTTCTTCTTCTTCTTCAGAGGTTACACGGATTGGTTGGATCATGTTAACAATCTTGAAGATGATATAAGATACCACGAAGCTGAATACGATAACGATTACAGCGCCTTTTAGCTGAGTAAAGAAAAAGTCGAAGTTGCCGTAAGCCCATCCATCAGCACCAAGGCTATTTACTGTTTTAGTAGCAAATACACCGGTTAAAAGCATACCTACAATACCTCCTACACCATGACAAGGAAACACATCTAATGTATCGTCAAGGCTAGTTGTTTGTTTCCAAGAAACGACAAGGTTAGAGATTACCGCAGCAATAGCACCAATAAAGATACTTGATGGAATACTTACAAAACCAGCTCCTGGTGTGATGGCTACTAAGCCTACAACCGCACCGATACAGAAACCTAAAACTGAAGGTTTTTTACCTCTCGCTACATCGAAAAACATCCATGCTAAACCTGCAGCACCTGCAGCTGTGTTGGTAGTTAAGAATGCGGAAACAGCTAAGCTACCTGCGCTTAGAGCAGAACCTGCATTGAAACCGAACCAACCAAACCAAAGCAAACCTGTACCAATAAGTACATAAGGAATGTTTGCAGGTGGAACTTCAAGGTGATCGATATGGGATTTTCTACGTTTAAGCACCAATGCACCGGCTAAAGCAGCCATACCAGCAGAGATGTGTACTACAGTACCGCCCGCAAAGTCAAGTACACCCATTTTCAACAGGAATCCGTTAGCAGACCATGTCCAATGCGCTAAAGGTGAATAAACGAACAATGCAAATAATACTATAAATAGAATGTAAGAGGTAAAACGAATACGTTCAGCAACTGCACCAACAACCAATCCTGGCGTGATGATCGCGAACATCAACTGGAATACAGCAAATAATGAAAGTGGAATGGTTCCCCAGGCTGGTCCTGAGTTCACACCTTGAAAGAATAAATAAGTCATTGGGTTTCCGATAAAACCACCGATGGTATCACCGAACGCTAAACTGAAGCCAACAACAACCCAAAGTACAGTAATGATACCTGCAGCAACCACACTCTTGATCATGGTAGAAAGAATATTCTTACGATGAACCATACCACCATAGAAAAATGCCAGACCAGGTGTCATAATAAAAACAAGGGCTGAACAGATTAGAATAAATGCGATATCTGCAGCGTTGTATTTGCCCTCATCAAAGTTAGGATGTAGGGGAATAAAAAGAGCAGCGATTGCAATTACCATTAAAACTGCAAAGGGGCCCCACTGTTTGAATAAAACTTTTGCCATAAATGTGTTTTTTAACTGTTTGTAATTAAGGTTTATTTGAATTTTTCATAAAACTAGTAATTATTACGAGAAAAAAACATTTGAATTCAAACAATTTCAGCGAAACACTGTATAGTTTTCCCACTTTTATACCGAAAACCTAGTAAAATCACAAATTATACTTCTATTTTTTGCCTTTTTACAATTATCAGCACCTCAAATACCCGAATTTTTAATAAATGAATAAAAATCGTATAAAATAATAAGTTTGTATCTTTAGGTGCTTATGAAATCCTACCAACTAACCTTCGAACAACTGCTGCCGATTCCGCTGGAAGAAGCATGGAGTTTCTTCTCCTCACCAATGAACCTGGCGAAAATTACTCCGCCCGAAATGGCCTTCACCGTTACTTCCGACAAAGGACAGTTAAAAGAAATGTATCCCGGGATGATTATTACTTACAAGGTCTCCCCGCTATTGGGCATTAAGTTGAACTGGATGACGGAAATCACGCAAGTGCAGCAAGGAAAATACTTCATTGACGAGCAAAGATTTGGTCCATATGAATTTTGGCACCATCAACATCATTTCAGATCAATCGATGGCGGCACAGCAATGCATGACATCCTAACCTACGGACTCCCTTTAGGTCCATTGGGTCAACTGGCCAATACAATATTTGTCAGAAGTAAGGTGGAAGAAATTTTTGAATTTAGAAAAAAGAAGGTAGTCGAGCTATTTGGCGATTACACCACAGCCTCCGATACATAAGCAGAGCCCTGTACCACTCCCCTGCGCTCGATTTCCTTGTCGATATAAGTTTGAATGGCAGACTTGTTTAGTCCCCAGTTTGGGGCAATCAACAAGTCCCAGTCAGAAATCCCAAACAAACGTTGTATAACGATATCGGGTCTCAACAAAGGAATGAGTTTACAAAGCAAGTCTGTATACTCCTCTAAGGAGAATAACTTAAAAGGTTGCTTCTTATATTTCGCCCCCATAATAGATCCTTCTACGATATGCAGGTGGTGAAATTTAACAAATTTAATCTGAGGGAATCGATTGATTTCATGAATGTAACCCAACATCATTTCCTCAGTCTCCCAGGGAAATCCAAAAATGGTATGCACACAAAGATCAAGTTTGCTGTTCTCTAAAAGCTTAACCGCCTCAACAAACTCCCCATGGCTACATCCCCTATTGATCTGGTTCAAAGTGTCATCATAGATTGACTCCATTCCCATTTCCAAATCCACGTCAAACCTGTCCGCATAACTTTCAAGTAACGCGATTTTCTCAGCGTCTATACAATCTGGCCTAGTACCTACTGAAAAGCCAACAACATCATGTGGATTAATTGACAACGCTTCATCATACATCATTTTTAAATAATGTACCGGAGCATAGGTATTTGTATTGGGCTGGAAATAAACAATAAATTTATCGGCCTTGTAAAAGCCTTTCCCACGTTCCATGCCCTGTTCGAGTTGTTCACGGATGGTTGGAAGTTTTCGGGAAAGCTCAGGAGTAAAGGAATCCACATTACAATAGGTACAACCGCCATAGCCTTTGCTGCCATCACGATTGGGGCAGGTAAACCCTCCGTCAACAATCACCTTAAATACACGTTGCCCTTTGTATTTCTCTTTAAGGTGTGTGCCGTAATTCTTGTAACCTTTAATCCCCTGATCCAGTAATGTTCCCAATGCTTGTTTCTTTTTTTACAAAAATACAAAAAAAATCCCAAGCACTAGTTCTCCTGCAACCAAGACGCTGCTTCAGCTATTTCTGTAAAGAACTGTGTAATTACCTTGCCCACCGCGAGGTCGGCACTCTTTTCTGCAGCCATTCTGCTGAACATACTCGGCGAATAAACCCATGCCAAATGCGTTAACCCTGCCTGCTCCATCATAGGAAACCACTCATTACCTGCCCAATCTGCTGCTTCAGACCAGGAGCCAAGCACATTTGTATTGTCGTTTAAAACTTTTCTACAATTGTTGTTTCGAAGAAGTTCAAGCATAATCATGCCGCCGTGTTTGACACTTTCCAAATTTTGATAGCCCCTCCAGTCTACCTCCACCAGGTCCTTACTTTTTTCATAACGGACAACAATGTGTTCGTCCTGATAATAAGTGTCAGTTTTTACGATTGGCAAAATCTCCTTTTTCGGATTTAACGGCAATCTGAAAAAGAAGGTTGCTCCCTCTCCAGGTGTACTCTCTATCCAGAAACTACCTTCATGTCGCTTTAGTATTTCTGAAGAAATATACAACCCTAGTCCTAATCCCTCAAACCGCATCGAAGTGTTGTCCACACGGTAATACCGATCAAAAAGCTGATCCAGGTTCTCCTCTTCAATACCTATCCCAAAATCCTGAACAGAGACGACAATATTATCCAGCTCCACTTTGCTCCTGACTACCACTCGCTCACCCTTAGGAGAATATTTGATGGCGTTTGAAAGAAAATTATGTAAAACCTGCTCTAATCTAAGCTGATCCCCAACATATTCAAACACTTCATTTTGTTCCAGAATAACCCGATGTGAATTCGAAGTATGTTGCGCATTTTCTACACTTCCAGAAATCATGTGAGCAAAGTTGAACGACTCCATATTGTAATTCATTTTCCCGGCATTGATCTTGGTCACATCCAGGAGGTCATTGATCAGCATTTCCAAACGATAAATCTGCTCGGCTGACTTATTAATGAACCCGTCCAATTTACCCTCATCTTTCGTTCGCTGCATCAACTGATTAAAAGCCTTGATACTAGTTAAGGGGGTTTTCAATTCATGGCTCGCAATTGAGATAAATTCATCTTTCTTCTGCTCGCTGATCGCAAGCTCTTCCATAGAGACGGCCAGTTCCTCATTTGTGGCAGTCAACTCTTCATTAAGCGCTTGTTGTTCCTGCTCACTATCTTCTAGACGTTTTCTGGCTTCTACTATAGGAGTAATGTTAATTACGGATGCCATTACCGCTTCAATATTGCGGTCTGCATCATACAATGGGGAATACTGAAAATCTACGTAAATCTTTTTTGCACCTGTGGAGGTGCCTATAGTTGCCTCAATCTCCGATATGGAAATCGATTTTCCTGTTTCATAAACATCGTCGAACATTTTTAGAAAAGGCTGACCAATTTGTTCAGGAAAAACTTGTACCAGTTCATGGCCAATGACCTCTTCCCTATTTCTGCTCCACATCTCCAGCATGGGCTGATTGGCCATATCGATCACGAGATTTCTTCCTCTAAAAACAGCCATTCCAATAGGTGAGGTCATCACCATACTTTGTAGCCTCGATTCACTTTCTACTAAAGCCTTGGTGCGATAAGTTACACGCCTTTCCAGTTCTTCATTGAGTACATGTAAACTATCCTGAGCTTGTTGCAGCTCCTCATTCGTAGCACTTAATTCTTCATTCGCGGCAGCCAGCTCCTCATTTAAAGCCTGTTCCCGCTCAAATAAACCTTCTTGCTCAAATGCATAGGCATTATTCAGAATATTGCCAATGTGCAACCCAACAGACTCCATGAAATGGCGATAATCGTCATCTAACTTTTTTCTGGGTGATACACCCAACACCAGGTATCCAGTCACTTTAGCGTCTAAAGCACTAACTGGAACTACTAACGCCTCCTTACATTCCTCTCCAAGGTAACTCATCAAGGGCTCAGCGACATATTGGTTTAAATCAGCAATGTAAGTGCTGCCATTGTCCCTATTCGGATCGGGCATTGGCCAGTCGGCATCTATAAAGTTTGCCGGCAAATCACCAGTAGCAAAAGCCAGCTTATTGTGATGCTTGCTGGCTTGGTTTATAGCACTTCCTTTAGCGTTCTGAGTAAATAGCAAAGAAAAAGTGATGTCATCTTTAGCCTCTTCTACCAGGCTCTTAATATTTGGCAGACTGTCTGAAATGCTTCTGGAAAGATTGGCCAAGAGCAAATGATGCAGTAAGTGCTTTCTGCGTTCGTTGATGAACTTGTAAGTGGTTTCAATGACTGCATTGAATACGCCACCCACTGACCCGTCAATAGCCTTTATCGGAGATAGCGTATAATCAAAATAACATTCTTCGACATAACCATATCTATTCATTAACAGCAGTGCATCGGGCCGTCTGATAGACTCCCCAGAATTCAGCACGCTTTCAAATTCGGGTTGGAGGCCTTGCCAGATTTCCGGCCAAACAACGGCACCGGGTTTACCAAGTGCCCGTGGGTGCTTATCGCCAGGAATCGTGCTCCAGGCATCGTTATAAAGCAATGTAAAGTCAGCCCCCCAATATATCGCGATAGGGAAACCCGAATTCAAGCTGATGCTGACCGCAAGTTTTAAACTTTCCGGCCAGGTATCGGCGCTACCCAATGAGGTTTCCGACCAGTCTTTTGTACTAATGAGCTCTGCTAGCATAATTAGGGATTTTCCTAACAAATTATATGCCCAATTATTAGCGTGGATGGTCTACTTGTCATGGAGACTAAGGGGAGGTTGGTTCGGGGTTGGTTCTCCCTTGCGACTGCCTTGGAATGGCCTTGATGCTGCCGGAGAAGACAAAAGGGCGATCCAAGGGCGACTCAAGACTTAGTCAACGTCCTTATATCCAACGTAATGCTAGCATCCGTATTAGGCTTGAATCAAATACCTTAACGAATAAGAACACTTCTTTGTGTTTACCTAAATGAAATAAATAAATGGTTACAATGTAAGTAGGCAGCATTATTGCTATATTAAAACCGATTAAAAACCGCGAAGACAAATGACTGAAAAACCCTCTTTTTGGCAACGAATAGGCGTTCAAGATTGGTTTCTAACTAATAATAGTAGTGCAGAATCCTTAAAATCTCAGCCTATAACTCCTAATGTTGTTTTCAAGTATATCATCGAGAAATTCGAAGAATCGATGAAGGAGCTCTCCTTTGCGGAACGCATTGTATTTTACCACGAATACATTATATGCCTTAATGGGGATGACTACAGAGAGTTCATGGACAACAAAAAAGGGATTCTCGGCTTAATCGCTCAAGAATCGGTGAAGAACTTTTACGAAATACTCAACCAAAAAATTAGTGAAGGTAAAAAAGCTGAGCCTTCGAGTAATAAGTGGGTATTCCGATTTGTATCCCATCCCGATTACAAAACAGGCGACAAGGGTTTTATTGGAAAATTATTACCTGATAATAATAAAAAGGAAGAAAACCTAAGGGTAACCTTCATTCCAAGGCAAACTGGAATGGCCCAAACTTTTGATATCAATAATGACATTCTAAAAGATTTCATCTTTTACAGCGAGGGCTATTATGAAATACCCTATGTAAGTAATTTGGTATTTGACCCTAAAACGCCGCTTCACAAAGAAAATGAATTGTTGGCTAGATTTGAAACTACGCTCCCAGACAGGGCATATTCTGGAAAAAAAGTGGATTTCCTGATGAGAAAGGAAGAGATTATAGTGACAGGGGAAGAAGATTCCCGAACGGAAGATCATATTTTCAAAATTCCTTCAGAGTGGGTAAACTCGCCGCACCTCAAGATTCGATACAGCAATGCAGACGATAAGTTTTACCTGGCTTCCTTTGGCGAAAAAACAATTGTGAATGAGAATTTGGTGGAAAGAAGTGACATCAATGGACCTAAATGGACAGAACTGCCACTGAATTCCCGCATTATATTAAACGGAATAATTGGCATGAACATATTCAAATCCTAACTCATGTCGCACCTATTGTCTATCGCATTATTAGTCTTATGCATCGCGTTATTAATCGCGCACTTTAGAAACGTTAAAAATTCAGCTAAATAAGATGAATAAAAACTATTTTGGAATTACCGATACAGGAAAAGTACGAGACAACAATGAAGACACGTTCATTGCCGAAGTAACTTCCTCAGACAACCTTATTATTGCTTGTGTAATAGACGGTGTTGGAGGTTATTCCGGTGGCGAGATTGCCGCTGAAATCGCGAAATTTTGTGTACTTGAGCATTTAAGTAAGTCTTCGGTAAACTTACCAGAGCGAATGAAGAATGCGATAGTAGCTGCTGATGCTAAGATAGTAGCCGAAAAACTGCAGGTTAAAGAGCTGGAAAACATGGCTTGCGTACTTACTCTAGCGGTGATCGACCTAAAAAACAACCTATTTCATTATGCCCATGTTGGCGATACCAGGCTTTATTTACTACGGGACAACACCCTTGTAAAGATAACCAAAGATCAATCCTTCGTAGGTTTTATGGAAGATTCTGGTCGCTTAACTGAAGAGCAGGCGATGAAGCATCCCAAGCGCAACGAAATCAACAAAGCACTGGGCTTCGGTGCCAATGTAGCGGAACAACTGGATTATATTGAAGTGGGACAATCTCCGTTTTTACCTGGAGACCTGTTGTTACTCTGTAGCGATGGCCTCTCTGATATGGTTAATCGTGAAGAGATCACCAACATACTATTGGGCACCGCAGACTTGGAACAGAAAGCAGCCAAACTCATCGCTGCAGCAAATCAGAATGGTGGATTAGATAATATCACTGCTGTTCTTGTCGCAAACACCAACAAAAAATTGGTATACGAGGCGACTAAACCAGATCCGGTGATAAAAGCTCCCGTAAGAAGAAAAAATCTGAGGACTCCGGAACCGGAAATACCCTACAATCAACAGCCTGCTGAAGTTGTCGAAATGCAGGTTGATGAACCTGAAACGTCCTATCAAACTATCCCACCTACTCACCAGTCTAAAAAGACGGGAAAGGGGCTTGTTATTGGATTATCTGTATTGTGTGTTTTATTGTTAGCAAGCACAATTTATTTATACTGGATGTACAACAATCATCCTGCGAATAGCATCAAGCCAAAAACGTTAACAGAGGTTACTGAGAAAAGGAACACAAAGGAAATTATGCTGCAAGACACCTTGAATAAACTGAAGGGGCAAACGCTCATATTATCAGACTCCTTATTTCCTTCACCAATAATTTTACATCAACCGCTGGTTTTTAATAGTGATTCTATATTTATTCGATCAGAAAAAGAACTGCTGATCATCAGTGACTCTTTATATAAAGGGGTAGCGATAGATATCAAGCCTAAGAGTAAGTTCGTACAATTAAGAAACATTGTATTTGAGAATTTTAATACGGCAATTTCGACTTCAAATAATGCATTGGTACTAAGAAATGTGAAGTTTACGAATTGTCCGAATGCCATCCAGAGCACTTATAATCTGGAGAAAAAAAAATATATAAACGGAAAGATTCCGTTCAGTTCTTTTTCGGCAGACTCTATTCCACTGAAGCCAACAGAATAGTATGCAAAGAACGAACGAACGCATTTTTATTTTTCTGATCACAGTAGTCTTAGGGGCACTATTTTTCACCCTATTTAACACCCTACAAAGCGGTTTTACCGACGTAGACACCCGTTTAAATAATGGGACTATGATCAACCTGAACGGGAAAAAAGCCGGGCAAAACATGAGTAGGCTGTTGCAGAAAGGCTATTACTTTGAGGATAAGAAGGATATTGACCTTATTGAAACAGCTGTGGCTAGCGGCATTAAAAACTTTAACACTCCGATTGACAATGTTGGAGAGTTGAATAAAAGAAAATTCTTTGTAGACGCCGATCAGGCATTTGACCGTGGAGGAATTAACTTTAAAGACAGGGTTGCAGATTCAAGAGCATTATTAGGTTATACGGGTGATGATGCAAATCGTTTTGCCCAGGAACGAAGAAATCCACCTGTGCTGCCTTCCAGCCGCAATATGGCGATGGGCGACCATAGCATCAGTGGTCAGATTACCAACAATCAGGATTTCCCTGTAGCCGGGGTACTTGTGAAATTATCAATGATCCTGCCATTAGACAGTGGCTACGTTGAAAATGATGCGATCAAAATAAAACCAAGTCTGATTTCTTACGTTCGAACTGACGCCAAAGGTGCATTTAGCTTTGAACAATTGCCAAATGATAAGGCTTTTTCAGTACTCCCGCTTCAACCTGGTTTTCAGTTTGGAAGGTCCCAAGGTGTTCAGGAATTGAGTAGTGATGCAAATTTTAATTTCCGACAAGCCCCTCACACGATAAGATTATTCTCTGCGAGGGACTTTAAGATACTTAAAAAAGAAAAGTCATTGATCGTACGAAGTACAGCAGAGTTTAATGAGTGGTTTTGGATCATTACTGGAAGTTTTTTCATCGGATTTTGGTTGCTTCATGTTTTAATGACCTGGAAATTTCCACAAGCTGATCAATTGATGTTGCCGCTGGTGATGCTGATGACAGGGATTTCGTTTATCGCATTGCTGAGCCTTCAAGATCCTCTAAGGGATCGATTTTTGGCCAAAGATTCTCTGCTGTTTTTTGGAATAGGTATTCTGGGAATGGGTGTACTACTGACGATCAAGTTCAGGAAGTTCACGGTAGACTCCAAATTCTATCGCATATTGGTATTGACCAATAAAAGCAATAAAGGCAACGGCTGGCAATGGGCAGTTATGGCATTGGCACTGCTCGCCCTGACTATCGTATTTGGTACCGGGCCTGAAGGAAGCGGTGTTAAAGTAAACTTATTTGGCGTACAGCCCAGCGAAATTGTCAAGTATGCCATCATCCTATTTTTGGCGGGCTTCTTCGCTAGCAATGAAAAATTCATTACAGAATACAGAAGCTGGAAAAAGCGATGGTATTTCTTTTCATTTGCATTGGCAGCAATGCTCGGTGCCATATTAATGTATTTAGTACTTGGAGACCTTGGACCAGCAATGGTAGTTTGCTTTACATTTATCATTCTTTTTTCCTTTTCCAGAGGGGATTTCATGATGATGCTGATCGCCATTATTGTTTACACGGCATCGGTCTGGTTCCTAAACATTTGGATCGCCAGCTTACTTACGGTTTTGGTATTGGGAGCGGCTATGGTGTTGAATAAAAAAAACACCAGCGAATCTGCCGTGATGGTCATCATGGTGATGGCAGGCTTTCTACTGATTGATCAAATTCCTTACCTGGATAAGCTAATCCCTGGTCCTGTAAACCGGTTATCTGAGCGCAAATCTATCTGGCAGGATCCATGGAACAATGAGGTGTATGGCGGAGACCAGGTAGCTAACGGCATCTGGGCAATGTCTGGAGGCGGCATGACTGGTCAGGGCGTTGGTGAAGGTTTTGCTAAAACCATTCCTGAAGCACATACCGACATGATACTCCCGGCAATCGGCGAAGAGTTCGGCTTAGCCGCCATCATCGGAATTTTCATTCTATTTCTTGTTTTTCTGAACAGATCGATCATTATTGGCCGACAGACTGGAACACCTTTTCTATTTTATCTTTCTTCCGGGATTGGGATAAGTATGTTTGTACAATTTCTGCTCATTGCTGGTGGATCAACAGGCGCATTACCCCTATCCGG
>Ga0247814_10000347_pt1 | contig 38675 bp, 30 predicted proteins | sample UWRJL179409R1_FD_179947 | JGI IMG/M metagenome (GOLD analysis project Ga0247814, IMG submission 179947) | Plant litter microbial communities from Arlington Agricultural Research Station in Wisconsin, United States - UWRJ-L179-409R-1 | ecosystem: Environmental > Terrestrial > Plant litter >... | reverse complement strand
GTTCCTGAAGGGCCTTTTCAGCTGCACGAAATTCAGCGAGTCTGGACAATATCTTTACTCCAATAGTGTGTTTGGCTGATACCAACCGCAAACAAAGCTATAAGCCAAGAGCCTTGAAACGACTCCGTGATAAATGGCTCACCTGCGAATTTTTGCTCAGGTTGAAAAAATTGTAGTAGTTAATGCGTCCAGAGTAAATCCTGATGTTGTCTTCATGTAACAACAGCGGTCTTTTGTATCAATTTGGTGCGCCCGATCGGCGTGTCAAGCTTAACGCCAGTAAGTTAATGTTGACTTAATGCGCTGATGAAGTCCGCAGCAGGCATTGGTTTTCCGAAGAGATAGCCTTGCAGAAAGTTGACTTGGTGCGCGGTCAGGTAGTCCGCCTGCGCTTGAGTTTCGACACCTTCGGCAACAATCCCCAGATCAAGCTTGGCCGAGAGTTCGATAATCGTGTCGAGAATATGCCGTGACAGCGCGTCGATCCCGATCATGGCAACGAAACTCTGGTCGATCTTGAGAAAATCGACATTGAACTTGCGCAAATAGCCAAGGCTGGAATGGCCGGTACCGAAATCGTCGATGGCGATCTTCACCCCCAAGGTATGCAACTGTTCGAACATTTGGTGAGTGATGTCGGTCGGTTCAATCAGTTCGCGCTCGGTCAATTCCAGGATCAGGCTGATGCTGCCAGGTGCGAACGCTGCGAGAAACTGGCGGCATTCGTCAACCAGTTCCAGGTCCCGACAATGACTTGCGGTGATGTTGATGCCGAGGTGGAAGGGCGTGGCGAAGCTTGATGACAGCGGCCCCAGTACGGCTGCGGTCTGCTGCATCAACGCGCGCGTCATCGGTACAATCAACACCGAATGCTCGGCAAACGGAATGAACAGGTCCGGGCGTACCAGGCCTTCTTTGGGATGATCCCATCGCATCAGCACCTCTGCGCCCGACCATTTTTTGCTGTCGCCGTGCACGACGGGCTGGAAGTAGGGGATGAACTCGCCTGCTTCCAGCGCGCGGAGCATTTCATGGCTGGGTGACGTAGAGCGTTTTTGCAAGACATGACCAATCGCACCGGAGACTATTCCAAAGAACATCAACAAGCTGAACAGCGGCGGATATTCGTCCGCCATGTAACGCCACGTTTCGCCTTGCGGGTAACCGGCGGCGACACTGAAGGCATAGCGCGACGACTGCAGCATGCTTTGTGCAATCGGCAGCGCGGGAAGGCTGCCTTGGTGCACTTTGCCGTCGGCGGACAGCCAGTTGTCGCCGACCTGCAGCAGCAACAGGGTTTGCCGGCCAATCAAGCGCAGAATGTTGCTCAAGTGATAACCGTCAAGCGTGGTCAATGCGCCGCCACGACCCTCACCCAAGCGGTAAACCAGCAGCGCGGTATCGGGCGTCACCGGGTTACCGTTCATAAGCCACAACTTGCCCTCGTGGTAATCGCCGGAGTTGACCGCTTCCTTGTAGTCACCGAACAGCGAACTGCAATAGAGATTGTTGTCCCAGACCAGATTGGTCGAGCGTACAAACGGTCGGCGAGTGACCTGCTCGCGCAACGCCAGTTTCACCTCTTCGCAGGTTTTTCCGGCCAGTGGCAGTAGGTCTTTGGCCGCCTGCGCAGTGTTGTCGAGCATCAACTCGAACTGGCGCAGCGCCTCGGTGGCGGTCTGCCGGGTGCTCTGCTGCAAAGTGCGCTGGGCCTGCATGTAGAGAATCACACCACCGAGCGCCACCGGAAGCAGGCCGCTGAGCAGGGTCACTACGAGGCGGGTGCTGCGTTTTCGGCGAGGTCTGACGGTCAATGGCATGGGCGCATCCTGTCGCGATGAAGGGGACTCTTGAATGCAGGCTGGAGAATGGCGCGCTGCTGAAAAACAGTTGAGCCATCGGGCAGGATAGATGGCAGATGCCGCTTGCGCCGCTCAGGGATGATTTATCCGCGTGGCCAACTCGATAAAGGCCAGTGTGGCGGGTGAGGCCTGGCGCTGATCAAGGACGGCGAGGCCGACCTGGCGTTTGACTTGCGGCGACAGCGCAACTTTCACATACCGTGGATTCTGCGCCTGCGGTAGCGAGCTTTCAGCGACGACGGTGATGGCATCGCCACGACTGACCGTGTCGAGAGTGCTGAGCAGTTGCGAGCAGCGAAAACGGATATTCGGTTGCAAGCGAGCAGCGCTGAACAGTCGCGACACCAGCTCCGAAGATCCCGCTTCTGTAAGCACGAATGGGTCGTCGCACAGCTCCCTGAGGTTCACCGTCGAGCGCGTCGCCAAGCGATGGTCAAGCGGCAGCAGGGCAACCATCTGGTCCTCGATCACGGCAAAGGTGTCGAAGCGCTCTTCAGGCAGTACCACGAAACCGATGTCGATCCGCCGCTCTTCCAGCCACTGGATCACCTGTCGATCCGGTCCTTCATCCATATGCACTTCGATGCCTGGATAGGCGACGCGATAGCGCTGCAAAATCGCCGGCAACAGCTTGACCGACGAAGTCGGGCCGAATGAGCCGATGCGTAAAGTGCCGCGCTTCATGCCACGGGCATCGGCAGCCTCCTGACGCAACGTGTTGGCCAGACCCAGCATGGCCCGGGCACGCAGCAACAACTGTTCGCCGATATCGCTGAGCGCTACTTGTGACTGATGCCGACGCAGCAGTTCGACGCCCAGTTCCTGCTCCAGTGATTTCAGCGCGTGCGACACCGCTGACTGGGAAATGCCCAAGCGATGGGCGGCCAGGGTAAATCCGCGCAGCTCGGCCACCAGTGAGAAGATTTCCAGCTGTGTGAGAGTCATGAGTATTTGCTCATTTTACGATGAACAGGAATGAGATGGATCATACGTCATCCTTCAGTTACCCGGTTTCAAGCCTTATGCGTAATCTTCAGCAAACTCAACCGACAACTACCGACATGCCGGTCTATCTGACGTTGGCGGCCGTCACCATGGTATGGGGCGGGACTTTTGTCGCCGGGCGTTTTCTCGCTGGCAGCCTCAGCCCGATGTTCGCCGCCAGCCTGCGCTTCCTGCTTGCCAGCGCAGCGTTGCTCGGATTTCTGTGGCTGGCGCGAATTCCGTTGGCACGGCCTGCGCCAAGGCAATGGCTGCAACTGGCATTGCTGGGGTTCTTCGGGATTTTCTTCTACAACTTGTGTTTCTTTTATGGCTTGCAGTACATCAACGCCTCGCGTGCTTCATTGATCGTTGCGTTGAATCCGGCGGTGATCGGCCTCGCGTCGTGGTTGTTGTTCAAAGAACGTCTGGCACGCGTGAAAGTCATTGGCATCGTGGCGTGCATTGGCGGTGCTGGCGCGGTAATCGTCAGCCGCAATCCACAACTGCTGGCAGCAACGCCCGACGCCTGGATCGGTGACGTACTGATCCTCGGTTGCGTGCTGGGCTGGGGGGTGTATTCGTTGTTTTCCCGCAGTCTCAATCAGGCGCTCGGGCCGGTGCAGACCGTGACGTACTCGATCCTGATCGGCACGCTGATGCTGTGGACGCTGGCGGCGGTGCGCGGCGAACTGAGCTGGACGGCGTTGCTCGACCTGGGCGTGACGCAGTGGTTGAGTCTTGTCTATTTAGGCGTGTTCGGTTCGGCGCTGGCGTACATCGGTTACTACGACGGCATTCGCAAAATCGGCGCGACGCGGTCAGGGGTGTTTATCGCCTTGAGCCCTTTGACTGCTGTGTTGCTGGGCGCGCTGCTGCTCGGTGAACATCTGACGCTACCCATGTATCTGGGCGGTGCGTTGATCCTGGCGGGCATTTATCTGTGCAATAAACCCCTTGCGCCGTTGGCAAAAAAGCGGATTTTATAGAGGGAGCAGACAAGCCTATTTACGCTGTGTAGAATCGGGTTACGCATACAATAATAATCGTCTTCTGGCAGCAGAAGCCTCGCCCGCAAGAGCCTTGGGTCGACAATGAAGATATTCGGGTTTCAACTGATCTACGGTGATTTCCTCGCCCGCAGTGTGCGTGGCATCTCCTGCGCGCCACCCACCGCCTCGCATGACTGACAAATAACCCTGGTTAATTTGATAAGAATGATGAGGCGTCACCATGACAGATTTATACGAAAACCCAATGGGCCTGATGGGCTTTGAATTCATCGAGCTCGCATCGCCGGTGCCGGGCACCCTGGAGCCGATCTTCGAGATCATGGGCTTCACCAAAGTCGCCACCCACCGTTCAAAGAACGTGCACCTGTACCGCCAGGGCGCGATCAACCTGATCCTCAACAACGAACCGAACAGCGTCGCTTCGTACTTCGCCGCCGAGCATGGCCCGTCCGTTTGCGGCATGGCGTTCCGCGTCAAGGATTCGCAAAAGGCCTATAACCGCGCACTGGAACTCGGCGCTCAGCCGATCCACATCGAAACCGGCCCGATGGAGTTGAACCTGCCAGCGATCAAAGGCATTGGCGGCGCGCCGCTGTACCTGATCGACCGTTTCGGCGAAGGCAGTTCGATCTATGACATCGACTTCGTGTTTATCGAAGGCGTTGATCGCAATCCGGTTGGCGCTGGTCTGAAAATCATCGATCACCTGACGCACAACGTGTATCGCGGTCGCATGGCCTACTGGGCGAACTTCTACGAGAAGCTGTTCAACTTCCGCGAAATCCGCTACTTCGACATCAAAGGCGAGTACACCGGCCTGACCTCGAAAGCGATGACCGCCCCGGATGGCATGATCCGTATCCCGTTGAACGAAGAGTCGTCCAAGGGGGCCGGGCAGATCGAAGAGTTCCTGATGCAGTTCAATGGCGAGGGCATCCAGCACGTTGCATTCCTCACCGACGACCTGATCAAGACCTGGGATCAGTTGAAGAAAATCGGCATGCGCTTCATGACCGCACCGCCGGACACCTACTATGAAATGCTCGAAGGCCGCCTGCCGAACCACGGCGAGCCGGTCGATCAACTGCAGTCGCGGGGCATCCTGCTTGATGGCGCGTCGGAGCAGGGCGACAAACGCTTGCTGCTGCAGATCTTCTCGGAAACCCTGATGGGTCCGGTGTTCTTCGAGTTCATTCAGCGCAAGGGTGACGATGGTTTCGGCGAGGGCAACTTCAAGGCCTTGTTCGAATCGATCGAGCGTGATCAGGTGCGTCGCGGTGTACTCGCTACCGAGTAATCCGCTACACCGATAGACACTGTAGGAGTGAGCCTGCTCGCGATAGCGTTTTCAGATCCGGCAATCCTGGTGACTGAATGACCGCAATCGCGAGCAGGCTCACTCCTACATTTTTTTGTGTTTGGCTTAAGGACGGCGTTGGCGCATCAGATGTTTGAAGCCTTCGAAGACAAGCACCACAACCGCCATCCAGATCGGAATATACGTCAGCCATTCGCCAGACTTGATGCTCTCGCCGAGCAGCAGCGCCACCCCGAGCAACAGCACCGGCTCAACATAACTCAACAATCCAAACAGACTGAACGGCAGCAGGCGGCTGGCAATGATGTACACCACCAGTGCCGATGCACTGATCAAACCCAGTAGCGGGATCAGCCACATTAACCCCGGGTATTGATCGAACACGCCAAAACCTTGCTCCCCCCCACGCACGAACCAATACGCGACCGGCAGCATCAGCGTCATATCAACCCACAACCCGCCGAGGTGATCGGTCTTCAGGTATTTGCGCAGGACGAAGTACAGCGGATAACCGACCACGACCACCAGTGTTGCCCAGGAAAATCCGCCAACCTGATACAGCTCATTCAACACACCCAGCGAAGCGAAGAACACCGCGATTTTTTGCAGGTACGACAGGCTTTCGCCGTAGGCGATCCGTCCGGTCAGCACCATGGCCAGCGGCAGCAGGAAGTAGCCGAGCGACACATCGAGGCTATAGCCATTGAGCGGTGCCCACATGAACAGCCACAACTGCACACCGAGCAGAGCGGAAGAGACGATCAGCCCGGCGATCAGTTTTGGCTTCGCGGCCATCAGCCGAACCAGCTCCAGCACCCGTCGCCACTCGCCGGAGACCAACATGAACACGGTCATGCACGGCACCGTCAGCAGCATCCGCCAGCCGAAAATTTCCACGCCGCTCAATGGGGTGAGCAGCGAGGTGTAGTAATACATGACGGCAAACAGCACCGAGGCCGAAACCGATAAAGCGATACCTTTAGACAAACTGTCCTCGCGGGTGGGTGATCAAACGGGGCGCGAAGGATACGTGGTTTTTGTGCTGAATATTGGCCGGATGCTCATTATTTCCCACACGTACTTACCCACAATTGTAGGAGCTGCCGCAGGCTGCGATCTTTTGATTTAAAAAAACAGATCAAAAGATCGCAGCCTGCGGTAGCTCCTACATGGGGACGTCAGGCTGAGTGGGTTTTGCGTCCGGACACAAAATGGCTCACATCGTTGAACCCTGGCGTTGACGCATGCCCCGGTGTCACCAGCGAATCGATAAACGCCTCATCTTCCGCTGTGATCTTCACCGCTTGCGCCTTGGTGTACGCATCCCACTGTTCTTCCGTACGCGGCCCGACAATCGCCGACGTCACCGCGCTGTTGTTCAACACCCAGGCAATCGCAAACTCAACCATGCCAACGCCACGTTGTTCGGCGTACTGATGAATCTGCTGGGCAATGCGCAACGACTCCACCCGCCATTCGGTTTCCAGAATGCGTTTGTCCTGGCGCCCGGCACGGCTGTTGGCATCTGGCGTGACGTCCGGCGCGTACTTGCCGCTGAGCACGCCGCGCGCCAGCGGGCTGTAAGGCACCACACCAAGGCCGTAAGTTTGCGCCGCCGTAATCTGCTCGGTTTCCGCCTGACGGTTGACGATGTTGTACAGCGGCTGGCTGATGACCGGCCGATCAACGCCGAGTTGATCGGCGATGCGAATCACCTCGGCAATCCGCCAGCCGCGATAGTTCGACAGGCCCCAATAGCGAATCTTGCCTTGGCGAATCAGATCGCCAATCGCCGAAACGGTCACTTCCAATGGCGTGTTGTGGTCTTCGCGGTGCAGGTAATAGATGTCGAGGTAGTCGGTGCCGAGCCGAGTGAGGCTGGCTTCCAGACCATTGAAAATATGCTTGCGGCTCAAGCCGCTGCGGTTCGGCACGCCATCCACCGGGCCGAAACCGACCTTGGTGGCCAGCACCCACTCATGTCGATGGCGGGCAATCGCCTCACCGACGATCTCTTCGGATCGACCCTGGGTGTAGACGTCGGCGGTGTCGATGAAATTGATGCCCTGATCCCAGGCCTTGTCGATGATGCGCAACGAATCCTCGGCGCTGGTCTGCTCGCCAAACATCATCGTACCGAGGGTGAGGGTGGACACCTGCAAACCCGAATGCCCCAGTGTGCGATAGCTCATGCCGAAATCCTTTTGTCGGTGGGAAACCTCAACAAATAACAGATGCGTAACAGGGCGCAAAGTGAATTGTTGCGACGTTTAAACGCAAAAAGATCGCAGCCTGCGGCAGCTCCTACAAGGAACGCATTCCAAGGTAGGAGCTGCCGAAGGCTGCGATCTTTTGATCCTGCTCTTGTAATTAAGCCCGCAAAGTCCGCGTCATCCGCAGCGCCAACAGACTCCCGCCAACAATCACCCCCGCCAGCAGATACAACGCCGCATCGGTCGAGCCGGTGCTGTCCTTGACCCAACCGACCAGGTACGGGCTGAGGAAACCGGCCATCTGCCCCATCGAGTTGATCAATGCCAGACCACCGGCTGCAGCGCCGGCACTCAACATGGCGGTCGGCACTGGCCAGAACATTGGCAGGCCGGTCAGCGCGCCCATGGTCGCAATGGTCAGGCCGAGAATCGCAATCGCCGGGTTGCCCGCGAAGTTCACCGCGATCACCAGGCCGATCGCGCCCATCAGCATCGGCACCACCAAGTGCCAGCGCCGTTCTTTGCGCAGATCCGCCGAGCGACCGACGACCAGCATGAACACCGCCGCCAGCAGATACGGAATCGCGCTCAACCAACCGATCACCAGGTTATCGCTGAAGCCGAGGTTCTTGATGATCGACGGCAGCCAGAAGTTGATCGCGTACACGCCACTCTGGATACAGAAGTAGATCAGGCCGAATGCCCAGATCGCCGGGTTCTTGAACACGGCAATCAACGAATCGGAAGTGGTTTTCGGCTTGTTCGCCAGGTCTTCGGCCTGATCAGCCTCAAGCACCGCGCGTTCGTGGGGCGTCAGCCACTTGGCATTGGCGAAGCTGTCGCTCAGCAGGAAGTAGGCGAGGGCGCCGAGGATGACGGTCGGAATACCCTGCAGCAGGAACATCCACTGCCAACCCGCCAAACCACCTTGCCCTGCGGCGAAGTGGTTGAGGATCCAGCCGGAAAACGGGCTGCCCAGCAGGCCCGAAACCGGGATTGCCGACATGAACAACGCCATGATCCGGCCACGGCGGAAGGTCGGGAACCACTGCGAGAGATACAGTACGACGCCCGGGAAGAACCCGGCTTCGGCCGCACCGGTAAACAGGCGCAGGGTGTAGAACTCGGTCGGGGTGGTGACGAACAACAGGCAGGTCGACAGTGTGCCCCAAGTGATCATCATCACGGCAATCCAGCGCCGAGGACCGAACCTGGTCAACGCCAGGTTGCTCGGTACGCCGCACAGCACGTAACCGATGAAGAAGATGCCGGCACCGAGGCCGTATACGGTTTCGCTGAATTTCAACGCGTCGAGCATCTGCAGTTTGGCGAATCCAACGTTGACCCGGTCGAGGTAGTTGAACAAGTAGCAGATGAAGATGAAGGGGATCAAACGCAGGGTGATGCGTTTGTAAACGGCGTTTTTATCGTCGTCGATGGTCTGGGTAGCTGCGGCGCTGTGCGACATAGCGGCTCTCTCTTTATTATGATTTTTTGCGATGCAAAGGGTAACGTTGATCGCCCTGAGAGTCTCGGCCAACCTTGGCAGGATTGTCTTTGTGCCTGAGCACAGGGTTTGCCGCCAGACCCTGTGCGGGTGAACAACCGCCAGTGCCAGAAAATAAGGATTGCCGCCGTTATGTTTGAACTCGATCACGACCTCGCCCAGGACATCGTCGACCGGGCCATGGCCATTTTGCCCTACAACGTCAACGTCATGGACAGCCAGGGTCTGATCCTCGGCAGCGGCGAACCGGAGCGTATCAACACGCGTCACGAAGGTGCGCAACTGGTGCTGGCCAACGGTCGCGTGGTGGAAATCGATGCGCAAACCGCTGTGCATTTGAAAGGCGTGCAACCGGGGATCAACCTGCCGCTGCTGCTCGATCAACGCCTGATCGGTGTACTCGGCATCACCGGTGAGCCGGAGCAACTGCGCACTTACGCTGAGCTGGTGCGCATGACCGCCGAAATGCTCGTCGGCCAGCGCAATCAGCAGGCCGAGCAGCAATGGCGGCGGCAGCGCTGCGACGATCTGCTGGCATTGCTGTTGAGCGAGGCCGGAGATTCGCCGCGGTTGATTGATGAGGCGCAGCAATTGGGGCTCAAGCCGCAATTGACGCGGGTGCCGTATCTGTTTGAGCTGGGTCTGGAGCATGGGCCGGGACAAACCGTCGATGCGCTGAGTGCCTGGCTGACCTCGCGCTATCCCGACAGTTGGTGCGTAAGTTCGGCCAAGTCGTCACTGCTTTGGTGTCGGCCAGCGAGTCACAACGTCGAGCATGATCGGCTGCTGGAAAAACTCGACGGTCTGGGCTGGAACATTTTGCGCATTGCCGTCGGCGGGCAGGCGGATGGCTTGCTCGGGCTGCGACGTTGCTATCGGCGGGTCGGCGATTTGCTCGCCTATGGCCGTGAAGTGTTACCGCATTCACGCTTGCTGACGCTCAATCGCTATCGCTTGCCGGTGATGTTGTGGCGGCATCGCAATGACGATGCGCTGGATGAATTGCTCAAGCCGCTGCGCAAGGTGATCGCCAAGGACGGCAACGGCCAATTGCTGGCGACGCTGCGCAGTTGGTGCGAACACGACGGGCAGAGCCAGGCGTGCGCGGATGCGTTGGGCATTCACCGCAACAGTTTGCGCTATCGGATGGAGCGGATTGCCGAGTTGAGTGGGGTTGATCCGTTGCGGCTGGATGGGATGTTGGCGTTGTATCTTGGGGTGCAGTTGCTGCCACAGATCGACCCGAATTGATCGGTGTCCCCAAGGACGCCATCGCGAGCAGGCTCACTCCTGCAATTGGAATGCATTCCCCTGTAGGAGTGAGCCTGCTCGCGATGGCGGCGGTACATTCGCCGCAGAGTCTTTTGTGGAAATGAACAATAAACGCCCACGCCGCTTGTGCAGCGGACCGGCGTCAATGCGCATGCCGACTGGCAGCATGAGGGGCATTGGAACTGGAGAATTCGCATGAAAATCGTCATCGCCCCCGATTCGTTCAAGGACAGCCTGAGTGCCCAAGGCGTTGCCGAGGCCATTGCTTTGGGTCTGGCGCAAGTCTGGCCGCAAGCCACGCTGGTCAAATGCCCAATGGCTGACGGCGGTGAAGGCACGGTCGAGTCGATTCTCGCGGCCTGCGAAGGCGAATTGCGCCGCACCCGTGTGCGTGGCCCGCTCGGCGCACCGGTTGAAGCCGCGTGGGGCTGGTTGCCGCACAACCGCACTGCGATCATCGAAATGGCTGAAGCCAGCGGCTTGCAACTGGTGCCACCGGGGCAGCGTGATGCCTGTATCACCAGCACATTTGGCACCGGCGAACTGATTCGTGCGGCGCTGGATGCCGGCGCGCGACGGGTGATTCTGGCGATTGGCGGCAGTGCGACCAACGATGGCGGCGCCGGTGCGATGCAGGCCCTCGGTGTGAAATTGCTCAATGCTCAAGGGCAGGCATTGGTGCCGGGCGGTTTGGCCTTGGCGCAATTAGCGCGGCTGGATCTAAGCGAGCTGGATGCGCGGTTGGCCGATGTGCGTTTCGATATCGCCGCCGATGTGAACAATCCGTTGTGCGGCCCCCACGGCGCGTCAGCGATTTTCGGCCCGCAAAAAGGCGCCTCGCCGGCGCAGGTGCAGCAACTCGATCAGGCGTTGGGGCACTTCGCCGACCTGTGTGCCGAAGCACTGGACAAAGATGTGCGCGATGAGCCGGGCTGCGGTGCAGCGGGTGGTTTGGGGTTCGCCGCCAAGGCATTTCTTGGCGCGCAATTCAAAGCCGGGGTAGACGTGGTCGCCGAACTGGTCGGCCTCGCTGAAGCCGTTAAAGGCGCGGATCTGGTGATCACCGGCGAAGGCCGCTTCGATGCCCAGACCTTGCGCGGCAAAACCCCGTTTGGTGTGGCGCGCATCGCCAAGCAGCACAACGTGCCGGTGATCGTGATCGCGGGCACCTTGGGCGAGGGTTATCAGGAACTCTACAACCACGGCATCGATGCCGCTTTTGCGCTGACCAATGGCCCGATGACGCTGGAGCAGGCCTGCGCAGAAGCACCACGCTTGCTGCGCGAACGCGCTACCGACATTGCCCGCGTCTGGCAACTCGCCAGCAAAAACTGACCCGCCTCTGTAGGAGTTGCCGAAGGCTGCGATCTATTGCTCTTGTTTAAGAACAAGATCCAAAGATCGCAGTCTTCGTCAGCTCCTGCATCAAGATTGCAATCGCAGTGTTTCATTCATGTAACACCCTGAAAAATAGTTGATCTTGACCCGCAATCTTCCTAAAGCCTGGCCGATACAGCTAACAGGCGCGCACACCACACCCCCAACACAGTGACGCCGGACCGAAGCCCGCCCCATGGGCCAGTGATAACGGCATGGACGCTCGTAGTTTTTATCTTCCGAGAGTCCAACCATGTCCTTGCGTAACCTGAATATCGCGCCCCGTGCCTTCCTCGGTTTTGCCTTTATCGCCTTGCTGGTAGTCGTCCTCGGCGTGTTTGCCGTCAACCGCATGTCGATCATCCGCCAGGCGTCTATCGACATGCAGTCGACGCAACTGCCCAGCGTCACGCATCTCGCTGTGGTGACGGAAAACGTCCTGCGTCTGCGCATCCTGTCGTTCCGCGTGCTGGTCAACCGCGAACCGGCCGGTTTGCAGGAAGCCCAGACCCGCATCGCCACGTTGGTCGACAAGGTTCGCAGTGCCCAGGCCAGTTACGCCGCACTGCCGGCGGGCGCGGAAGAACGTGCGTTGTATCAGACGTTCGCCAGCACGCTGGACAACTACCTGCAAGCGCAGAACCAAATGATGGAGCTGTCACGTCAGGACAAAATCGATGAGATGCGCAGCCTGATCAACACGCGCATCAAGGACGGCACCGATCAGATGGGCGAGCAGCTCAACAAGCTGATTGCGATCAACGCTGCTGGCGCCAAAGCCGCTTCGGCGCAGGCCGGTGAAAAATACGACAGTGCGATTTTCGGCATCGTCCTCGTCGCCATTGTTGCCGCGCTGGCCACGGTGCTGCTCGCCTGGTTGTTGACCCGCAGCATCGTCACACCGTTGAACCGCGCAGTCGCTGCGGCGCGAACCATCGCCGAGGGCAACCTGACCAAAACCATTGAAATCGACGGTAACGACGAGCCGGCGCGCCTGCTTGAAGCCTTGGCCGCGATGCAGGCCAACCTGCGCAAAACCATCGAACAGATCGCCGGTTCCGCCACGCAACTGGGCGCCGCTGCCGAAGAGCTCAGCGCCGTGACCGAAGAAGCCTCCCGTGGCTTGCAGCAGCAAAACAACGAGATCGAACAAGCCGCCACCGCCGTCAACGAGATGACCGCTGCCGTCGAAGAAGTTGCACGCAATGCGGTGTCGACCTCTGAAGCCTCGAACCAATCGACCCACGCCGCGCGCGAGGGGCGCGATCAAGTGGTGAAAACCGTCGACGCGATCCAGACCATGACCCATGACGTGCAGAACACCGCGCAAATGATCGAAGGCCTCGCTGCGCAAGGTCGTGACATCGGCAAAGTGCTCGACGTGATCCGCGCCATCGCCGAACAGACCAACCTGCTTGCTCTGAACGCCGCTATCGAAGCCGCGCGTGCCGGTGAGGCCGGTCGTGGTTTTGCCGTGGTTGCGGACGAAGTACGCGCGCTGGCTCATCGCACCGCGCAGTCGACCCAGGAAATCGAAAAAATGGTCGCCGGCATTCAAAACGGCACCGGCGAAGCGGTTTCGTCGATGCAGCAGAGCAACCAACGCACCCAGTCCACCCTGGAAATGGCCCGTGCGGCCGGCGTCGCGCTGGAGCAGATTACCCAGTCGATTCATCAGATCAACGAGCGCAATCTGGTCATCGCCAGTGCTTCGGAAGAGCAGGCGCAAGTGTCGCGTGAGGTCGATCGCAACCTGGTCAATATTCGTGACCTGGCCACGCAATCGGCTGCCGGGGCCAACCAGACCAGCGCCGCCACCCATGAACTGTCGCGTCTGGCGGTAGATTTGAATGCCATGGTGGCGCGTTTTGTGATTTGAGATAGGGTGAAGACTGGAGACCGCGCCATCAGGAGACGTGCATGCGCTATTCAGCCTTGACCCAACGAATCGCCGGGGAAGGAGCCGCTGCCTGGCAGATTCACGATCGAGCGCTGGAGTTGCGCGCCGAGGGCGTTGATGTTCTGTTGTTGAGTGTGGGCGATCCGGATTTCGATACACCGCTGCCGATCATTCACGGCGCCATCGACAGCCTGTTGGCGGGCGACACGCATTACTCCGAAGTCCGTGGTCGGCTGGCATTGCGCAAGTTGATTGCCGAACGCCATCGGCGGCACAGTGGTCAGGCGGTCGATGCCGACCATGTGATCGTCATGCCCGGTGCGCAATGCGCGGTGTATTCGGTGGCGCAATGTCTGCTCGATCCGGGCGATGAGGTGATCGTCGCCGAGCCGATGTACGTCACTTACGAAGGTGTGTTTGGGGCGTGTGGCGCGACGGTCGTGCCAGTGCCGGTACGGCCGGAAAATGGTTTTCGCGTCGATCCGGCGGATGTCGCGGCGCGCATCACGCCGAAGACCCGCGCCCTGTTGCTCAACAGTCCGAACAATCCCTCTGGCGCCAGCCTGTCGCTGTTGATCTGGCAGGAACTGGCGGCGCTGTGCGTGCGGCATGATTTGTGGCTGATCAGCGACGAGGTCTACAGCGAACTGCTTTATGAAGGTCAGCACGTCAGCCCGGCGAGTTTGCCGGGTATGGCTGAACGCACGGCGACCATCAACAGCCTGTCAAAATCCCACGCCATGACCGGATGGCGCATCGGCTGGATGATCGGACCGAAATCGTTGGCCGAGCATTTGGTCAATCTGTCGCTGAGCATGCTCTTTGGGCTGCCGGATTTTGTGCAGAAAGCGGCGGAAGTTGCGCTGGCCTCGGATCTGCCGGAAGTGACGCAGATGCGCGAGGAGTATCGGCTGCGTCGCGACCTGGTGTGCGAGCGTTTGCAGGGGTGTCCGGGGTTGTACCCGATCCGACCCGATGGCGGCATGTTCGTGATGGTCGATGTACGCCAGACCGGGCTCGGCGCCCAGGCATTCGCCGAGCGGCTGCTGGAGGGATATGGGGTTTCAGTGTTGGCGGGAGAGGCGTTCGGGCCGAGTGCGGCGGGGCATATTCGTATCGGCCTGGTGGTGGATCGGGTGAAACTGGCGGATGCCTGTGCGCGGATTGCGCTCTGTGCGGCGCAGCTTTTACAGGCGCGTAGTGCCTGATGGTTTTGCAGGGCCTTCACTGACCTCATCGCGAGCAGGCTCACTCCTACAATGATTTGAGATGTACACAAATTCAGTGTTCACCCTGACCCTTGTAGGAGTGAGCCTGCTCGCGATAGCGATTTAACAGGCAATAAAAACCTCAGCTCTGCCAAGCCGATGGATTCACCAGATTCGCCGGTTTTTCCCCACTCAACGCCGCCAACAGATTCTCCACCGCACACCGCGCCATCGCTTCCCGCGTCTCATGCGTCGCCGAACCCATGTGCGGCGTCGCCACGACGTTGTTCAACTGCAACAACGGCGAGTCATGCTGCAACGGCTCACGCTCAAACACATCCAGCCCGGCCGCGCGTATGCGGTTATTGCGCAAGGCTTCGATCATCGCCGCCTCATCCACCACTTTGCCCCGGGAAATATTGATAAAGATGCTTTGCGGGCGCATCAGCGCAAACTGCTCTGCTCCGATCAAACCTTCAGTCTGCGCGGTCAGCGGCAAGGTCAGACAAATGAAATCGGCCTGCTGAAGCAGATCCTCAAGACTGCGATATTGCGCATCAAACCGCGCCTCGACCGCCGGTTTGCGCGACTGACTGTGATAGAGCACCGGCATGCCAAAACCGAAATGGCCACGCTGCGCCAACGCCTCGCCGATGCGACCCATGCCGATGATCCCCAGCGTCTTGCCGTGCACATCGGTGCCGAAATGCGCCGGGCCGATGTTGCGGCTCCATTGACCGCTACGCACCATGTTCGCCAACTCGACCACACGCCGGGCGGCGGCGAGGATCAGGGCGAAACCGGTGTCGGCGGTGGTCTCAGTGAGTACATCCGGCGTGTTGGTGAGAAGGATCTTGCGCTGCGTCAAGTAATCGATGTCGTAGTTGTCGACGCCGACCGAGACGCTGGCGATGGCCTCAAGCTGCGGCGCCAGATCGAGTAACGCGGCATCCAGTTTCAGGCTGGCACCGAGCAGGCCGTGAGCGCGGGGCAGGGCGTCACGCAGTTGCATGAGGCCGTCGGCGTCGAGGCTTTCGACCAGCGCGACCTCGCACTGTTCCTGTAGGCACGCCATCAGCGCTGGCGAAAGTTTCTTGTACAACACGATTTGTTTTTTCATGACAAAAATCTCTTCAGGAATGCGCCGGCACGGCACGCGTGTCGACGGCTTTGGCGACGACGCGATCACTGGCGCCGGGCTTGAGGAACATGGTCAGCACCACCGACAGCAGCAACGCGCCGCTCATCAACAGGTACGAAGCGCCGGGCGAACCGGTCGAACTGTTCAGGTAACCGACCAGATACGAGCCGCCAAATGAACCGAGCGCGCCCATGCTGTTGATCAGCGCCATCGCGCCACCGGCCACGTTGGCCGGGAGAATCTCCGGGACGATCGCAAAGAACGGTCCATAAGGCGCGTACATGCAGGCGCCGGCAATCACCAACAGCGTGTACGACCACCAGAAATGTTCAGCGCCCAAGGCATACGAACCGTAGAAGGCAATCGAGGCGATCAGCAACGGCGGCCAGACAAAGCGTTTGCGCTTTTGCAGTTTGTCCGAGCCCCATGACACGGCGAGCATGCCGATCACCGCCGCCAGATACGGCAGCGCCGACAGCCAGCCAGCCTCGATCATGTCCATTTGTGCGCCGGCCTTGAGGATCGACGGCAGCCACAAGACAAAGCCATAGACGCCGATGCTCCAGCAGAAAAACTGCAGCGCCAGAATGATTACCTTCGGCGAACGGAACGCCTCGGCGTAGTTCTTCACGGCTTTGATACCGACCTGCTCGGCAGCCAAGGCACTTTCCAGGTCGTGCTTTTCCTCATCGCTCAGCCACTTCGCCTGGGACGGACGATCATCGGCCAGACGCCACCAGATAAACGCCCACAGCACCGCCGGCAAACCTTCGATGATGAACATCCAGCGCCAGCTGAAATGCTGCACCAGGTACCCCGAGACCACTGACATCCACAGCATCGTTACCGGGTTGCCGAGGATCAGAAAGGTGTTGGCACGCGAGCGTTCGGCACGGGTAAACCAGTGGCACAGATACACCAGCATCGCTGGCATCACTGCTGCTTCAACCACGCCGAGCATGAAACGGATGACGATCAGCCAATAAGCGTTGGAGACCACGCCGGTCAATGTGGCGAGGCCGCCCCAGAGGATCAGGCTGACGAAAATAAGCTTTTTCACACTGTGTTTTTGTGCATAGATCGCACCGGGTACCTGGAAGAAAAAGTAACCGAGAAAGAACAGCGCGCCGAGCAGTGATGACAGGCCCGGGGTGATCATCAGATCTTCGGCCATGCCCGACGCGGCGGCGAAGCCGTAGTTGGCGCGATCCAGATACGCCAGGCTGTAGGTGATGAACACGATCGGCATGATGTACCACCAGCGGCGGGTGGCGAGGGTTGCGGTTTTCATGGGTGTTGCTCCTGAGCTTGTTGTTTTTGTCGCAGCAGGTTCAATAAATCGGTTGTCTCTCAGGGCCTCATCGCGAGCAGGCTCACTCCTACAGGAAAACGCATTTCAAATGTAGGAGTGAGCCTGCTCGCGATTGGCGTCTTCGAATTCGGTAAATAGTTCAGCCCGGGTTGGAAGGCCCTCCATATCCCCGCGATTCTGCACCGCACGACTGCCAATCCAGTTCGCCCGCTGCACCGCTTCGGCAAAACTCTGTTTCTCCAGCAGGGCGCTGATCATTCCCACCGCAAAACCGTCACCGGCACCGACCGTGTCGACGACATTGGCCACCGGCACCCCGGCGACAAATCCCGACGCCAGATGCGTTCGGTAATAAGCGCCTTCCGGCCCAAGCTTGATAGCCACCGCTTCCGCACCTTGATCCAGATAAAACGCTGCAATGTCCGCCGGGTCTTCAAACCCGGTGAGCAAGCGGCCTTCGCTCAATCCCGGCAAAACCCAATGGGCGAGGGCGGCGAGGCGGTTGATCTCGCGGATCATTTCGCGCTCGCTGGCCCACAGGCTTGGGCGCAGGTTGGGATCGAACGACACGCTGCGACCGGCGTTGCGCATACGCGTCATCAGTTCGAAAGACATCTCTCGCGCTGAAGCCGACAGCGCTGGCGGAATGCCGGTGGCGTGCAGGTGTCGCGCGCTCAGCAGGTTGGCGGTAATCGACTGCGGTGACAAATGACTGGCCGCCGAACCGCGCCGGAAATATTCGACCTGCGGATCGCTACCATCGTCGTTGCGGGATTTGAACTGGAAACCGGTCGGGTGCTGTTTATCGACATCGACATGGCTGCAGTCCAGGCCTTCTTTGGCCAGGGTCTGCACCACGAAGCGTCCAAGCGAATCGTTGCCGACCCGGCTGAGCCACGCGACGTTGAAACCCAGGCGCGAAAGGCCGATGGCGACATTGCTGTCCGCCCCGGCGATGCGCTTGTGAAATTGCTCGACACAGGCCAGGTCACCCGTCTGCTCGGCCACCAGCATTGCCATGGTTTCGCCGAACGAAAGAATATCGATCTCAGACATGAGCAGGCTCCAGACGCGATTGGCCGAGGCGGGCGAGGGCGGCGACGTGGTCGCTGGTCAGTTGCAACAGATCCTCGCCCTGCAACGGGTATTCGGCGGCGCGCATAACGCCTTGGGCCATGTGCCGAAGCAGTTGTTCCCACAGATGCAGGTCACTGACGGCAGGCGGCACCGCGACCAGTTTGCCGTCGGCGCGACGGGCCACGGCTTTGCAGTGCACATAGCCGACATGCCGCCCGAGCAGGCGGGCGGCGCTGGTGGCGGACTGGTCCTGCCACTGCCAGTTGCCGATGTCGAAAGTCATCTTGATCGGCAGGTTGTGCTGTTCGACAGCGTTGAAGAAGCGTTGAAACGGTTCGATACGCCCGCCATGCAAGGTCTGGTCGTTTTCCACCAGCAACTGCACGGGGCTGTGCTGCAAACGCTCGGCCAAGGCTTGCAGATCGTTATTGTCGGTGATGTAGCCGAGGGAGACTTTCAGCCATTTCGAACCGAACGCTTCGGCCTGTTGCAGGGCGGTAATCAATTCGGGATTCGGTTGTGCCTGACCGGCCAGCCACAGTTCGGTGGGCGAGGAATAGATGCTTTGCAAGCCCTGCGCCTGAGTGGCCTCGGCCAGTTGCGCAGGGTCTTCGCGCGTCAGCAATTCTTCGCGCCACTCGATGCGATTGGCCCCGGCGGCAGCCAGGATATCGATGAAGGAAGCTTGTCCACGCTGACGCACAAGCTCGGCGCCGTAGCTGGACAGACTGATGGAAACGTCGGGTTTATTCATTGTTATTGACCTCTGAAACCGGTTTCATTTTTGTTCAAAAAAATATCAGGTGTTCTGGATTGTCCTTTCGGACGCCTTCGCGAGCAGGCTCACTCCTACAGGGGAACGCATTCCAAATGTAGGAGCGAGCCTGCTCGCGATAGCGCCAGCTCAAACAACGCTAATCCCCAAGGTTGACCCACGCTCAACCAGCACCGGCGCAAAATCCACCACCCGCGCCACCTCATCATCCCCACGCAAACGCTTGAGCAAACACTCAAACGCCCGCGCACCGATCTCTGCCGTCGGCTGAGCCAGTGCGGTAATCCCGCTGCCCACCAACGGATACCAATCCAGATCATCCAGGGCGATGAACCCGACATCCTCGAACAACCGGCAACCCATCTGGCGCAACGCAGTCGTTGCGGCCAGCGCTGCCACGCCATTGGCGCAGAACAACGCTTTTGGTCCGGCACCGGGCGTATTTAAAAAGGTTTGCAGTTGTGCGCCCAGCTCATCGCCGGTTTCCAGCACCACCCCAGTCAGCGCCGAGCGCTGAGCAATCTGTGCCTGAAAACTGCTGACCCGCTCGATCCGCGAACTGGTGCCGTCATAGGGTTCAGTCACCAGCACCAGATTGCGATAACCGCGCTGCTCCAGATGCATCAGCGCCATCTCAACGGCTTGCGGGTTGTTCAGCCCGACCATGTCGCTGTCGAGACCGTCGACCTTGCGATCGACCAGCACCAGCGGCATTTCGCGACGCAGTTCGTGCAACTCGTCACGGTGATGGCCCAGGGTGTTCACGATCAGTCCTTCGATGTTGTACGAACGCAATAGGGCCAAGTGCTGGCGCTCCTGCTCGTCATCGCGGTCGGTGTTGCATACCACCAGGCTGTAGCCGTGCGCCCGGCAGGCGGTTTCCACCCCGTGCATCACGGCAATTGAATAAGGGTTACGGATATCGGCCACCAGCATGCCGATCAGGCGCGTGCGCCCGCGTTTCAGGCCGCGCGCCATTTGGTTGGGGCGGTAGCCGAGTTCGCTGATGGCTTGCTCGATGCGCAGGGCGATGGCATCAGAGAGCAGGGCGCGGTCATCGCCGATGAAGCGCGAAACGCTGGCCTTCGAGACCCCGGCGCGTTCGGCGACGTCGAGCATGGTCACGCGGCTGCGTTGGGCGGTGGAGAAGTCGTTCACGGTTGAGTCTTCTTATTGTCTGAAACCGGTTTCAGGAAACACCAGTTTCCTCGCTAGCGTCAAGTGAAGACAAGCCCGGTATTGAAAAAATGGACCGCTATTTCCGACAGGCGGTAGTTCTACCTGTCAGATCTAACAGTTGGCGAATGATTGAAGGACGCGCTTAATTCGCTCAACGGATCAGCAATCGACTTCACAAGCGGAACTCAATTTGCGTGGTGGATGGAAACTATGTGTCCAGTCGGTATTTCCACAAGTAGTCCCTCGATCGGTGTATTGGCCGCACCACTCTCAGTCGAGGGTGTCGATGACCATGATCCGGATGGGCATGTCCCCAGAGATATTCTGTTGAAGGGCACTCGTATCGTTATCCCGCGTCCGGATGACACAGGGTCCAATGACCAACTGATGGTGTTTTGGGTTCAAAATTCAAAAGAAACTATTATTTTTGACCAGACCTATCCTGCGGGGATTATTGATACTTTTGTTTATGTAGCCTTGACGCCGCAACAAATGGCGACTGATGGTACTGCACAAGTTTATTACAAGTTATGGAAGAGAGGTGGAGGTAATCCGGATGAGTCGCCACCGCGAAAGCTCACCATTGATCGCACACCTCTTTTAACCCTCCCGGAGCCCTTGCCGGTGCATGCAACAATATGGGGGTATTGGAATAACAATACCAACCCTCCATTGACAAGTGGTGGCACTCTGCGAATTAGCCCTCTCGATAAAATTGCTCTGCCCGGAGACGTGGCGTGGATTGTATGGAGGGGATATCGAAGTCTCAACGGAAGTGGTGCGGAAGTGTCAGAGGCATACGGTCGCTGGGATAAAACAATTTCTGCCACAGATATAACAAATGGATTCAGTTTTTTAGTTCCGTTTCAAAATCATATAAGTTCGTTGATTGACAATGATTCCGCGGTTGTTATCTGTCAATTGTTCAGGGGCGGCAGGATTATTGCTGAGTCTGAAAAAGGATTGGTGAAAATCGATCGAGTAACACCCGGTAAACCTGGCCCTTTCGGCCTGAGCTCGCAAGGAGAGATAATAATGGGAATTAACTTTGTAACGAAGAAGCAACGGCCAGTTATTATTGCTGCTTCATCTTCCGCTGGGCCTTTAGCGGACATTGCAATTGACACACTGAAGGATGGTTTTGTCGCGAAAGCTGTACTGGACTTAGGTACTTTGCCCATCAACTTTACTCGCACACCCGATGAACTGGATGGCGACAATATTGATGTCAAGTACCGTGAAAAAGGAACGCTTACCTGGACTGATTACCCATCGACCATCGAGCTTGGCCCGGTTGCTGACCGGCCGGTTGGCATCATCCCATTGCCATTGGAGGCCAGTTTTTTCGCTGAACAGGCTACTTCACCTGGTCCGACTGTCTGGGAACTCATGATTCAGCTTTTCAAAGGAGGCGGTGGTAACAACGAAGACTCCAATACTCTGGAGTTTCTGGTAGATCAGCTAGCACCGGTCAATACAAAAAACCCTCCAAGAAAAATAAAGCCGTCACCAGTCCCGGTTTTTGTCAATGGCACCCCGCTTCCGCTGCGGAATATTGACAGGGCCTGGATAGCTGCGAACCCGAATATGAATTTCACGGTGAATGTCAGTTATTTCGGGCGTCGTGTTGACGACAAGCTAACCCTCTGGTTTAGCTCCGGTACGCAAAAAGTCCCGGTTTTTAATGGCGAGATCCCTGCTGCTGGCACCTTCAGTATTGCCAGCAGCGAGTTGAATCAATTCCCAAATGGCCGCATCAACATAGTTTATCGCTGGGATGACTGGCTTGGTAATTTGGGCGAGGAGTCTGTTTCTGCTCCCGTTCTGACATTGGTTCTGCCGCAAGCCCCATTGGTCGACAAAGCCCCGCTGGTGCCAGAAACCGATCCAAATTACAGTGAACCGCTCTATTGGGAAAACTTCGAAGGCGGGATTGCGGCTATTGTCGAAAACGCATTTATCACACACGCGGAGACGGGGGATCAAGTATTTGTGGTCATTACGGATCCCTATGATGTTACCAATTTTGTTGAGACTGCCAAACAGCCATGGGCTGACTCCAATTTGAGCTTTGATCTTCTCTATGCAGATCTTGATAAGATATTTAACAATGCCGACGGGCCCAAGGATGTCACGATCCACTCTGAAATAGTGCGTGTCGGTATTCCGAATGCTGTTTCACCTTCTGCGACCATCACGTTGGCATTGGATATTGCTGGTTTGAAACCACCAAATCCTCCTGATCTGAACAATCCGAATCTTCAACTACCGGTTGTGACGGGCGTTTCCAATGTTGATAACGTTGTGGCGGCTACTGATCGAGACAAGGCGGGCACATTTAAAGTAACGAACGCTATTTCAGATCCTGATTTTGAACCGGAGCATACCGTCAAGTGTTACTTGGGGAGTTCTACTACACCTTTTGCCGAGTTTAGTCCGATTGTTTCAGCGTCAAAATTAGAAGTTGTGATTCCTGCAAGTGAAATGGCCAAGTTGACTCCTCCAAGCGATACAGCTCGCTACACGATTGAGAAAACCGGAACTGGTAAAAATGTCAACAAATCCTTGCCACAAACGGTAGTCGTCAACCGGATCCCGGTCGTCCTGCCTGAACCTAGTATCAGAATCCGTAATGTTGCTGTTCGAGACTTTATCGAGTGCTTCGCGATGACCAGCCCCACAAGTGGTTATATCCTGGGATTGCAGATCAAAAAAGATCCGTTGCTGCCGGAGGGCACGGTTATCACGGCACATTTTGAAGCGCACTCGAATGCGACAGGTACTGCGTTGATTGCCGGTACTAAGGCCCAGGCGCCTTATACCATTCAGGGGCCCACCGTGCCTGATGTCGCTGGCGTGGGTACTGCTGCAAACTTCAAGGCCGCACAGCCTAAGCGAGGTGCAGTTGCATGGGGGAAATACTGGTATGAAGCCCAAAGTGGTCAGCAATCATCAACGCCGATCATTAAACCTTTGGATACTATCAATAACAGCTTCCAATATTGCGATCTGGCACTTGCGCCAGTCTGAGGCTGCGATCAGTAGAGGTTAATTTGTCTGTATCGCGAGAGGGGCGACATCCTCTCTCGCGATTGTTATCGCTGGTCAGGCCATTTTTACTGTGCCTGCACCTTTTAGAGATAAATCGCTGTGTATATAGGGACTATTCCTACATAAATCATTCAGTTTTCTCATTAGGCTGTCGGACGTTTTCTAGGTGTGCGCCTGCAACATAGCCGAAAAAACAGATGTTGTAATTGTGCAGATTTGAGGAAGTACCTATGTCCCTTTCTTTTCGCTCCAAACACCCGAACACCATCAGACTGATGATGGCGGCGGCGACATTGCTCGCCGCGCCGCAGGCTTACAGTCGAGTCCTGTTGCCAGGCGAGAGTGAAGTGGTGACCAACCCACCGGCGCCAGAAGCATGGGTGGTGTCCCAGGGGGGAACGCTGACCATCGACAACTCGACAGCGCTGACCATCAGTTCACAACGTGCCAATGTCGTTTTCAACGGTGGCCAGAGCCAGCGGATTGATGCCAACACCTCTTCGTTGAAAATGTCCGGCGCTGAGGTCTATAGCGCGGCGGGCCGGGGAGCCATCCAGCTAATCGACAGCAATGCAATGATCGACAACTCGACTATCACCAGCACCAACAGTTTCGGGCTTTTGCTGGGACGTAACCTCAGCACCCCTGCATCATCCTCTGCCACCGTTACAGGCAACAGTGTCATCACCGGTGCGATAGGCGGCGCGCAAGCGGTAGGTTTTGCTGTGCTGAACCTTATAGACTCCAAAATCTTCGGCATCGGAGCCACCAGTTATGGCGTGCAGCTCGGCGGCGCAACACTTTCAGCGACGGGCAGCACAATTGCCGGCGGACAGGACGGCCTGCAGATCCTGACGGACACGGTCGGGGTCAACGCTAGCACTGTGAAGATCAACAACACCCGCGTGACCGGCAAGACTGGATCAGCCATCGTATTGGGTTCCTCCGGCAGCGCCGGAACTGTCGCCAACATCAATGTCAGCGGCAATTCCGAACTGGTCGGCGGCAATGGCTCAATGTTGCAAGCGATCAACCGTTCCACCGCTTATTTCACTGTCGATGGCAGTTCCCTGACCGGCGACGTGATTGCCGAGAACGGCAGTACGGTTTCACTCATCATGCAAAATGCAGCCACGCTGAACGGCAATCTGCAGAATGTCACCCAGTCCAGGTTCGACAATAGCAGTACGTTGAACGGCAACATAGAAGGCGTCGCGGGAACAATGGCCACCGTCAGCGTGGACAACGGCTCAGCCATCAACGGTAACATCAACAATGTCGCGGAACTCTCGTTGAATAATTTCAGCAAGCTGACCGGTAACGTCTCCAGCGATGCCAATGGCAGTGTGTTGCTGGACAATGGTTCGGTGCTCACCGGCCAGATCAACAACTCGGGCAAGCTGAGCATCAACAATGCTGCACTATGGGTCATGACCGGTGACAGTGAAGTTCAGCATCTGGACCTGAACAAAGGTGTCGTGCAAATGGGCACCAACGAGCAGTTCCAGCAACTGAATGTCAGTAATCTCACCGGTAACGGCACGTTTGTGATGGGCACCGACCTGGAAACAGGCAGAACTGACTTTTTGAACGTGACCGGCACTGCAAGCGGTCAGCATCAATTGCTGGTGTCTGCCACGGGCGCGACGCCGGTGACAGCAGAGCCGGTGAAGATCGGCAATATTGCCGCTGGCGGCACCGTGTTCACTCTGGGCAATAAAGACACGGTGGATGCCGGTACGTTCGTTTACCGGCTGAAGCAGGACGGGCAAGGCCTGTATCTCAACCCCGACAAGGAAACCGTCAGCACCTCGACCAACACCGCCCTGGCCCTGGCCGGTAGTGCCCGTAGCGTACTGAACGCAGAAATGAATATGCTCAGCGACCAGATCGGTGATCGTGGGTTGAGCATTCGGCCCGATGCTTCGCTTCGCGCGGCCGGTGCCAGTGACACCACAAAACTGAGCAACAGTGTCTGGGTGCGTACTTATGGCAACCAGTACAACGTCAAGAATGCCTATGGCGACGGTTACACTCAGAACCAGAACGGTATCACCGGTGGCGCCGATACCACGGTGGACATCGCTGGTCGAGCGTGGGTCATCGGTGGTTTTGTGGGCGCCAGTCGCACCAACATGGACCTCAAATACGGCTCCAACGCGATAGTCGACAGTCTGAATGCCGGCGTTTACGGCAGCACGTACGATGTTGAAAGCGGTGTGTTCGTCAACGTCATGGCCAAGATCAACCAGTTCGACAACAAAGCCAAAGTCACCATGAGCGACGGCACCCAGGCCAAGGGCGATTACAAGGCCTTGGGCGCCAGCGGCTCGGTAACAGTGGGCAAACACATTCGTCTGCAGGACAACTGGTTTGTCGAGCCTCAAGTCCGGGTGTCGACCGGTGCGACCCAGAGCGACAGCTATCGTCTGGACAATGGTCTCAAGGTCGAGGCCGACACTATGCGTTCGGTCCAGGGTAATGCTGGTGTGAGGGGGGGACGAGTCATTGCCCTTGAAAACGGCAGTCTGCTGGAGCCGAGCCTGTCGCTGGGAGCCAACCATGAGTTTGTCAAAGCCAACAGGGTCAAGATCAACGACGACAGCTTCGATGATGATCGCGCCAACAGCGGGGTTGAATATGGCGCAGGTCTGAAGTGGACACCGGCGCAACGCAACTGGCAGGTCTCCGGTCAGGTTGGCGGCAGCAAGGGCAACTCCGTCAGCCAGGACTGGAGCGGCAGCTTGAGAGTCAGTTACTTCTTCTGATGCGCTGAAACAACAAACGCCCCGTGCAAAGATGCCGGGGCGTTTTTTTGTGCGCTCACCCGAAAAGCCCGGCTGCGATGTTGATCGAAAATCCCAGTATCGCCGTATTGAACACAAATCCGATCAACGATTGTGCCAATACGATTTTGCGGATATCGCGCGTTGCCACGCCAACATCTGCAGTCTGCACCGCCACGCCGATGGTGAACGAGAAATACAGAAAGTCCCAATAGTTGGGCGTGGTCAGTCCTTCGGCGAAACGTAGCGCCGGCTCCTTGCCATCCCACGTGTAATACAACCTTGCGTAATGCACGCAGAAAATCACTCCGATCAGTAGCCACGAACCGATCACTGTGAGTGCGGTAAACCCGTAATGCATGAGCTTGCGCGTGGCTTCCAGGTCTTTGCTGCCCGCCAGTTCGAAAGTAATGGTCGCCAGACTCGCCAGCGCGGCGATGCACACCACGAACAGCACCAGCCCGGCATTTTCGTCTTCGACTTCAGCGATGCGTTTGACGTCCGGGGCCTTGGCGCGCACGGTCAGCCAGAACATCAGGATCAGGTAAGTCCAGACACCGGCGTTCCAGCCAATGAGGATTTTACTGACGATGGAGTCGGCGGGTGCCAACAGGCCGGTGGCAAGGCCGAACAGGGCGGCGGCAGACAGGCGAGGGTGGGTGCGAGCGAGAAAGCGCATGGGGACTCACTTGGTGAACTGTCCCAGCACCATAGCTCACACAACCTTGCTTTTGTAGGAGCTGCCGAAGGCTGCGATCTTTTGATCTTCAAAACAACATCAAAAGATCGCAGCCTGCGGCAGCTCCTACTTTTGCATCAGTGCCTGGTGAATCGTTGTACGAGCTTCATGACGACGACGAAGAAGACCGGGACGAAGATCACCGCCAGCGTCGCGGTGATCATGCCGCCGATCACCCCGGTACCGATCGCCTGTTGGCTTGCGGAACTGGCGCCAGTGGCGATAGCCAGTGGCACCACGCCGAGAATGAACGCCAGCGAAGTCATCACGATCGGCCGCAGTCGCAAACGTGCGGCCTGCAACGTTGCATCGATCAGGTCATGCCCTTCGTCATACAAACTCTTGGCGAACTCGATGATCAGGATCGCGTTCTTCGCCGACAGACCAATGATGGTGATCAGGCCGACCTTGAAGAACACATCGTTGGGCATCCCGCGCAACGTCACGGCCAGCACCGCGCCGAGCACGCCCAGTGGCACCACCAGCAACACCGAGGTTGGAATCGACCAACTCTCGTACAGCGCCGCCAGACACAGGAACACCACCAGCAACGACAGACCGAGGAGGATCGGCGCCTGATTGCCGGACAGGCGTTCCTGCAACGACAACCCGGTCCATTCCTGACCAAGGCCTTTCGGGCCCTGCGCTACCAGACGTTCGATTTCGGCCATGGCCTCACCGGTACTGTGCCCCGCTGACGGTTCGCCGGAAATCGCAATCGCCGGATAACCGTTGTAACGGGTCAACTGCGCCGGGCCCTGAATCCAGTTGGCCTGCACGAACGCTGACAGCGGCACCATGTGCCCGGTGTTGTTGCGTACGTGCATTTTCAGCAGGTCGGCGACCTGGCTGCGTTGATCGCCTTCGGCTTGCACGACGACACGCTGCATGCGCCCCTGGTTGGGGAAGTCGTTGATGTAGCTGGAACCGACGGCGGTGGACAGCACATTACCAATGTCGGCAAACGATACGCCCAAGGCATTTGCCTGCTTGCGGTCGACGACCAATTGCACTTGCGGCGCTTCGGCCAGCGCGCTTTCGCGCACGTTCATCAGTACCGGGCTTTTCTCCGCTGCCGCGAGCAGTTCGGTGCGCGCCTGCATCAAGGTCGCATGGCCGAGGCCGCCGCGATCCTGCAAACGGAACTCGAAACCACTCGATGTGCCCAGGCCATCCACGGGCGGTGGCAGTACCGAGAACGCCATGGCGTCCTTGATCTCGCTCAACGCGATATTGGCGCGGTCGGCAATCGAACTGGCGGAGTCATCAGTGCCGCGCTGCGACCAGTCCTTCAAGGTCGAAAACGCCAAGGCTGCGTTCTGGCCGCTACCGGAGAAGCTGAAACCGAGAATCACCACACTGTCGCTGATCCCTGGCTCGCCGGCGTTATGCGCCTCGAGCTGTTCAGCCACGGCCACCGTACGATTCTTGGTCGCACCGGGTGGCAGCTGAATGTCGGTGATGGTGTAACCCTGATCTTCCACCGGCAGGAACGAGGAGGGCAGACGCGCGAAGCACAGACCGAGCCCCACCAGCAGGACGACGTAGATCAGCAGGTATCGGCCACTACGTTTCAGCGCATAGCCGACCCAGCCCTGATAACGATCGGTCAGGTGCTCGAAGCGGCGGTTGAACCAGCCGAAGAACCCGGATTTCTCGTGATGTTCGCCCTTGGCAATCGGCTTGAGCAGCGTCGCGCACAATGCCGGAGTCAAGGTCAGGGCAAGGAACGCCGAGAACAGAATGGACGTGGCCATCGACAGCGAGAACTGTTGGTAGATCACCCCGACCGAGCCCTGCATGAAGGCCATCGGAATGAACACCGCCACCAGCACCAGCGTGATGCCGATGATTGCGCCGGTGATCTGCGTCATCGCCTTGCGTGTGGCTTCCTTGGGCGACAAACCCTCGGTGGCCATGATCCGTTCGACGTTTTCGACCACGACAATCGCGTCGTCCACCAGAATGCCAATGGCCAGGACCATGCCGAACATGGTCAGCACGTTGATTGAGAAGCCCAGCGCCAGCATGGTCGCGAACGTGCCCATCAATGCCACTGGCACCACCAGTGTCGGGATCAGCGTGTAACGCACGTTCTGCAGAAACAGGAACATCACCGCGAACACCAGCAACATCGCTTCGCCCAAGGTGTAGACCACTTTGGTGATCGAGACTTTGACGAACGGTGAAGTGTCGTACGGGATCTTGTATTCCACCCCCGCCGGGAAATAGCGCGCCAGCTCATCCATCTTCGCCCGCACCAGCGTCGCGGTGTTCAGCGCGTTGGCACCCGGCGACAGCTGCACGCCGACGGCGGTGGACGGCTTGCCGTTGAGGCGCGTGCCGAACTGGTATTCCTGACTGCCGATCTCGACCCGCGCCACATCACCGATGCGCACGGTGGAGCCGTCGCGATTAGCCTTGAGCACGATGTCGGCGAACTCTTGCGGCGTCGACAACTGACCTTTCACCAGAATGGTTGCGGTGATTTCCTGGCTGGACGGGTTTGGCAAGTCGCCAATGCTACCGGCAGAAACCTGGGCGTTCTGCGCGACGATGGCGGCGTTGACGTCAGCCGGCGTCAGGTTGAAACCGATGAGTTTCTGCGGATCGATCCACACGCGCATCGCTCGCTCGGCGCCATACAGCTGGGCCTTGCCGACGCCGTCGAGACGCTTGATCTCGTTCATCACGTTGCGCGCCAGATAATCGCTGAGCGCGACGTCGTCGAGTTTGCCGTCACTGGACGTCAGGGTGATCAGCAGGAGGAAACCGGAGGAGACTTTCTCCACCTGCAAGCCTTGCTGATTGACCGCTTGCGGCAGACGCGACTCGACCACTTTCAGGCGGTTCTGCACGTCGACCTGCGCCAGTTCCGGATTGGTGCCAGGCTGGAAAGTCGCCTTGATCGTCGCACTGCCAAGGCTGCTCTGCGATTCGAAGTACAGCAGGTGATCGGCACCGTTGAGCTCTTCTTCGATCAGGCTGACCACGCTTTCGTCGACGGTTTGCGCCGACGCACCAGGGTACACGGCATAGATTTCGATCTGCGGCGGCGCGACATCGGGGTATTGCGCCACCGGCAATTGCGGGATGGCGAGCGCACCGGCCAGCAGGATGAACAACGCGACGACCCAGGCAAACACCGGACGGTCGATAAAGAATTGCGGCATGGAAAAGCGTCCTGCTTACTGACCAGAAGTCTGGGCAAGTGGAAGAGGGGTATCGTCGATCTGCACTTTTTCGCCAGGACGGGCGTGCTGCACGCCTTCGACGACGATGCGGTCGCCGGGCTTGAGACCGCCGGTGACGATCCAGCGATCGTTTTGCACCGCGCCCAGTTGCACCGGTTGCTGCGCCACACGCATTTGCTCGTCGACGGTCAGCACTTGCGCGATGCCGGCGCTGTCACGTTGAACGGCGCGTTGCGGCACGGTAATACCGTTCTGGATCTTCGCCTGTTCGATGCGCACCCGGATGAAACTGCCCGGCAGCAGATCGAGGTCCGGGTTCGGAAATTCGCTGCGCAAGATGATCTGGCCTGTGCCTGGATCAACCGTGATATCGCTGAACAGCAGTTTGCCCGGCAACGCATAGAGACTGCCGTCATCCTGAATCAGCGTGACCTTGACCTGATCCTGACCGACCTCCTGCAACTGCCCGGAGCGGAATGCACGCCGCAGTTCGTTGAGTTCGCGGGTCGATTGCGTGACGTCGGCGTGAATCGGGTTCAACTGCTGAATCAATGCCAGCGGCGTGGTTTCGTTCTGCCCGACCAGCGCGCCTTCGGTGACCAGCGCACGCCCCACACGCCCGGAAATCGGTGCGACGACGGTGGCATAACCCAGATTCAGTTTCGCCCGCTCGACGGCGGCCTTGTTGGCCGCGACGTCGGCGGCGGTTTGCCGGGCGTTGGCGCGCGCGTTGTCGTAGTCCTGACCACTGATGGCCTTGTCGTCGATCAGCTGCGCGTAGCGTTGTTCCTGCAGTTTTGCCTGGAAGGCATTGGCTTCGGCTTTGCGCAGCGCGGCTTCGGCGCTGTCGAGGTCAGCCTTGAACGGCGCCGGATCGATGCGGAACAGCACGTCACCCTTTTTCACGTCGCTGCCTTCTCGGAAGGTGCGCTGCAGCACCACGCCGGCGACCCGTGCGCGGACTTCGGCAATGCGCGGCGCAGCGACGCGGCCGCTGAGTTCGCTGCTGATCGACAGGGGATGGGCCTCGATGGTTTCGATGCGCACGGTGGCCGGTGGCGCCTGTTCCTCGGCGTTCGAGGACGAGTCACAGGCACTCAGCGTCAGCGCCATTGCGATCAGGCCGAGCCCGGCCAACAGTTTGTTCGACATTTACCACCCCCAATATTGATGCCTGCATCCTACGGCCAGTCGCCGAGAGTAGCGGTGAAGCTTTGTAGGCGCTGTGTGAAATTGTGTAAGGGTTTTACTCAGGGGCGGCTGAGGGCGTATATCCTTTAGCCCTTGAAATTTATTGCGACAGTTGCATCGCCATCGCGGGCAATGTCGCCACTGGACTTTCTGGAACACCTCCATGCCCAACATCCTCCTGGTCGAAGACGACACCGCCCTCGCCGAACTGATTTCCAGCTATCTGGAGCGCAACGGTTATTCCGTCAGTGTCATCGGCCGTGGCGATCACGTACGTGAGCGGGCGCGGGTCAGTCCGCCGGACCTGGTGATTCTCGACCTGATGTTGCCGGGCCTCGATGGCCTGCAGGTGTGCCGCTTGCTGCGGGCCGACTCGGCGACGTTGCCGATCCTGATGCTCACCGCCCGCGATGACAGCCACGATCAGGTGCTAGGCCTGGAAATGGGCGCCGACGATTACGTCACCAAGCCCTGCGAGCCGCGTGTTTTGCTCGCGCGGGTACGCACCTTGTTGCGCCGCAGCAGCCTCGGTGAACCGTTGACAGTCAACGATCGCATCGTCATGGGCAACCTGTGCATTGATCTGTCCGAGCGTACCGTGACCTGGCGCGAGCAACCGGTGGAACTGTCCAGCGGCGAGTACAATTTGCTGGTCGTGCTGGCCCGGCATGCCGGCGAAGTGCTGAGTCGTGACCAGATTCTGCAACGTTTGCGCGGCATCGAGTTCAATGGCACCGACCGTTCGGTGGACGTCGCGATCTCCAAGCTGCGGCGCAAGTTCGACGACCACGCCGGTGAGGCGCGCAAGATCAAGACCGTGTGGGGCAAGGGTTATCTGTTCAGCCGTTCCGAGTGGGAATGCTGAGCTGATGTTTCGCATCCTGTTTCGCCTGTACCTGGTGACGATCGTCTCGTACAGCGCGGCGATCTATCTGGTACCGGACCTGGTGGTCATGGCATTCCGTGAACGCTTCGTCACCTATAACCTGGATTATTCGCGCGGCCTGCAATCGCTGATCACCAAGCAGTTTCATGCTGCACCGCACGAACAGTGGCCGGCGATTGCGGCGTCGATGGACAAGGATTTCCAGCCGTTGCACATCGCCCTTGCGCGCATCGATAACGCCGACTTCACCGCGATCGAGCAGCAACGACTGCGCCGTGGCGAAAACGTGGTGCGCATCGGCGACTGGGGCTGGCGCACGCTGGCCGTGACACCGCTCAATGACGATATGGCGGTGCAAATGGTCGTGCCGCCGGACCCGATGGACGTCAATCTGTTGTACTGGAGCATTAACGTGTTGATCGGCGCGAGCCTGCTGGCGTGCCTGCTGCTTTGGTTGCGCCCGCACTGGCGCGATCTCGAACGCCTCAAGGGCACTGCCGAACGCTTCGGTAAAGGTCATTTGAGCGAGCGCACGAAAATCGCCCAGAGTTCGAACATCGGCAGTCTGGCCAACGTGTTCGACACCATGGCCGGCGACATCGAAAACCTGTTGAATCAGCAGCGCGACCTGCTCAATGCCGTCTCCCATGAACTGCGTACTCCACTGACGCGTCTCGATTTCGGCCTCGCGCTGGCGCTGTCCGACGATTTGCCGGCCGCCAGCCGCGAGCGCTTGCAGGGCCTGGTCGCGCACATTCGTGAACTCGATGAGCTGGTGCTTGAGCTGCTGTCCTACAGCCGCTTGCAGAACCCGGCGCAATTGCCGGAGCAGATTGGAGTCTCACTGGACGAATTCATCGACAGCATTCTCGGCAGCGTCGATGAGGAGCTGGAGTCGCCGGAAATCGTCATCGACGTGTTGTTGCATGGTCAGCTCGAACGCTTCTCGCTGGACCCGCGCCTGACTGCCCGCGCCATCCAGAATCTGCTGCGCAATGCCATGCGTTACTGTGAAAAACGCATTCAGATCGGCGTGCAGGTCAGTGGCGAAGGTTGTGAGATCTGGGTGGACGACGACGGGATCGGCATCCCGGACGATGAGCGCGAGCGAATTTTCGAGCCGTTCTACCGGCTGGACCGTAGCCGCGACCGGGCCACCGGTGGTTTTGGCCTGGGTCTGGCCATCAGCCGCCGGGCCCTGGAAGCGCAGGGTGGCACCCTGACCGTGGAATCCTCACCGTTGGGTGGCGCACGCTTCCGGCTATGGCTGCCCACTACCACCTGAAACCACTGTAGGAGCTGCCGCAGGCTGCGATCTCTTGATCTTGAAAAACCCTCAATAAATCGCAGCCTGCGGCAGCTCCTACACGGGTCAGATCAGTTCGTTTGACTGGATCAGACCGACCCCGGCCAGTTGCATGCGCTCGATTGCTGCTGCCAGTGATCCCTGCAGATCGATCGCCCGGCAGGCATCCAGCACGACAAATGCGTTGAAGCCTGCCGTGCGTGCATCCAGCGCGGAAAACATCACGCAGAAATCCAGCGCCAGTCCGACCATATAGACCGTGTCGATGTCACGCTCCTTGAGATAGCCGGCGAGCCCGGTGACCGTCGTGCGGTCGGCTTCCAGGAATGCCGAATAACTGTCGATGTCCGGGTTGCAACCTTTGCGAATCACCAGTTGGGCATGAGGCAGATTCAGTTCCGGATGGAACTCGGCGCCGGGCGTAGCCCGCACGCAATGATCCGGCCAAAGCGTTTGTTGGCCGTAAGGCAACTCAATCACATCGTAAGGCTCGCGCCCGGGATGGCTGGAGGCGAATGAAGCATGACCGGCAGGATGCCAGTCCTGGGCAATGATGACCTGCTTGAAGTGGCCGCCGAGACGGTTGATCAGCGGGACGATCTGATCGCCTTCCGGTACGGCCAACTGTCCGCCTGGGGTGAAGTCGTTCTGCACGTCGATGACCAGCAGCGCGCTGCGCGGTGAAATCTGCATCGGTATGTCCTCCTTGGATAATCACGCGCACAGGATAGTGGCAACGGCTGTCATGCGCTCAATCGTTCGATCAGGTGTCTGGCCAGAGCATCAAGTTCCGGCGCCGGGTTATGCCCGATCAACATCCACGCATGCTCGCGCGCGGTCCAGTACACCACGTTCATGGCGTGTCGCCGCTCGTGAGCCAGCGGCTGGCTGCCGCGGTTGGAGCGGGTGACGCACAGGGCCATCGGCCCATGTCTGGCATCGAGATAGGTAATTTGCGCGATCGGCACGCCGTCGTATTCGAGCAATTGCGCGCGCTTGAGCTCCGCGCCGGGCAGCCTCAGCGTGGCCGGTGCCAGACTCAAGCCCAATCGCGTGTCCACCGTGCGCAATTGCGCGCGCTGACTCGCCTCCTCTACCGGCAGATGATCGAGCGTCTGCGGAACATAAAGCGCCATGTAGTCGCCGACCCGTTCGCGCCAGCTGTGCTCTTGCGCCGCTTGCCAGCCGAGCAACAGCCGATCGGCCAACACGCCGCCAGCCACCAGGGTGGCGGCCGCCGCACCGATAAACCAGCGTCGGCTCAGGCCCGGATGTTCCGGTGACGCAATACCGTCGAGCCGAGCCTGCAAGCGTTCCAGTGGCGCCTGCTGCGCCAGTTCATCGTAGGCCGCTTTGTACGGCAGATTGCTGCGGCTCAGCCATTGCACACGCAGGCTGAGCAGCGGATCGTCGGCGATGGCACTGTCGAGTTGGCTGCGCTGTTCGCGGTCGAGTTCATCGTCCAGATACGCGACCAGTTGTTCGTCCGAAGGTGTGTTCATGACCGGTCTCCTTCGGTGGTTTTCGGCACCGCTTGCAGCGGCGGGTATTCGGCGAGTTTCAGGCGTGCGGTGGCCAGGCGACTCGTCACTGTGCCGATCGGCACTTGCAGGATCTCGGCGACTTCGCGGTAGGACAAGCCTTCGACATACGCCAGATACACCGTTTCACGCTGGGTCTCGGGCAGGACGTCGACGCGCCGAATCACTTGCGCAGCCAGTACATGGGTTTGCGCGGCGTATTCGCCATCGAACGCCAGATGGCCGTCGGCACCGACCTGTCCCGCGCCCTGACGCACGCGCCGCGCGCGCACTTCATTGAGCCAGATCGAATGCAGGATGCTCAGCAGCCAGCGGTCCATGCGCGTACCGGCGCTATATTGAGCAGAACGCTCCAGCGCCCGCACGCAGGTGGCCTGGACCAGATCCTCGGCGACATGCCGATTGCGCGACAGCAGCAGACCGTAGCGCCACAATCGCGCCAGATGCTGTCCGAGTTCTGCTCTGAATGCCTGATCGCTGACGATGATGGCCTCCGCTTTTGATATCAGGTTTTCGATGAGTCGTTAATGGCTTGCGCCAGGTCCTGGTATTCCTCGCACGCCGTGCCGCAGATCGACTGGATCTGCCGCAACTGTTCTTGCGCGAGGTCGACGCGGCCTTTGATCACGTAGGCTTCGCCGAGGTATTCGCGCACTTGCGCGTATTGCGGATCGAGTTTCACCGATTGCAGGTAATAGCTGATGCCTTTGTCGGTACGCCCGAGTTTGCGCGTGGCGTATCCGCGGTAATTCAGCGCCTTGGCGGTGTTCGGCTGTTTCAGCGTGTCGAGCAACGCCAGTGCTTCATCGTAGCGACCCGCCTTGGCCAGGCGATAGGCGTAATCGGTGCGGTCGGCATCGGGCAGCAGGCTGCTGGTCTGCAATACGCATTTTTGCGTTTTGCTGTCCCAGACCTGGCCTTTCGGGCATTCAGGCTTCTGCACCGGCTCGTCTTCGTCACCATTGGCGAAGGCCAGATGGCTGGACATGGCCGCCGCCAGCAGCAGCGGGGCGGCGAACATAACGGAACGGATAGTCATGGGCAAGGCTCCACAGGGGGTTATGTTTCACTTTGAACACCACAGGGTGAAATTTTATTCATTGCTTAGTCAGTGACTGTTCAAGTCAGGCACAAATTCCGGCGCTATGCTCGCAAGCGTCTGCCGTTGATCCGAAGCTCTGCGATAAGGGGGACTGCCATGAACGATCATCTCCATCATTCCACCGGGGGCTACAAAACGGCCGCCGATACCTACGTCAAAGGGCGTCCGGATTACCCGCCGCAAGTCAGTGACTGGCTGACGGCAACGTTAGGTCTGGATGGTCACAAGACGGTGATCGATCTGGGCGCCGGTACCGGCAAATTCACCGGTCGGTTGGTGGCCACGGGCGCGCAGGTTATCGCCGTCGAACCCGTGGCGCAGATGCTCGAGAAACTTTCTGATGCCTGGCCGCAGGTGCTGGCCGTGCATGGCACGGCGACCGATCTGCCGCTACCGGATGCTTCGGTCGACGTGGTGATCTGCGCGCAGGCGTTTCACTGGTTTGCCAGCGAAGCAGCGTTGACCGAGATCGCTCGAGTGCTCAAGCCTGGCGGCAAGTTGGGGTTGATCTGGAACCTGCGCGACACCCAAGTGAGCTGGGTGCCAAAACTGGACGCTATCGTCAATGCGCTGGAAGGTGATACGCCGCGTTATTACACCGGCGAATGGCGCAAGGCGTTTCCGCACCCGGCGTTCGGGCCACTGCAATTGCAGCAGTTTCACAATGGGCATACCGGCTCGCCGGAGGACGTGATTTTCAATCGGGTGCGTTCGACCAGTTTCATTGCCGCACTGCCGGACGCACAACGGACGAAGGTTGATGAGCAGATTCGCGCGCTGATCGCGTCCGAGCCGCAGCTGCGCGGCAGGGATGTGGTGACGGTGCCCTACGAAACCGCCGCCTTCGTCACGCAAAAATACCTGTAGGGGGGGGTAGTCCCGCATTTGGCCGAACCGCCACTGTGATGCCTTGTTATAGTTCGGGCCTCATTTTCTGCCCGGTAAAGGATCACTGCCATGACTCAATACTCCGCCTTCAACGTCGAACTGGTCGACAACATCGCCCATGTGCAGATCAATCGCCCGGAAAAGATCAACTCGATGAACGCCGCGTTCTGGAGCGAGATCGTCGAGATCTTCCAGTGGATCGACGACACCGACGAAGTGCGTGTAGTGGTGCTCAGCGGCAATGGCAAACATTTTTCCTCTGGCATCGATCTGATGATGCTCGCCGGCGTCGCCAATGAACTGGGTAAAGACGTCGGCCGCAACGCGCGCCTGCTGCGCCGCAAGATCCTCACCCTGCAAGCCTCGTTCAATGCCGTCGACAACTGCCGCAAACCGGTGCTCGCAGCGATTCAGGGTTATTGCCTGGGTGGCGCCATCGATCTGATCGCGGCCTGCGACATGCGTTACGCCGCTGAAGACGCGCAATTCTCGATCAAGGAAATCGACATCGGCATGGCTGCCGATGTTGGCACTTTGCAACGGTTGCCACGGATCATCGGGGACGGCATGCTGCGTGAACTGGCTTACACCGGTCGCACTTTCGGCGCTGACGAAGCACGCAGCATTGGTCTGGTCAATCGCGTCTACAGCGACAAAGACACGCTGCTCGAAGGCGTGCTCGACATCGCTCGCGAGATCGCCTCTAAATCGCCGATAGCGGTCACCGGCACCAAGGAAATGATCAGCTACATGCGCGACCATCGCATCGACGACGGCCTCGAATACGTTGCCACCTGGAACGCCGCCATGTTGCAATCCACCGACTTGCGCGTGGCCATGGCCGCCCATATGAGCAAACAGAAACCTGAATTCCTGGACTGAGAAACCATGACAGCTCGCTGGACCACTGCAGTACTCGACACCGATCAACCGGGCGGCTGGGCGGTTGCGCGCAGCCCGGACGGTTTTTTGTTTGATGACAACGGCGCGCTGTTCCCACGCGAATGGCTCAAGCGGCAGGACTTGTCGATCCTCGCCGAGCACGGCATTGGCCATCTCGACGGCGAGCCGGTGTATCTGCTCGAACTGCGCAGCGCCAGTGAGGTGCCGGGTTGCAACTGGAAAGGCCTGAGAGCGTTCATGCTCGATGGCGATCACACGATCTACAAAGTGCTCGGTTACGCCGCGCAGATCGGCACGTGGGCTCGCGAGCACCGTTTCTGCGGCAATTGCGGCCAGGCGATGACGCAGGTGCCGCGCGAACGGGCGATGTATTGCCAGCCGTGCGACTTGCGCAGTTATCCGCGTATTTCGCCGAGCATGATCGTGCTGATCACCCGTGGCGACGAGATTCTGCTGGCGCGTTCACCACGTTTCGTCAGCGGGGTGTACAGCACGCTGGCGGGGTTCGCCGAACCGGGCGAGTCAGCCGAGGATTGCCTGATTCGTGAAGTGCGCGAAGAAGTGCAGATCGAAGTGAAGAACATTCAGTACCTGGGCAGCCAGTGCTGGCCATTTCCGCATTCGATGATGCTCGGCTTCCATGCCGAATATGCCGGTGGCGAAATTGTCTGTCAGGAAGACGAGATCGAAGACGCCCAGTGGTTCAACGTGCACGACCTGCCGCCGTTGCCGGCGTCAAAGTCGATTGCCCGTTACCTGATCGACGTCTACGTGGCGCGGCGCTTAGGCCACGCTGAACCAGTGCTGCCAGGCTAGGCGAACAGTCAAACCCAGCACCACGGTGATGAACACCGGGCGAATGAACTTGGCGCCACCGCTGATCGCGGTGCGTGCGCCAAAGAACGCGCCGACCATCACCGACAGGCCCATGCTCAGGCCGATGATCCAGTCCA
>Ga0247814_10000346_pt1 | contig 38743 bp, 69 predicted proteins | sample UWRJL179409R1_FD_179947 | JGI IMG/M metagenome (GOLD analysis project Ga0247814, IMG submission 179947) | Plant litter microbial communities from Arlington Agricultural Research Station in Wisconsin, United States - UWRJ-L179-409R-1 | ecosystem: Environmental > Terrestrial > Plant litter >... | reverse complement strand
AAAGCATCATGGCGACATCCTGAGGTACAAATTCGAAGGTCTTAAATTCAAGTTGGCAGATAATACCACATACACGCCAGACTTCAGTGTCATGATGGCCGATAACTCCATCGAGCTGCATGAAGTAAAAGGTCATTGGCAGTCTTCTGCTCGTGTCAAGATCAAGGTTGCTGCTGATATGTATCCATTCAAGTTTGTCGCCATCAAAGCCAATGCCAAGAAGAACGGCGGCGGTTGGTCAGTGGAAGAATTTTAACGCGTCATCGTGCGCATAGGAACGGAGTGAGAGATGGATGATCAAATAAAAGATACATGCGCTATGACCGCATTTAATATAGTTAAGGATAATGGTGGTTATGCGCAATTTGAAGAATATGATAAATTATATGCTGATCCTAAGGTGTATCGTCCGTGTACAGGGACATTAGTTGGATGGGGTGATCCATGTAAATTAAAACATAACAATGGGGTAATTTCTGCAATGCTGGCAGTTGATAAAGGATTGCTCATTAAAGAAGAAGATGGTTATAGAATTAATCCTTGACAACCGGTCAATAAACGCATAGACTAATCTAGAAGAGGAGATTTATTATGTTTGGAAATAGAAATCAATTGTTAGGTTCTCAATATGTTCCACCAGAGGGATTGGAGAAGTATTATGCGGAATGCATGATTAGATCCTTAGAAAAGCAGATGATGGATTATATCGCATCTTTACCAACAGGAGCGCCGGATGAATCAGATTAGTAGAGATGATATTAGAGCTGCACTTAATGTTCTGGACTTTGTAAAGATACACAAAACATTGCCAGAGCAGGATTTAATCGACAAAACATCAGAAACCATCCGCACCCTCATCGCCAACGCCCTTGACGAGCGGTTTGTGACGGTGCCACGGGAGCCGAATCGAAATATGATTGATGCTGGATACTCTACAGATAAAAAAGATAAGCGCGGTGAGTGGATTTATTCAACTCATGCAGATATTTATAAAGCCATGATTGCTGCCTATAAACCTTCAGAAGATGGGATTTAGAAATGTTTGAATGGATAAACTTCTTTAAAAAGAATGGGACTAATAATATACAGATGTTTTATCATTTTATGGAATACAGTTGCACTGTAGAAGAAATGTATCAGGCATTTAAAGAAAGAATGTTGCAAGAGATTAAAGATCAGGAGGAAAACCAATGACCAAAGACGTATTAGCGAGCCTGACGGAAGAGCAGAGACAAGCTGTGAGACATTTGCTTTGCCATGCATCATGTCATGGTTGGAATAGGCATTCAAATGGATTTACAAGTATCAATCATGAGCAGGTCGCTTTAAACCTTTTGCCAGAACCTGATCCTGTCCTAATTCCGCTGGAGGATGTTTTGCCTATCCTAGAAGCTTGTAAATATATGAGTGAAGGTGAAAGTCACATGTGGGATGCAATATTTAAATTTGAAGAAGATCATGAAGATAAGCTTGCCGCGATCAAGGGGGAATGAGATGGTTCCAGGGTGTGTTACTGAGTGTAAATGTACAGCAAACCAATGTGACATACGTAGCAGAACGATAACCATTCATATTAAAGATTCTAACCCAGTTACAGGTACAGATGCTTGGGCAGAATATCCTACACCACTAAAGACAAGAAAACAAAGACGTATAGAAGCAAGTATTGCAAGACGTAAAAACAGAAAGAGATTAAAATGACCAAACGCCTAACCTACTACAACCTCCGCGATATGCCTTACAACAAACCGAAACGCTATCCGTTTGAGAATTATCAGGGTTTGAAGGGTGCTAGAGAACATGCCAACAAGCATTTTGAAGGTAAATTTAACCTTAATATCAAGACAAAAGCCGATGGAACTAAGTATTGCCAGATTGAGCGAATAAAAATAGAAAATTAACCTCTTTTCTGTTGACAGACTCGCATAGTGTGTGCATACTAGGGATACCAACCACCGAGGAGATACTAATGTTCATCGACAGCAACAAAATCGTTATATCAGACAAAACCAGCTTATGGGTTACATATCAGAGCAAGCCAGAAGGCTTCACTATTGTTCGTATGAGAGCTGCAACAGATATTAAAACCGATAATGGTTATACCACACGCGGTACATATGAAATCAACAACCTCAATGACCGCAATATGAGCAAGGTACACGAATCAATCGCTAACAGCATTGCATCCAATAACAAACGTTTCAACAATGATTATGTTGATCTGCCAGCCCTGTACAAGATCATGGATAAAGCAAAGGAGATTGCAGTATGCTAAAACGCCTCATCACAGCCTACCGCAAGCGCAAACACACCAAGCGTCTTATTGAAAAATGCCATCAGGAAATGCTGCGTACGCATAATGCCAATGCTATGTGTCGTATCCTTGATACTTTAGAAAGACTGGAGAAATCGTTATGATCACTAGAATCCAAGAAGTATTATACTCAGAGCCACTTGGTCGATTGGTCATGATTAATGGTGTGCTGCACTCAGTGCATTGCATTACAGATCATAATAATGTTTTTCAAGAATATAACTTCTACCCGGTAGAGTCATTCGACACGCTGGAAGAAGCAAAAGCGGGGTTTTCGTTATGACACCTTTAACCTATACGCTTATTGCGGTGATTGTTGTGCTGGTTATCGCTCTATACTGGGTTTATCTTGAACTTAACCAATGGAAATCCGCATTACTTGAAATGAATCAACTGTTACGCAATCATGGATACGTTAAATTAACACCACGAGGAAAAAACGGCAAGTTTGTGAAGGTGACGAAATGATTAAATATCTTGCAATCATAGTTATATCTCTTTTTCTCATTTCATGTGATGAAAGAAAAGTTAATAATATAACATTAGATGATTCGGAATGGTCTTGCACAGAACATGTAACAACAATGATTTCTGCCGGTAAAGTAATGGTTCCATCACGTACATGTGTTAAATATGAAAGAAAGTCAAAATGACCGAGAAAACTAAAACCAACTGGAAAACCATTACCATTATTATTATGCTCGGGTCAATCCAAGTGGCATATGATATTGTTTCTTGGAAACCTTTCCTTGTAGACCGTGACATTAAGGTATCCCGCTATTTCCATGATCGTTATGAAGCCATGATGCAGCAGGAACAGACACCCCAGATGTTGCGTGTAGCAGCATTGACCGAAGTTCTCGACTATGCCCCGGTTATGTGCGGAAACAATAAGACCTGTGAAGGTACAATGAAGCAGATGGAGAAATAACATGCTAAACACAATCTACAACACCGCCATAACCATACTCGGATTATGCATGTCAATTGGCATTGCGTATGGCATGTACAATGTCTGGATGGAAGTGAAGCGCCAAGATACATTAAACGATCAGGATTGGGGTGTATGATGACCAAAGAGAACCAAACCGAACTGCTGCAACGATGCGCTAAGGCATTTAAGATGATCAAGGAATTATCTGGCAACCATCGGATAAAACATGAATCACATCTAATGCTGGAATCCATTGGCGATTATCTTGTCCACGGTATCCACGCAGCCCCGGTCGAAGCGCCGCCGCTGGTTACAGGCGAAACGTCAGACGGCTATCATACTTTCAACGAGCTATACGAACATCGTCATGCTTTGTTCTCGGCTCTTTGCAAATTTACTGATAGCTGGAAATCCAAACTTCACTCAGACGGAACAATGTTTGATGGTTGGTTTATCGCTGGCATCAATACACCAGCCGGACAAGCAACCTATCATCTGCCTATGTCATGGTGGGATTGTGTTCATGCCAAAGAGCTAGAGCAAGCCCCTGACTGGGATGGTCACACGGCTGATGACACTGTGAACCGCATTAAAATGATCGCGTCCACAGGCCGCCTTACCCTGCCACCCGCCGCAGATGGGGACGTGCGAGAGGCCGCAGACTTTTGGAACGCACCGACAAAGGACATGACCGAGCTTGGTTGGAAATCGCTTTGCATCTTGCGATCTGCAGCCCTGCAACGCCCCGCCCCGTCGAACGTCAGCAGTGAGGATGCTCAGGCGGCTTTGGCCTTATGGATGAAGACTAACAGCATGATCCAGCCAGTTCATGATTACGGATGTGCAGCACCTAAAACATTCAAATGTGGATGCAAAGCAGAAATCGAATTTGGTGATACCGAGAAGATGAAGATAACCATCCGCGCTCTGCTGGCTGAACGCGCCGGGGGTGTGTGATGGATCAGACAAGTCTTATCCTGTGGTCGTTCCTTTACATGTGGCTTGGCGGTGCATCGTTCGCACTGTTCTTTATTCCACCCTATAAAATAAGCAGCAGCTATTTGGTTGTCCCTATTGCGTTAGCAATGACGATGCTCTGGTTTCCGCTTGTCTCTTTACAGATTATTATGGAGCTATTCCCATGACGATTGATTTAGAAAAACTGGAAGCGGCTTTGCGCCATACTTATAAATGCGAACCTTATGAACAAAGCAGCTATATCCGAGAAATCCATGACGCTGCTATGGCCTACCTCGAACAGCAACGCGCCAAGGTCGATCAAGTGCCGGACGGTTGGGTGCTGGTGCCAGTGGAGCCGACAGATGCGATGTCAGACAAAGGGGAATACGTCAATTCAGAATGGCTTAATGACAATGCTCCTATTGGTCAAAACCGATATAAACGACCAGCACAAGCTGTTTACAAGGCGATGATCGCAGCCGCGCCGAAACCAACAGGAGATGTGTGATGGATAGCCGTGAAGAAGAATTATATCACCAGCAAGGCGAATGGGAGGAACGCCAAAGACGCGAAGCTGAAAGAGAATACATTGAACGCGAGGTTTATATAGATCATCTGTGCGATGAATATGATCTGGTACGTAAACCGCAAAGCCCGGCAACGGCGCAGGGTGTGCTCCATGATTTTGTACCAGACAAAGCGCATCCGTGGTTCTGTGGTGAATGTGGTTATGCACCGCATACAGTATTGAAACATAATCAACCCACCACACCACAACATGCAAGTAATCAGCGCCAAGGTGTGCAATTGCACGAAGTGGCCGAGCAAGTATCAGACGCATGGCATGCAGGAATTGAACGTGGTCAGCGCCAGACCGTGGTTGCAGATGATTTATGTCCAAAAACTCTTAGAGAATGCGCAAAGAATATCAGAAAAAATGCAGACGCTCTAAATGATGATTATATCCTTTACTATTTATATAGTGAGGCTGCATCCTTAGAAACAAAAGCGCAGGAGATTGAGAAAAATGTCTAAGAGAAAAATTCATAAATACATTGAGAAAAACCTGATTGAAATGGTGATGGAGATGGGTGCAGAAAGTCTCAATCCAGACCAGTATTCCCAACTTGAAGAAATCAAGGATCAACTGATGGAAATACGTCATTTATCAGATACGGATAAACAGACCGTGGGTGCAGATGGGATGCCGGATGTATTGTGTTCCAAGTGCAAATGCGCTATAAAAGACGAAACGGGCTAAGTGCTATCAACACCGCCCGCTTCTACCCACTAGCGAAAGGAACTCGCCGTGTCTGTTGAGACAATAACATTACCTGATGAAATTTGGAAGACTTGTCCAGTATTGCAGGAAAAATATCTTGTAAGTAATTTGGGTCGTATATTTTCTAATATAAGCAATCGCCTTTTATCTCCTGCAACTAATAATTGGGGTTATAAATATATTGGTTATAAAAACAAAGAAAACGTATGGCGAAAGATGTATGTTCATCGTGCTGTTGCATCGGCTTTTTTGGGTAAAAGCGATAAATCGGTTAATCACATTGATAGAAATACTGTTAATAATCATGTAAGTAATTTGGAATATGTTGCTCATAGAGAGAATATAAATCATTCTAATATAGGAAAAATCACTTTAAAAGGTGTTACAAAATTAAGAAGCGGTAGATTCCAATCGCGCATAAGATTGAATGGCGTTCAAACAACGCTTGGGATATTTGAAAATGAAATAGATGCTCACAATAAATATATTGAGTGTCTAAAAACCTTAGGTGAGGAAAAATATTCAAGCAATAACCTATCGCCAGCGCGGGAGGAATAGATGGCAGATAAATACGGCCTAAAATCTCTTGCTGTTGGCGAGCCTAAGTTTTTTAGCAAAGAAGACACAGAGATCGAATGCTTTGAAAATTTGCGCCAAACAGCTTATAGTTATCACAGATACAACCATAAGCGCAAGAAATGCACTTATTACTTTAAATGCACAAGCAACAAAGAAGGCATGACTATAACCAGAGTTGCCAGCAAAGAGGAATTAAAATGACGCGCCTATCGATCCTTATCATCTCTATCGTGTTTTTCTTTATCATCATGCCTATTGCTTTGTTGGCTGGTGGCATTGACCATGTTTTGCATTGGATGAATCATGACTGATGCAGAAACAATCCTCAAAATGATTGAGGAGGTCGATCCAGAGGACACTGAGAATTTGGACGAGATTGATGCGCGTACCATGTGTTTTATTCAGGGTTGGGAGTTTTTAGAAACTCATCTTGGACAATTTGAATATAAAATACCTGGTGTAATGTCATTTATGCCGTTTTATGAAACCACACCAAAATACACCCGTTCCCGCGATGCTCTAAAAGCCATCCGGCCAGAGGGTTGGTTTTTTACTATCATGCCACACTTGATTGTAGGCGGTGGGTTTTTGCAAGTTGAAGCCGAAGCCGAAAATTCAAAATATGATAATAAACTTTCGACTTTGGCAGAAGAATTACAAACCGAAGAACTAGCCGAACTCCACGCTATCATACAGGCGATTGAATATGATCGGAGCAAGTCATGACTGATGAACAGACAGAACACTTATTAACTTTGACTGACCCGCTTGATATTATGTTTTGGGTTCAGGTGCATGTTAAGGGTGTGGAGGCTGGATTATGATTAATGTACCCACAGAAGATATTATGCGATACCATGGAATTGCTACAGAACACTTTATTTTTATTGATGGTAAACTTTATCAGACATATAAAATAAGATGCAACTCTTATGGTAAGCATGAGTATTTTTATATGGATTTATTAGTTAAGGGACAGGAGGAACTTCCAGATAAGGATTAAGCGCGTTCAGCTTGGCAATCGCATCAAGGTAAGCTGAACGAGCATCGGCAATATAGTCCGCCAGACGTTGCGGTCCGTACGCGCCAACTGGAGCGGCTGGCCATGATTTCGCCGTATATGCGGCAGGGGGTAACGGCTTTTGCGTAAAATTTAAACTACTGCAACCCGGTAACAAAATCACGAAAACTAAGAGGAAGTATCTCACAACCATCATTCTTAACATTTTTAGCTCCCTCTTGGTTTTTAGCGTCCTTAGCCATAGCAATATCTTGCTCTTTTCCTAATCTGTCTATATAGAGCCATTGCTCTTTAGCCACTTCCCGATATGCCCAAGCGTCCGTTTTAGCCTTTTCCAGACGGCCTTGCAGATTTTGGATATAGATGTAGCCACCAACCAAAACAGCGAGTACAGCGGCCAGTAGGGCAAGTTTCGTATAGAGCGCATTCATAATATCTCCCTAGGGATAATCGTGCCATGGTATTTGAAAATGTGGGCCGTCGAGAAATGGTTTTTTACCCAAAGCACGCATCCGGGATGAATACATTTCCACTTCTTCATCAAGATCGCCGCATTGGGAAAGTTCCTTGTCCCATATTGCTCCCCATTCTACAGGAATGTTGAGTATTTTAGAAGCGTTTTTCATGGCATCGGCAATCTTGTAATACAGCGGCCAAGCCCACTCAATCCGACCATCCACCAAAGCAGCCAGATCAACCGCGTGGCCTGTCAAATGGCGTGATTTAAGCGTTTGAGAAGCGCCAGAGGCCACAAGCTGCTTTTGGCGCTCCAGAGTACGCAGACCCTCAATAACCCGGAAATCCACTTCCGACATATTAATAGCCGTCTTAACCAATCGCGCAAGATCAGGATGAACACCGCCTAGATTAACCAGAGACAATCGACCTAATTGAAACATTCTACATTCCCCACAGGTTCATAAAACAAATATCTTCTTTTTTAGGCTTATCATCGCATACCATGAATTTGCAGGTATATAATAATAGAGACAATCCCATGAGCGCATACATCATATTGCGCCATAGATTGGGCCAGATATGCTGACTCAATGCGCGGATATAGAATATCCCGGCTGCAAAGACCAGACACATGTTAAATGTCGTTAACAGATGGGCGTTGCGCACCAGCATGCCACCATTCTCACGCATAAGGTCAATGATCCGGGCAATGACTGTAGCACTCCAGTGACAGGCGATCCCGGATATAAACCAGAATCGTTCTGATTTCGGCTTATCTGTGATCCACATAAAGATTGTCCCGCTCGCAAAGAACAGGACAATAAAACCAAGTAGCAGGTTGGTAACGCTAAAGGAAAATCTTAAATCCTCAGCAAAAGCATTGGTAAAATTTAACATCAGATTTCCTCTTTCTTAAGCTTGCCAGACGCTAAACCATTGAGAAGAAGCTCTAAAGCTGTCAAGCTGACAACGCTTTTTTTTTTATGAAACTCCCGGCCCGCTTGTTCTAAACGGCGCTCTTGGTTTTCAAGCTGTTTTTCAAGCTCAGGTGCCGATACCTCAACAAACGGTTTATCTTTTTTACGAAAGAATGCCATTACTGGTTACCCTTTCCGCGTAAGAAATCATCACGCAATGTTGCAAAAGCAGCCGTAAGCGTTGTAATAGAAGTATTATAGGACTCAAGCTGTTTGGCGCTATTGCCTGTTAATTCAATGACCTTAACAAGCAGGCCTTCAAACTTCTCCTGATACTTATCCCGAATTGTATCATTGGCGCTCGATAGCTGCTTATTATCAAAGTAGAGCTTACCAATGACGCCGACTAGGGTTGTCCCAATGGTTCCGAGTAGCCCTAGTGTGAAGTCATTGATTTCCACTACCTGATCCTACAGTGCATACATGAGAGAAATAGCCCCGGCATCGAATGTATCTGTACCGTTTATAGTCGTTAAAATAATCTCTGTGATAGGGGTGTTGGGAGACGTAAAATAACCACCTGTAATAGATGTTTGTGCTGTATTAGCCAAACCGATAGTGCCCGAACATGTCCATTGAGGCGATCCTGTCAGGTTATCAGCCTTGGTAAGAATGATCGTCCCACATATGACATCAGCAGCGGCATGGTTGGTATTTACAATAAGACCCGTTGTATAGAGAGTATTAGCAACGTTCACTTTAGTCCCTGATCCAACATATCCAGAGGTTGCTGCTACACCACTTGTGACAAAACGTAAAATGGGCAATGACGTGCCGCTTGTTGAAACACCGATAAAGTTGATTGAAATCTGCTTTGTTCCGGTGGGGATACTGTTAGCACCAGCACTGACCGAAGTCCCTGATGTTGTAGGTATAACCACAGAGATAGTAGATGCAGTTGAAGTAGGCGCAGGAACCAGAGCAAGCAGATTAGCAATGCTGATTTTACGGTTGGCAACAGCGCTGGTATCATAGGTCGGAATATAATCATCCGTTGCAGGGGATGGGTTATCGGTCAATCCGTTAATATCAAGCGCATTGGCACCACCAGCTGAGAAGCTGGTAACGTTATCAACCGGGATGCCAACCTGTACGTTGAACTGGTCTTGCAAGACATACTTATAAGAACCATCAACCCAGATGTTGACACGTGATCCACCTAAGCTTGACAGGGGAAATCCCTCAGCGTCAAAGTAAATCGGGTTGGTTAAGGGGATTGTCCCTGCTTGGTCACTGTAGGCCGCTTTAGGCGTGTTGGTGCCAGCGGCATAGGTGTACATCTTACCGAACGCCAAGGGCAGCCCGGTAACAGGGTTTGGGAAGTATTGGAATGGGACCGGGAGGAGTACCGCCATGGTTATTTACCTTTTTTCAAGAGTTTTTTAGCCTCGAAGGCTTTTTGTAGGTCGATGCGTTTGACCGTTTTAGTTAATCCAAGACGGTTAGATGATGCTTCTAATGCCTTATTGGCACGTCCAGTCTGACGTGCAACACCAATGGCTTTGGAACCTTGCTGTATCCCATATCCAGCTGCTCCAGCTAATGCAGAACCGACAACTCCACCTGGCGCACCTGCAATGGTTGAAATAATAGGAACAAGACCACTACCACCTAACCGGAAGAAATCTGTTACAATTCCTGTATCTGCCATTTTTTCTAATGCTTTTATTTCTTCTTTAGACGCACCTTTTGTTTTCTTGGCTTGATCTAAAAGAGTCTTAGCACCGTTACGGATAACCGTAGCTGGCTGCTCAGAACGTCCAGCTTTAGCAATAATTCGCTCAATATCCGACATGCGGATTGATGCAGACCATGCTTCACGGGCATCTGTAAGAGTTTTGCCGCCTTCAGTTTGTGCTACACGCTCACGTAATGCACGCTGCATATCAAGGAACTTTGTACCGTTGGAATCGAGGTTTCCTTTAATATCCATAGTACCATAAGCTAATTCGCCTAAAGCCTCATCAACTTCTTTAGCAGCTTCAAAGGTAAGTGGCTTACCACGCAAACCAGTCTTCTCATCATTAATACGCTGCATAAGTTGTTTGACAGGGCTGTCACCTGCGAAAATAGTTCCAGCCTCTGTTTGCTTGTCTAATTGTGCGATTTGGTTATAAAAACCATCAGCTTCAGGTGCGCCGATAATTCCACCTTCTGCATCAGCTTTCTTAAATAAGCCACCAGCATATTGACGAACTTCTTGGGCAGATGGGATAACTGTTCTTGTATTGACAGCATTAATAGCTTTTCCAGCTCCACGCTCTATAGGCGCGGCAACCGATTCCAAAGTGGAACCTGCCACGCTTTTACCTTTACCGACTGGGGCGAAAGCTGCCGCGATATTCCCAAGATCAACCGCACCCCCGATTCGGGCTGAGGCGACTGGATGATTTTGTCGGTAATCTTGGAACCCTTGAACGGCATTTGAAGCCATCTCCCCGACAGGAGAATTCGCAACAGCAGAATAGCCATCTTTGATAGCCCCTTTCAGGTTTGGTGTAAAAGTATCTGCTGTCCAGTTTATGGCAGAACCTACAGGACTTGCAACAGTTTTAATCAATTGCCCGGTAGCATCAATAGGCAAAGCAGCCGCATTTAATCCACGGTAGATCGTTGCCTCAGTACCGCCTAATTGGCCAGAATTCTCAAGATTGGTGATGTTTTCAGCCTTATTGACCCGATTAACGTAATCGTCTGCAATTCGGTCTGTAATACCCTTCTTCTGATTGAAAGCTGCAGTTATCGGATCAACCACTGGCTGCGCCTGTACAGGTTGCGCGCGAGAACGCCAATCACCTTGCACTACTTGCGGCTGAGCAAACCCCTCAATTTGAATATTAGCCAAACCATCAGGATCTGCATAAGCTGGTAAAGCCATTGCCGCGGCATCTGGCATAGCTGGGATACTTACAGGTTTAGCTCTGGTGCGCCAATCGCTCATTGTTTAACAAATCCTTCCGCCTGTGCTGCTCCAAAGTCTGAAGGGTCAATCATCAAAGATTCGCCCGTTTGTGGGTTTGTAACAATGATTTGTTGCGATGCAGCAGGGTTGACTTCAACCATCATGCTTCCTTGACCAGCGCTGGCATACTTCTGATTTAATGTTTTCATTGTTTTTAAAGCAGCTAAACGGTCACCAGTAGGCTTGTTTTTATTACCAACATCAGCAGCCATCTTTTTATAAAGCTCTACATCAAGTACGCCCTGTGGCCCCTCAAAACGAGGAACATTGGAAGTCAAAGCGCCAGATAACAGATCAAGCTGTGCATCTGCTTTGGTTTTCTCATCACTAACATTAAATGCACTCTTTAGAGATGATCCGACATTCTGTGCATATCCGCTTGTTGCCTGTGGCAATATTGCTTCAGCCTGACCAATCAAATCAATAACATTACCAGCTTGGCGAGACTTATTGTTAACAAGAGCATTAGCTTCACCTTGTGCTTTACCCTGTGTAGTGGCTGCTGCAATTGGTGCAGCTGCTGCAATTCTGGCATTATTAACAGCAGTTGCCTGCAAACCCTTCAATTCAGGTGCATTGTTAGGATTAACATTAACACCATAAGTTTCAGCAATACCACCGCCAGGCGCACGAATAGCCATTTGGTCACCCAAGTTCAAGACTTGAGATGCACGTTTAACGTTTAGGTATTGGTTTTGTTGTTCAGGTGGCAGACTCTGGAAGTATTGATACTCCTGCACATTTGATGGTGCCTGAGCCTGTTGCATTTGAGCTGCAACCATCTGTTTCTTTAAATCAAAAGCCGCCTGCAACGCCTTCTGATCAATCAGCGTCTTCTGCTTGTCAAATACCGTGGTATCAGGTCTCGCCATTAGATAAGTCCTTTCGAACGCAGATACTGTATCATAGCAGCATCGTTATTGCTATCGCCACCAATCATTTGACCGTTGGCATTAACACCCTGTTGACCAGTCGCTGCAGCTAAAGATCCTGTCAGGATATTACCTAAGCCAGTTGTTGCAGCAGCTTGCGTATTACCGATATTACCGTAAATGTCAGCCAGACCACCAGCAACCCCGATCTTACGATTCTGGTCATTAGCATAGCGGCTATAAGCATCTTGCAGCGTGGTATCTGTCAGACCTTTATTAAAGTCAGCAGCTTCACGCAGAGCCTCACCAGAGAAGTAATTACCCTTGGCAGCCTGCTGACGACCCAAGGCTTGCTCACCCTGTTGTAACTGGAACTGATAGCCTGGATCAGATGCTAGATTTCTTGCATCAAATGAGCTGTTCAGGAATGGTGAAAGTTGACCAAAGGCCTTTTCTTGACCTTTAATCAATTGGTCTTGAGCACGTTGGTTGGTAAACGTACCAAGACCAGCAGAGGCTAAAGGAGTTAACCAGTTGCTTGATCCAGATGCAGCAGTTCCAGCAGCTGGTGCTAACATGCTACTGGCACTTGAAAGCAAGGAACGTTCAGCAGCCGATTGACCAAAACCGGAAACAGCCTGACCAGCCTGTGCACCTGTGTAATCAGCTCCGCCACCACCAAGAGCGCCCGTGACACGATCCCAGAGGCTAGGGTCACTGCCAGACGCAACATTGCCATAGCTCGAAGCCAGACCACCTGCTGGAGCCGCAGAACCAGCCGCTGCACCTGTGATATTATCCCACGCATTGCCAAGACCACCAGAGCCTTGAATGTAACCACCGGCACCGCCTAAAGCACCGCCAAGCAATGCGCCTTGTGTACCACCATTCAGAGCGCCACCGGCTGCACCTAAGAGGCCACCACCAAGCGCGGATCCTGCAGCACCAGAGCCAGCACCAAGGAAACTACCTAAAGCACCGCCACCACCAGCAAGACCGCCAGCACCCAAAGCACCACCAAGAGCGCCACGAATACCACCTCCACCAAGTGCGCCTGCACCAGCACCTAATAAAGCAGCGCCAGGAATACCAATCCCCGGAATAAGACCCGCCAACGGTGCGACTGTGCGTAAGATACCTGTAATTCCACCCATTTTAGAGACTCCCCATCATCATGGTGCCGAGCTTCTTAAACCCGGCTTTTTTCCAAAGGTTAATAAATAATTTTTCGTTCTTCTCACCCATGCCCGACAAACAAGACGCGTACATGAGTTTAACTTCGTTGGCTTTCGCTGTTTCGATCAACACATCACGAATGGCACGTGATGCACCGGAACCGCGAAACTCCGGCTTGATACAGAACATCTCAATGTCAGCTTCCATCTGCTTGTAGAAACTCTTGCTGAGCGTCAAAACACCAAACCCGGCGAATTGACCATCAACCAAAGCAGCGCCAACAATGGAATGATTCAGCCACATTTTGATTGTCTCAAGGCACTGGTCATGGTCAAAATCCATGTTGCTAAACGTGGTTTCATTGAAATAACCGGGATACAGCAGATCAAGGATAATCTCCTCGTCACCCGGCTTTGCCGCAACCAACTGAATATTGCGCTTGATCATATCGACACCACCCGGCCAGTGATGGTAATAGCAGCCGTCACCGCAGACCAAGCAGGCGGGAAACAACGCTTGGTTGCCGCATCAATCAATCCCAAAGCACCCGGTAAACCTCCCACCATACATGCTGCGTCAACTGTGACTGCGAATGGCAGATCAAAGTACGTTGTGCCAGAGGTCGAAGTCGTGCTTGTCCCCGGTACAATGCGAATCCAGAAGTCTGTAAAGCCTTCATTCTGGTAATAGTTACCCGTAATGACAGGTGGAGAACCGGCAAATGTCAGGTTAGTTGCAACTGGTACCCAAGGCGAAGCAGATGTCTGCCCGGTATCGCCTACAATGATATTCTGCAAGAACAAGTACCAGCTGGATGCAATCAGTCCTTCTGGCAATGGCTTGTTGTTCTCATCTGTCTGCAGAATTGGTTCCTGTGGACTTGGTGATACTGGAATGCTCATGTGTTTATCCAAGCGCCAGAGATATAACGAGACGATGGATCGGTCATTCTTAAGCGTAGCATCCACTGCCGAGCCTGACCTAAACGATCAAACTTGACACGGCTACGGTATTCACCAGCTTTACCAGCTGACTTGGAACGGCCACCAGACCACGTTTTGCCGCCGTCCTTAGACACGAACAGAATAATCTGCGGATCAAAACCTTGACCTGTTTGTGTGCCTAAACCTGTCTCAATACCAACCGTCAGGTTCTTGATAATGATCGGCTTATCTTCATCCTGAATCTGCGTAAAGATACGGTCTGCTGCAATCTCACGGCCATTATCACTGTTGTATTTTAGTGACTGTTCGTAGATGTTGCCGCTTTGGCGGTCAATCGTAATAATCTTATTAAAGGCATAAGTACCACAAGCGGAAATATCAGGTTCATAATTACCATACTGGTTAAGGTAAGCACGTTCGTGCCATACGCCTGTTGCAAGGTCATAGACAAGTGTTGTATTCATACCGCCACCAGTCAACACAAAGAATGTGTGACCGTCTTCCTGATACGACCACGACCGCAGAGTGGCTGGTGCAGGTGCAGCCTGAATCAATAGCTCAATCGGTTCTGTCGAGATACGGCGCGGTGAGAAACCTTGCAGACGGTAAACAATGCCTGCACCGTTATCATCACGGCTAACCAGAAACATCGAGTTATCGAGCTGCAGCACGGAATAGGCTGATACCGTACCCGTTGAAATAACAGCGCCATTGATACGCTGGAACGGGAAACGAGCTCCTGTGTTGGAGTAAAACTCGGTGGATTTAGCACCAACCAAAGCCAATTGCCCGGCAATGTTCTTAACGCACAATAAGCTATCTGGTGAAGATTCAGCCGTGGCAAAGTCTAATGCACCCCATGTGAAACCATCATAGAGTGCTGAAATCTGGAATATGCCGCTATTCACCCGGCTAACAACGAAGTAACCACCGATAAAGGTGACAGTCGATGCAGATGGTAAATTAGCACTTGCAACCACCGCAAACGCATTTGTCGCATAAGTAAAGATATAAAGCTTGCTACCGTCACAAACGGCTAACTGAGTACCATTCTCATCCATTGTAATGAGCAATCCGGTATTCGTTCCTAAAGCACCACGCAAGACACCAGTTGCCGTACCATCATACTCATACAAAGAATTGCCACTCACAAAGAAGGCGCGACCATTAGACGCTGTATAAGCCCCACGCCCCGGCCCAGAGCCTGCCGTCGCAAGTAACAGGTTACCCGGTCTGCCGTACATGGCCACGCCATCCTTGCCCCGTGGATCAACCACAGGGAACATATTGATAGAACGCTCGTCGTTAAAGCTTGTAGAGCGTTGCTTGGATGTTCCGCCGGAGACGCCTGTGCGCATTGGTCTATTCCCCTAAATTCACAGTATCCATAAAGGCTGTAAACACATCTACAATCTTCTGGTTACCAGCATCATTCGGGTGAATGGTGTCCGTTGTGTATGTTGCATCCTGCGTGACAGGGTTCCATGCAGTACGCAATGTAGAGACATAGTAAACCTTTGAATCACCAAGAGCCGCAACAGCTGGGCCATATACAAGATGCAAAGCCTGATTTAAGGCCTCATAACCTACATTTCCTGTTGGCAATGGTGCCCAGATGAAAATAGGACAAGTGGCTGATTTACGGCGCACATGAGCCACATATGCCTGCATATTTGCAATGGTCGTAGCTGTTGGAACGCCTTGTGCGCTATCGTTAATACCTTCTTCATAAACCGCCATACGAGGCTTTTGCAGCGTCTCATAGCGGTTATTTGTTGCACGAAGTAATTCCTGAGCAATTGAAGATGCCCCACCAACGCCACGGTTAAAGACGCGTGTTGAAATACCTTTAACATCACGTAACCAGTTACGTGTCTTGTATGTGAAATGCTGGATATAACTGGTTGGGGTTGATCCAGCCGTGATAGACGTTCCACACCACCAGATCGGCGGCAAGTCAGCGGCAATATCAACATCAACAGAATAACCGAAGATTGAAGTTGCAGCACGGACAAGCTTTGTGTTCTCATAAACAACAGTGAACGGCTTGGTTGCACCATTAGCGATCACGTCAGATGTGGTAGCCGTTAAAACATCACCAACCACACCAATTGTCCAGCCTGTGCCAGAAGAAGATATAACACGGCACTGGGACGGAACTTTATCTACAACAGTGACTGTACCAGACGTTGGACTACCAGAGTTATTAATAATATTAAACAGAGTGGAATATTTGTCACCAGCCACGATTGTATTCTGGTTACTTGGCCCACCGTTTTTATTATAGGTTAATGCAACATTGGCACTAAGAGAAGGAATAGACATTTTCGGGTCTTGCTCAAACACCTGCATCAGAGAGAAGCCGGGCACTTGGTGTTGTGAATCAAAAAGACCTTGAATTGGAACAACGATAGTTCCGCCTGCAGGCACTGTGTATGAGCCAGATTGAACAAATGTACTACCAATAGGCGCTGTCCCGTTTGGTGAAACATATTGCAGGAATGGCCCTAAAGATTGAATGTAACAAGCTTCAGATGCACTCAATGTTAAGCTTTCAAGCCAAAATGCTTTGATATTCGGTTGTGTATTGCCACCACCAACACCCTGACCAGCGCCAACAGTAACACCTGTCCAGCGCATATTGCTGTTACTTTGGCCAAGCCACGGATCGCCTTCACGAATAACACGATCTTTTAATGTCTCTTGTGATACTACGGGAAAAGAAACCATTCTAAACATCCTCTACACTGGCAACCCAATAACGGTTGCCTGTTGAATTATAGTTATATTGCACCTGAACACCGCCTTTTGAGACGGAACTATTCACAATAATGATCTTCGGGGTTGTGGGTGAGAGAGCCTGTATGGCATCACGCTCAGCATCACTTGCCACATAATAAGTGCCGATAGCCGCTTTCAAGTTTGAAAAGGTGATTCTGGCATCGTAAGGGTTGGAATTAGGAGAACGGACGGCATACAGGAAATCCCCATCCGAAAGAGATGTGACTTGAATTTTCTGCAAAAGTGTTGAGTTAACCATTGTCTATTACCTATCCAACAAACATAAAATCGTCATTATCAACAAAATAGAAATTATCCCCACCGGGTCCAACAGCAACACCGCCACCTCCGGGATATGCAGCACCATAATAGCCATAGCCACCTGTAACCCATGGCAATCTCAATTCATTGATCTGCAGGTTTTTAGCTTTCAATTGCGCCTTCGATGAAGATGCAATAACCGCAACGGAAGCCGGAACCTCTACTTGAAATGACCCAGCCCATTCAACAGCAAGATTGGCAGTCAAAGCCCGTTTGTAGCCCGGTGCCAAGGTAATAACATCATTTTGGGTCAGGTTTGAAATCATATCCGAAACCCACAACACCAACTGATAAATAGACCCTGTGGGAATTGGTGTAACATGAACAGTCAGCAAGGGAGAGGTTTCATTAACCCAAATACCCTGATAAGGATATGTCCCTGTTTGCCCTTTAAAAGCAACATTCTGCCATTCTTCATTGTTGAACATATAAACAGGAATGTCCTGTCTGCTATTTCCGGCCTGTGTAACATCACGGATAAAAGCCGCAGTAATGTTAGCAGGACGTGGAATATTGAGATCGCCACCAAGTCCGATTGTATAGGAACCCTGATTGGCAACCAACGGCAGCGTAATAGGTGTCGCGCCATAAACCATGAGATTGCTGATATTCCAGCTATCAATCATGTTATTCAGTTTACGCAATCCCCCCTGCACTTGTGATGCAGAGGGGGTTTCGTCTTCTGCCAGCACTCCAAGATCAAGGAGAGCGTCCGTGATAATTGTGAGTGCTGTATCAGCCATTATTTAACCTTTACGTGACCAAGAGATGGATTCAGGTAATCAGGATGGGATACATCCAGTTTGCTACGGCGATCCATTTCAGCTTCGCTCACGGTCTTGGCTATTTTCTTTTCTTCAGTTACTTCTTCCAAAGCAGCGGCAACAGCAACGGTGTTCACTGCATTTTCAGCACCTGAATAACGCAGATCAACAGCTGGGCTGTTTGGTTGCCAGTTGTGGGCCAGAACAGCGTCATTGGTGGCAACATTGGTTTCGAGTGTCGGACGATTTTCATCGAACTTCACCTCTTCTTTTTCATCATTTTTCTTTGACATGATTAACTCCAAAAGGGTAAATGGGAGGCCAATTTCTTAGCCTCCCGTGTTCATTAAATCCAGTTTAAACCGGTATCATCAATGCAATAGTAAGCCGTTTTGACCTGTGCAGTCGCTGCAACGCTTGCGTTGATAGCATTGGGTCCCGGTGTCCCGTTGATCGTACCGCCCACAGGAGGGTAGACTTTCGGAGCATTGGTAGCGAGTTGAGGAAACACAATGATTTCCTGTCCGCGCACACCAATTGGCAAGATTACACCATTTGCAGCCGTGTTATTGGTAATAACATTAAGCTGGGCAGAGATAGCGGTTGCGGTAGCTTGTGTCGTACCAGCAGCGGCAACAGTAGCAATTGCAGCCGTGGTGATGACAGAAGCGTCTGGCAATGGATTGGCACTGTTAATCAGGTTGCCAATTTTGTTTGCGTTTGTAGCATTAGCCATTTTCTAAATCTCCTTTAGATTAAGCAGCAGGTGATTGGAAGCGAACGGCCAATTCTGGATAGGTCGCCAACCATGCATACAACACATCAAAACGTGTCATGATCTGGTTGGTTGGGCCATCATAGAACTGTGTCATTGTCAGAGACAGACCCGATTCAGAATCGGAAACCGTGTCAGAAGAAATGACGCCCTTTTCAGGAACAGTTGCCATTGGTACACACGCGAACGTAAATGCACCCGGATCAAACAGCAGAGACTGTTTGGAAGCAACACCAGACGCACCGGATGTAACGGTCAAGGCAGCGGAAGCCGCTGGCAATGTCGATACAGTAGCGAACTGGTTGTCAGTGACGTTTGCCGGAACAAGCGGGCTGACAGTGGTGATAATCATGTTACCGGAACCATCTGCAACAGCCGTCGAGGCAACAGCAAAGAACGCTGATTTACCAGTGGACTGACGGGTCTGTGGGTTGATCGTGAACACGTTGGCAAGGGTGAAGGTATCACCAGCGTTCAGGATCGAACCAGCGGTCCAGCCTGAGGTTACAATGGTGTTACCAGATGCCGTAGTAACAATCGGAGTACCGCCATAAACGCCGGCTGTGTGGGTCTGAATGAATGCTTCATCGAAGAATTCAAAGCCATAACCTTTACCCATACGGCCTTTCAGGAAGGCGTTTGAGATTTCGGAAGATGGGTTGAATACCAGTTTCAAGCTATCAGCCAGAGCAGCATCAGCAAACGGGTCGAGCAAAGCTACACGATCCAGAGATGGCATGGAGCCAGCAGAGGTAATGTAAGCGTTTGCCAGTGAGATTGGTGTAGTGGTTGTTGGGGCTACAGATGTGGAACCAACAGACGTTGCCACTTGGCGATAGAGAGCTGTACCATCAGCTTCGATCTGGCTGGTAACGCTCGCCAGAGCAGCCTTCAGGAACATATCAGCACCACCGTTACGAACGCCATCAGCCGATAATTGCAGATCGGTCAGGGAGAACGAAACATCTTGACCAGCTTGTTGCAGCTGAGTCGAGATTGTTGGCATGACAGTTGATTCTACCTTCATCAATTCACCACGACGGCCTTTATAGCGCGGTGGTTTTTTGATGTTGATAATACCACCATTACGAGCTTGCTGATTGCTCAGGTCGGTCTGGTAGTCACGGTTAACATTGGCGATCATCGGCGTAGAGTTACGCAGGATCATCAATGCCCGTTTAGCGATAAGGGTATTGATTGGAAAGTTATTTGACACTTAAGTCTCCTGTTTGTGGAACGCCGCAAACAGGTCTTGGGATGCGGCGTTTAGAGGGGTTTCCACACCTTATCAAGCTCCCGCAAACTCATTGTGGAAAGGTCCTTTGTAGACCCGCCAGATGTTGATTTTACAGGATTAATAGGAGGTGCGGCCTTTGTCGTCTTGACCGCAGTGTCAATAGGGTTTGACTTGATGAAAGCTTCAATTTGTTTAATTGCCATTTTGAAAGCGGGTGGATTCGATTGCAAAGCTTGCAATTGAGCCAGATCGCTTTGTCCAACAACGCCCAATTCAACAGCTTTTTGATAGTTATTAGCTAAATGATAGGCAATCTGTGGACTCATTTCAGAGTGTAAAACAGCTACTTGGATTTCAGGTGTTACATGACCAGTTCTAAGTAAGGACGTAACCTTTTCTTCATAGTCAGGAACCGTTTCCGCATATTCTATTTCACGATCTTCATGATCGGCAACTAATTCTTGAAGTTTGGCTTGTTGAATTGCTTGAACCTGAGCTTCATCACGGGCTTTGAGCTTTTGCTCCATTTTCCATTCAGCACGGGCTTCTGCATATTCTAAAGCATCAGCAAAGTCTTCTATTTTAGGACCAGTGTCTGTATTGGATTTATCTAGTGAAGGTGGAGCTTGACTTCTGAGGGCATCTAATTCAGCGCGTAAACGCTGATTTTCTTGCCGTTCTCGTTCAATCTGACGTTCACGTCTACCAGGACGCTTTTCCTTGTCACTGCCATCATCCTCCGGTTTGGGCTTTTCAGCTTCACCTTCGGGCGGTGCTTGCGTTTCTGGTTCAATGACAGGAGGCTTTTCCTCAACTGTCTCCACCGGATCGGCAGGCGGGGTATAATTTGCAGATACATCGGCAAAATAATCGCCGGATTGTTCTGGTAATGTCATTCGATACACCTTTCAAGGTTCAGAATAATTAATCAATATCACGGTATCAGAGTACCGTCAACTACAAAATGGCAAAGATAGTAAAATGACCATAATATCATCCTGCTCCATCATATAACGCCGGATTTGCGCCTCTAACTGGAGACGTTCTTCCTGCAAACGCTGGGCTTCCAAGAACAAAGCCATCAACTCTTGTTGCATCGCAATATCGGCCAAGGCTTCCATTTGCAGGCGTCGCGCTTCCAATGCGGTAATCTCAGCCTCTTTAGCCTCTAAACGTTTGTCAGCATCTACCTTTTCAGCTTGAATACGGTTGTATTCTTTAATTTCATATTCATGCCGGGACAGGTGATAAGACGCGGCATGGCTTGTTTTTCCCCCACCACCAACCACAGGTGGCGTAAAGACCGAAACAATCTGATATGCACTAGACTGAAAGGCATTGGGTTGAAAAGCTGAGAACATTATCCCTCAAGAGCCTCAATGGCAGCGAGTTTCTTGTTAACCTGTTCCAGATCCTCCTGTGCGCGTTCAATAGTAGCCATGAAATACATACGTTGCAGCTCAAGCATTTTAACATCAACTGTTTCGCACACGCTAATCTCAACCTTGGTGCCATCCATCTTTTCAGCAGATTGAGGGACAAACAGCTTGTAAACATCTGTGCTGGACTCAGATTCAATACGTTCGGCTTTGATAGTCATCACTTACTCCTTGGATTATTGTTAAGTGCAACGTAGATTGTCGCAGTAAAATGTTTGCGTATTGTCATCGGGGTCATAAGATGTAATGGCTATTTTAGCAGCTGCTTTATTGACAGTTGTAGGTGTCAAGGTCAATGTTGTAGCAGTTCCGCTTGATATGGTTGTTGTTACGGAATTTGTTATTGTTCCATCTGTAATAGATAAAGTGATAGCTGTATTAAATACTCCAGATGGTTTTACATCCATAAGAATGTTTGTAATGGCAGAAAAATTAAGAAAGTTTGTATTTCTAATGTTTACCCCATTAAAACCAGCATCAAACGACATGCTGTATGTGCCTTGTGTAACATTAGAAGTCGATTGTGTTAAAACCGGGAAACCAGTTGGTGTCCAAGCCTGAGTGGTCGGAACACCACCAGCGAACACTTCAAAACCTTCAAATAATCCAATCCCAATACCACCACTGGAAGCAGGCTTGTTAAACAACAATCCGGGAAAGCGGTAATAACTCACTCAAGCCTCCAAACTGTAGCCAGTAATATCCCATTTTGTGTCATTCGAGTTGTAAATCATGCCAAGATAGATCGTCTTGCTGATAACAGTCGTAGTCGGCAAGGTAACACTAATCGCACGATAGATCGCATTGAAAGCCAGCGTTCTGGCTGTCCCATTATCCTTGACACGTATAATCATAGCCTGACCATTAACAGGCGTACCAGTCGGCGCACCAAAGGTTGCATTAGCGGCCAAAGCTGTAACTGTATACATATCATCCGTATCAGCGTTAGGCGTTGGTGTTGAACTTGACGCCGTGGTGCTAATGCGCGGGTTTAATCGCTTTGTGGTAAGCGTTTGCGCCGTTGATGTATCAATAAGCGTTGTGTCTAGCTGTGCTTTTGGGGTGCGGGTTTGGGCCATTAATTAGGATACCACGTAGAGTTAATACCGGAATACTTTAATCTGATCGGAACCCATACGCCAGCTGCACTCAATGCCGGGCCAGCATAAGACTGTCCAGTGTTGGGCGAGACAACAGCCGCAACAATACCACGCTGGGCAAGGATAGTTAAAGGCTGTCCATCCAATGGATTAGGGGGAAGAACAATTGTCCCGGCTAACAATGCAATCGCACTGTTTAAAATAGCAATCGTAATACCATCCGGGATTGTCTCATTGAACCCAGTTGTTACAGTCTTTTGCCATGATTTCTGTGGAATTGGTATATAAGCCATTACAGTACCCACCAGGCGCTGCCGTCATACTGAATAGTCACAGATGCCCGGTTAGTTGATATAACGTAGGTTGCTGATCCATCAATCAGGCCAGAGGCTGGCGTTATCGTGATGTTATTCACGTTCGCGTCACCCTTACCATCCTTGATGATGTATGTTTGTCCTACCTGTGGTGTTGCCAAGCTCACAGCCGTAGCAGCGCCTGTTGTTTTATTAATAATCACTGTACCATCCGCCGATGTGACAGAAACTGCACCTGAAGCCGTTACTACACGGATAGGCGAGGTCATCATGCCTGTGTTAGACGTCACATAGGACGCTTGAACAATAGAACCTGTTGGCGGTGCTACATTGAAAGTAAATGTACCCGAAGCCGGAGTTGTCTCAACGAAATCATAGGACGCACCTTGGCTTTGATCCTGACCATTCAAGACAACCTTCAAAGAACCTGCAACATACGAGCCATTCGATACAGTAAAGACCGTGTTCGATCCATTTACCGAGCCAGCTAATGTCCCATATGTCGAGCCAGAAGCTGGTGTTTGATCGTTCTTGGTGGTGTTGAAGTTATTAACAGTACCGCTACTTGGAATAGTCTGTGTACTCAAGGCACCAGTTGACGAAGCAACAACCATGCGCGTGCCAGTACCCGCTAAGGACGTGGCGCTGATTGCCCCACCACTCGCAACACGGAAATATTCCGTAAATGTACCTGTGCTAATATTTGAACCAGTGAAATTACTGGTAGACCATTCTCCGATACGGCAATTGGCGCCAGAACCAAAGGCGATAACTTCGCTATCACCTGACTTCTTGATGATACCAAGGTTCTTATTGCCAAGCGTAAAGCCTGTATTATCCCCACCACCCATAAAGCCACCACTCGTGAAAGTGGTGCCATTTAGATCTATTGAAAATATAGGAGCGAAAGTATTGGAAGGATCAATCGTTAAACCACTTGATCTTTTTATCTCAAACGTACCAGACGATCCACAGGCAAAGAAACCCGGTCCGCCTAGTTTCTTTGTCAGACCAATGTCGCCATTGTTACCTATAGCATAATAAACATCGTCATAGGGTTGAACAATGCTACCATTAACTGTCAATGCCTGTGGTGTAACAGGTGTACCAACACCAAGACGGTTATTTACATTATCCCAATATAAGTTGGGGTTGCTTGAAAGGTCTGTTGATGTAGACCAGAAAGCAACACGCGTCCCCGCACCTGAACCAGACACGGGCTGTGCAACGCCGTTAAAGCTTGCCGCTGTGATAGCGCCAGTTGCTGTAATGTTACCACCAAAACGACTGTTACCACTGTTAACATTTAACGAATAGGCATTCGTAATTGTTACGTTGGTACTCGCAACGGGTGGACCGTTGATATAGACAGTTGATACATTGGTGTATGTAACGCCTGTATTGTTGGCGGTTAATATCGCATTCCCGAAGCCAATGGTAGCTTGGTTGGCAACCGTACCAGACGCAGCCGTTGCAACATCATTCTCGAAATGTGATGTATTGGTCTGGATCAGGCTACCATTTAAGCTCAAAGCATTGTTAATGCCAGCAGCCGTGGCCTGCAGACGACCACCTGTTGTAATGGTGCTGACAGAGTTAATGGTGTTCATACCCGATAAGGCACCACCCGATGACAGCGTCATAACAGTTGCAAAAGCGCCACCATTAAGGCTATGACCGAAGTTAAAGTTCGATGATGGCGCTGCACCTGATACTGGACGGTTCTCAATGATCCAGTCGGATGTATTGGACGCTGAACTCGTGGTGTTCCACGCTGTACCAGACATACGCAAGCGTGGGGAATATTGAACAGGAACACCAGCTGTTGCTGCTGTAATGTTTGTCTCAATAAAACCATCCACGGACGTGGTAGCAAGGTTATTGCGTGTTGTCGTAACGGTGTTACTAGCAGCAATGGTTGCTTGGGAGACAAGGTTTAATCCCTGAATATTGCCCGATGCAACAACAGTGGTTGGCGTGATAGCACCTAATGTTAATGTGATGGCGGGTGTTGATGTGGGGTTAGCAACACTCCCTGACACACCGTTGGCAGTTGTTACAGATACAGAAGTGACTGTCCCAGAACCAGCAGAGGGAGGTGCCCAATCAGCCGCTCCACCATTTGCTATGATAACATAGCCATCTGGGACACCTGTTGCATCAACAGTGTGGTCAGCGTTCCAGTCAGTGGATACAACAAAACCGGATAACAACGTACCCGGAGGCACGGTTCCTGCGGCAATTGCGGCATCAAGATCAGTCTGTGTCCATGCTGGAACTGTGTTTGTCTTGGGATGCTTTATCTTGATAGCCATTAAGCGCTGCCTACGGTATCAACCGTCACAACTCCCGTTGTCATGCCAGTGATTGGATCACGTAAAACTTTCCTATCTGCAGTAATAGCTTTTGTCAGCATCATTAAGCCAGTATGGATCTCATCAAGCTTCTGTAAGTTTGTTTGAGCAATAAGCATCTTGTTTTGCTCGTTCTGCATTTCCATTTCAGCTGTTTGAACCTGAATAGCTTGCTCTTGCATAGCCATTTCTTGCATAGCTTGCTGATTTAACGCATCTTGCTCACGTTTCTGGCGGATCTGATTGACTTTAGCCAGCAATACATTCTCGTCATCAGCTTCATGCTCAATTGTCTCAGGCTCTGCACTTCTCTCTTTTGGTGTAGCGCCTTCAACGGAAGTTAATTCCAATTTTAGAAGTTCAAGAGCGCTCTGTTCTCTCTGTGCTTGTATTTTTTGCATATCAAGAGCTTTTTGACGTGCATCTTGTTGATCATTTAACACCATTTCTTGACGCTTCAGATCAATATCGGCTTGTGCTTTAGCAATATCAGCTTGCTTACTTTCCAACTGCTGCTCTAATTGCTGAATACCAGCTGTTAATTGCTGGATAGCCTTCTCTTGTTGGGCAAGTTGGTTTTTGACTTGTGGCGGGATGGGTTCTTCATCCGATTCTTCTGTCAATGCAACAGGTAATGCAGCCTTATAGCGGTCTGCAATCTTGTCTGCACCCGGCCAATCTTGAGCGCGATAGAACAGGTCAGGAGCAATTTCCATCAAGTTGGTCTGGCTGGCCAGTGTCAGCATGGCATCCGCTGATTCCTGACGGCGTGTTGTGAAGCTTGGTCCAGTTGTCACCATAACATCATACGTACCAACAGTCAGGTCAAGTTCTTTCATCTCGCCTGTCTTCTTGTCCTTGAATTTCTGGTTTACTTTAATTTCACGCGTTGTTCCATCTTCCTTACGCCCTTTAATAACGCGGCTGGCATCAAGGATCTTGGGGATCAGGTCAGCACAAATACGCCCACCAGCACGCTGACCACGCGCTAAATTGTCTGTGTAGTGGAATGTTGAAACATCGCCTTCAACCTTACGCGCATTGATAGCCTTACCAGAAGACTCATTACCCTGCTGGCCTAATGATGCGGGAAAAATACCGGATGTTGTATAGAAATTGTTCTGTGCCTGTTGAACAAGAGCTAAGGCACCTGAAATATCAGCAGAAGCCGAGTTACGCTGTGGCATTGGCAATACAGTGCCGGGAAGACCATCAACCGTTGCCAGAGCCGGGAGGTAAGGATATTTCTTGACGTTGGCTGCGTCCCAGAACTTCTCATAGCCCTCGATCTGGCGCGGATCCATGATGTAAGGAGCAAGAGGCACCATGCCCATAATCTCTGTTGCGGTATTCGACCAATGGTTATATTGGCGTTGGGCTGACATCATGCCTTCAACCATACCGCTGTAATAGGTCTTGCCGTCGATGATCAGCATTTCACCAGAAATACGGACATAAGGGATATATTTACCCGGCCATTCACGGGTTTCCAATACTTCGGTTGCTGTGCATTTATACCATGTAATCTTGGGGACAACCACATCACGAACATCAGAAGGGTCAATCTCACCCTTTGGCTTGTCTTTGGTTGTCTTGCCATTGACACGATAAAGCTTCTCTATCTTGTCGGTGCGTTCCCAATATTCAACAACGCGAACGGTGTCTTTGGTTGCCCAATCAGGAGCCTTATCACCAATCATCTTGGTGTCGCCATCATCATACTGGCGGTCATTTTCCTTATTAAACTGGATCAACGGCAGATCATAGCACTCCAGAAGGAAGCGGCGATCAAGAAAATCCTGTTGTACGCAATTAGGATCGTCGTAAATGTTGAAGACATTGGGACACCAGCGCAAGGCAATATTCTGGTCGAAAGAGTTGTCACTCTCATATTCGGTCACATAACGCCAGTAACCCCAGCCAATTGTAACCTGATTGTCACATGCCGCGTCATAGGCAACTTCAGCTTCAGAAGAAGCCTGCACATTGCGGATATAGTCTTCATAGGCTTCAGCGACTTCCTCACTGCCATCATTGCCAGCAATGAAGCGGGTCTGCGGCATATTCATGCGCTGGTCATTGGTGACCTGATGAAGGAACTGCGGGATTTGATTATAGGACTCTGTGGGGCGGTTGCCTTCATTGCGGAGGCGATACATGCCAGCATCCCATTGATCGGCACCACCACGGCGGAACTTGAGGGCAATGCGGCCACGGCTTCTATCGTCGGAGAATGCATCGGCGGAGAGCTGATAATTGTCAAGCATACGTTGGATGACGGGATCATCCGAATTGTTTACAGGTTTGCGGCTGGCCATGCTATCTCCGGTTCAGGGAAAGTTTAACGGTATCAGAGTACCGCGTCAAGATATTAATACGCACCCATTCCAGCAGCGGAGGAACCTGGTTCTCGGGTTATAGGTTTCTTGCCGAGACCAGCCTTCACCTGACCAGCAGCAATGGCAGCATACCGGGCGGCAGAACTACCATGCGAAGTCCAGTCATGGCGAGGCTTGCTCTTGAATATGCCGCGATCCTCATCCCATTCGTAAGCGTATTGCGTCAAGGCATGGATACCATCAGCGCATTTCTTCTCATCAAATACTGAATATGCAATTGTTTGGCGCAACAGCTCAATGCCGGGATTAATATCTGTCTCACGTGTCAGAACAGTGTTATCAACACCAAGTGATGTAAGTTGCTTGGTTACACTATCGCCACGAATGTTACCATGACCACCATCATGCGGCAGGAAATTACCTTTTCGGATGTAATTATAACTCTCAGCCTTGATGATCTTGGCATAGTGATCAAGCTGTTCGCCACTATTCTCATAATACTTGAGCCAACGCAACTCACGGCCAACAAACTGCAACCACCAGATAGCCGTTGCATCACCAAAGCCTAAATCCCAAGCCGTGAAGACTTCACAGGATGGATCGTATGGCACGAAGGTAATGCGGTCTTCCTCACGGGCTTTAGCTATCTGCTTAGCAAATACAGCGCCGGATCGGCGTGTGTCTGGCTCACCTTCCCAGATGTGGAGATAAGCCTCATGGTCATCCTTCTTAAGCTTTTCCATCTCAAGGCGCAGAACATCAGGGAAAAATGGATTGTCACGCCATGAGACTTTCTTGTGAAAAACATGTTCGTCGGCTTGTGTAATGAAGCGGCGATAGGTTGGGTCTGTCACATTCTTGACGTTGAAGGTTGCCCAAATCTCAGAGTTTGGCTTACGGATTGTGGGGATTAGGATTTCATAAGAGTTATTCGATACGCTCTCGGCTTCCTCAATCCAGCAATAATCACATCCTTCAAGTGATTTAAGATCGCGTGTGTTATGCTTAAGACCACGGAAGATAATCTCTGTACCATTTAGGCCGCGTATCTCGGTCTCAAGGATCTGATAGAAAGCCTTGAACGTGTCGTTTTCTCGGATAATGTCGGATAGAAGCTTGTGAACTGAGTCCTTGATTGATTTCTGTATCTCACGGGCGCAGACAATGCGCTTCTTGCTTTGAGCGCCAAGGATGAGCAAAGCGCGGGCGACTGAGTGGCTCTTACTGCTTCCACGGCCACCGTAATATGCTTTGTATCGTTTAGGCTGGAATAGCTCTTTGAAAGCTGAGGGGATGATAATTTCGGATGTCATTGATCCTGTGGGGCGACTTTCGCCATAAGGTCTTTCATTTGGTCACGGCCAATCTTGCGGTTGCCTTCATCAAGCCATTTGTAGTCAGCTTCTGTCCATGTTGGAACAGGGCGTTGCAGGATTTCGGTGACGGTCTCAAGCAATGTCATTTGGATTGCCAAGCTCAGGCTCTGAGTTAATGAACTTAACGGCCAGACCAAGTGGTGAACCTTCAGCGCCAGTCAGTTCTGTTTTGTCTGTGATTTTGCCATAGAGGGTGTCTTGAATTTCCTTAATAGCAGCGACATCGCCTTCCCAAGCTTTCTTAATCAGAGCCATGATAGCAAACTCTTCAGCAGTTGCTTCTAGCTCTTCGCCGCTAAGGCCGTTTTTCTTGACTTTGAGGCCAGCATACTCAGCAAGTACCGTAGACCTACTGCGAGCACCTTTAGGTCGTCCAGCGGGGTTCCCAGACTGCCCCGGCTGGTAAGGAATCAGATTTTCAAGAGGAGGATTTGGGTTCCCAGACATCTTTGTAAGTTCTCTGTTTAGATCAAACCAAAAGCACGTAGCAATAACAACACGATAACAAGACCGATCAGACCACCAAAAGGATACGGGCCCCAATTAGCAGCATGAGGCCAAGCTGGGAAGGTGAATACGCTTGAGATGACGAGCAGGATGATTAGAAGGGCGATGATATTCACAATTAGCTCCTCGGTGAATGGAATGCCTCTGGTTTAACGTCTAGAGGCTGGACGAACAAGTCCGAGGAGGATTGATGTGATCAGTGTGGCATGGATTGGGGGCGGGTGTCAAGGGCAATCCGCTCCCCGGCGTTGGTGTTGGTTGGACAGGTTCAGATAACAGCGGCCATGCTCTGAAACATATATCTAGACATCTTGCGATGCGCGCCGATTACATACCTGTCCATGATTGATATGCGGCAATAAACTTCCAACTACAACATATCAATCAAAGAAAGATTGCCCTTGTGACGCTAGGCGGCGCGTAAGATTGTTTTACGATAAGAATTATCCCTTTCCACAAGGGAACCAGCCTATACCGGACTGGCGCGGTGTGTTAGGTGCATCGGGAACTCCCGTCGAGGCCATCCACCTGTCAAGCGGTATATGGATGCTTTGGCGCGTACTGACATTTAGCCTGTCACCTAACATCCCCAAGCTACCCGAGTCGGCGATGCGTGTCAAGGATTATCAGGCTTCCACGACAGACGTTCCAGGGCGTTCCATCTCGACCTTGTGAATTGTTTTGCCGTCATCATTGCAGATATAGGCAAGACCATAAACAAAAAGCTTATGAGCGCCGTCTTTTGCATATGAGACAATCTTAGCCAATCGCCCGGATTCGACCACACCTTCAAGGATCAGGTGATTTACGTTTTCCTGTTGGGGATATTTTTCGATATCGGACAAAGTGCTGCCGATCATAACATCCGTTACACCGTCGATGAGATAAACGCAGCCATCAAGGCCATAATACTTAATAAGCATAATAATACTCCTGTTGATAATGATGATAGCCCGAAGGCATGATCATCTTACCCCAACGCTCGCGCTGTGTCCAGCCGAAAGTGAGGGGTTATTCTGTACGCCATACTCGCGTCTCTGTTTCGGATATTTTGGAAGTAACAATAGTCAGATTATGACGTTTTGCGTATTGGTAAGGAATATTATTTTTCTTTGTATCAATCACAAAGCTATCCCCTACTTCCATATCTTTCATTGTTTTAGAGATATTGCGTAATCTTTTATTTGGCATGGGTACATTTTTATCGATAATCATTTTAATCTCCATTAGTTGTTTAGCGTATTTATATAAACATCATTATTATTCGTTGTCAAATAAAATTTACTAAGTCTCCCTAAGCGCAGTGAAGGGGTTTGCTTTAGCAACCCACCACTGAGCAAGGGGACACCGTAAGGGGATGGGTTGCAGTTTGCGCAGCTAATCTTATAAAGGAGAAGTGCGCAAAGTGCGCAGATGAAATCTGTTAATATAATCATAATCTTATTTAAGGTTTTGCCTTCTTATATATGGAAATCACAAAATGAGAAGTGCGCAACCATAATCATATTACATTATTGATTATATTAATCAGGGTCTTTCATCACAATGAGCGCTTTTTTCTCTTTGCGATCCTTATTACTGACCATCATCTCTTCGATCAGATAGCCATCTTTCTTCCAATTTCGGATCAAAGTTCGTGCGACAACAGAGTTAACTTCTAACAATTTTTCCATGATCGGGATAATATAATTACTCGCTTGGGCAGAGGTTGAGTAGAAGCCGTGTTCTTCATCACCGTCTTGGATAGTCTTAAATAGTTCTTTGATCTTGGCTGGGTCGAGTCCATCACCAATCTTAGGTGGCTCCCAATACTGCAAGACCCCGACCTTGTCACCCTCCTCTTGTGTGACAGGATTGCCGTTTGGCAGGGTGACAGACTTGCGCTCGAACCAGTCAGCCGATTCGCTGGGGGCTGCCATGTTAGCCTTGGCACTGTCAACCCGGACGTACCATGTCCGGCGCTTCTGCTCGATGCCGTAGAGGTCAGCTTCCTTGTCTGACATAACCTGAAGTGTCCGGGCGGAGCGTACAGCCCCGGCAATGGCACTGGCACCCCGTGCCGCTTCCATATTGCCAGCCATGCTCTCTTTACCCATCTTCTTGGTATGATGGACAAGATCAATGGCACAATTGGTATCGTTGGCAATTTGCGAAAATATATTTAAAACCTCATCAATGTCCTTATTGTCGTTCTCGGATGCTTGATGGACACGAACAAAGGGGTCAATCGACAGGTAGGATATGTCATTGTCCTTAATGGCCTTGTAAAGCGCGTCAGCATCGGGTCTGGCATATTGGCCGTCCTTGGTCTTCTCTAGCACGATAAGCCGTCTATCACGCCCTGAATTGAGGAATAGCTGCCCTTTAAGTTCCTCCGTCTTCACATGGAAGTTGAGACAGATGGCGGCGAGTCGGCGCTGTAATTCGTCTATTGGATCCTCAAGGTTGTAGTGCCATGCCTTAACGGTTTCATGTGGCATGTCTTTGAGCAGGGCACGACCTGTTGCCAAAGATACAGCGTCCGTCATAACAAGCTGGGTCTTACCAACACCACCGGGAGAGATTGTTGCACTGCAAAATCGGCGGATAAGGAAATTACCGTATAGGAATTGTCGCTTGGGAATGGATTGGAAGTTGTAATCAGATACCAGACCAGCTTCGAGAATCTTGGTAATTTTCTGCTCAGCCTGCAATTCTGACATATCCAGAGTGATTCGGGATAGCAGATCCGATACGTCAACAGTGTCACTGGTGGCGGCGAGTGACCAATTCTGTGAGAGATTAAAGATAGTACGCTTAAGATAATATAGTTTTATCTCTTGTGCGTGTTGACGGATTGATCCAGCAGTTCCTACCATAAACGATGTCAGCAAGCCAGAAATATATTCCCGGCCATTGGCTTCAATGAATAGTGGATTGTCCTTAAGACGCTTGATAAGGATTTCAGGCGTAGAAGATTGTCCGTTGTCTAATTGGTGTGAAATTGTTTCGTATAGAAGGTTATGAAATGGGAAATAAAAGTTTTCCGGTTTTAATATGTCTGAAATGTGTAAATAAAAATCATTTCGTGTGATCAGAAGGCCAAGCAAAGCCTGTTCGATGTCTTGGTCGAAAGCCTGTGCGGCTGGTGTTGTTTGATAGTTCATTTCTTTCCTTTGCTTTCTTTTCCCCCGTAAGGTGTTGGTTGAGCAAGCTCATACCCGCAAAGGAAAAAAGAGGTTAGAGCATACCGTTGCAACCGGCGCTCAACCAACAATGTGACATTCGCATTGATTTTTTACGTTGTCAAGAATAAATCGGCATGTTGTTCTGAATTTTCAATGCGCTTGCAAGCTATATCGAAATATTTCTTATCAAGTTCTATACCGATAAACTTACGATTGCTTAACTTTGCAGCTACACCTGTAGAACCAACACCCATAAATGGATCTATAACAGTATCCTCTGGTGAACTTGATTGTTCAATATAGTGTTTCATCAACATAACAGGCTTTGGTGTTGGATGATCTTTATATGGTTCTTGTGGGATGTAGAGGAGTTGACGGGCACCGCAATCATTTATAAATTTTGCTTTACCCTTATAAAAGAACCCGGTGAACTCGCAATTCTTCATATACCAACGGTTTGGTGTAGCGTTCCCTTTGTCCCAGACAAGAAGGTTATGAAATTTAAAACCAGCATCATCTGCTGATGTGATCATATTTTTAATATGTCGATTGTTACACATGATATAAGCATGTGTGTTTTCTTTTAAGGATTTGTACATGAGTGGAATAAAATCAGGCCAATCAATATCACAGGATACAATATTTCCATCATTAACATAATTTTTAGGATTGAACTTACCAGACATACGCCTACCTTCTATTGGGTTTCCTCCACCACTTGCTAAAGTATAAGGAGGGTCGGTGACTAACAAGTCAGCACACATGCCTAGTGATGGAAGTATTTCCATACAATCACCGCAGTATAGTGTAGCGTTTCCTATATTTTGAAACTCGAATGTCATTTTTTTAATTCTGATAAAAGTTTTTCAATCAGTAACTCAATAGGGCCACTAATCGCACGAGTGCCAGATTCATAATGGCGGATAGACCGGGAGCTTTTAAGTCGTAATATTTCTGCCATTTGGCTTTGAGAATAACCAAGCTTCTTTCTAGATCTTTTAAACTGTGTAGGGGTCATGGCTTAATCCTGTGTAGGGGTCATGGCTTAATCAAAAAGAAAGGCGGTTGCTAGCCGCCGTTCATATTTAAATAACGGTTGGAATATAATCAGCATCAATACGCATACGTTCCATTGTCTTTTCTTTACGCATAGCTTCCCAAGCCTTTAATAAATATGGCATAACTTCACGGGTACGGAAAATACCACCAGCATAACGAATTTCAATGAGCTTATTGCGCAAAGTCATGATGGGATCGCCAATCTTTAGATTCTCTCCGCTGTTTAGCTTGTTAAAATATAATTCACATTTATTGATGTCGCGTTTGCTCATCAGGTAATGAATGGCACAAAGTGCTGAATAAGGTACAAGTTTCTTTGCACCATGTAGGTGAGATACCAGATCAACAGAACGCAATATTCCCCGGTTTTTATTTACCCAATCAATGACTTCATCATGTGATGGTTTTTTACCACGAGCTTTTTCATCAAAAGCATAGTTTTCATCAAATTGCATGATAGTAATAACTGCAGCACCAATGATAGCAGCACTTTTACGATACTTCTCATCATAGGTTGCTAAAGCATCGCCAACGGATCGTTTTTTTCCAATGTCGATAGTAGAGAATGCAGAACGTTCAACACCTGATACGACAACCATCTTTTGTGTTGTACTGGAATTGATAATTGCATGTAAGCGGTGTTGTCCATCAAGCAAGCTACCGTCTTCAGCAATAATAATATTTTCTCCGTTGAAGTTCCATTTACCATCTTTCATCATGCGAGAGTAGGATGAAACAGTCCCAGAACTGATAGGGCGGTTATGGTTGTTTTTAGCAAGGATGTCTTTAGCTACCGTAGGGGTAATATCTACGATTTTAGTAGTGATTTGTTTGGACATTTTTATCTCCTGTAAGATCGGTCAAATTGACCACGAATCATGTATAAGGTACAATGTACCTATGTGTCAAGTTTTATTTATACTCCTTCATGAATTTGTTAACAGCCTGATGAATAATATCTGTTAACGATTTAAAATCATGTTTAATCTTGAAAGCCTGGACTTTCTTAAACCATAATGGACTTGTTAAGAAATGAACCCGCTTAGGTTCGGTATCATAAATTTTTTTCATGTCATCCCCTTTTTTCTGTTGACTTGCTGTTTTTACTATGCTTATATGCACATGTCAAGACATTTTCACACGGTCTTATAATAGTGTGAGCAACCAAAGGAGAACTGCATGGCTGTTTCATTAGCTATGGATATTTTGCCTCTGCTCGTGGACGCAAGATCATATATCGAACATAACGAGAAAACCAATCATTCAAATGATAATGATCCACTGGTGCGTAAATTATCGCGCTTGATTGATCGTGTTGTGTTGGAGGTTAAAAATGGCCAGTAAGCTTAAAGCGGTTGCACCCAAAACAGCAGAACCAAAAAAACCCAAGATCCTGATATACGGCAAGCCGGGCGTTGGTAAGACGTGGGCTTCTTTAGATTTTCCCGGTGTCTTTTATATAGATACTGAAGGTGGGGCTACTATGGCTCACTATACCGATAAGCTTGCTGCGTCCGGTGGTGTGTATCTTGGTCCAGATCATGGTGCTTTGGACTTTGAAACCGTCATTGGACAAATTCAAGCTCTGGCAACAGAAAACCATGATTATAAAACAATCGTGATTGACTCGATTTCCAAGCTGTTCAACACAGCTGTGGCAAACGAGGCAGAGCGTTTGGGTGACAAGAATGCGTTTGGTGCCGATAAGCGACCAGCCATTGCCTACATGCGACGTCTGGTGAAGTGGCTGTCAGACATTGACATGAATGTCATCCTGATTGCACATGAGAAACCTGAATGGGGTCTGAATGCCAAAGGTGAGCGTGTCGAGATTGGTTCAACATTTGATGCATGGGACAAGCTCGAATACGAATTGGACTTGGCCTTGAATATCATCAAGGTTGGTGCTTCCCGCAAGGCGCGTGTTCGCAAGAGCCGACTAAAGGACTTTCCAGATGGTTCAAGCTTTGACTGGTCTTATAACGATTTTGCCGATAAATACGGTAAGACCGTTATTGAGAAACAGTCCGAGGCAATTGTTCTGGCAACAGAGGATCAGTTGATTGAGTTGAATGATCTGCTCAACATGGTTCGTCTGCCAGAGGGACAGGTCGAGAAATGGTTGAACGCCAAACAGGTTGAAAACTGGAGCGAGATGTCAACCGATGCAATCGCGGGTGCTATTACCCACATTAAAAAAACTTACTTGAAACAAGGAAAATAAGACATGGCTTTTAATTACACACCAGCATCCGACGAACAGTTGGAAAAAGAAGCTAACGAGCGCAAGGAAGCAAACTTGCTTGTTGAGGGGGAATATGATTTCGAGATTGCTCTTGGATCAAACCACGTTAGCGCAACATCAGGCAAGGAATCTATCAAGCTTCAATTGCTTGTGTTCAAGGATGATGGGACATTTGTCACGATCTATGACTACATCACACCGGCTTATATGTTTAAGTTTAAACATGCCGCGCAAGCATGCGGACTGGAGACTGAATATAATGCTGGTTCTTTGGATGGTGATATGTTCAGCGGCCAAACAGGTAAAGTTCTGGTAGGACGACAAGCCGCACAGAATGGGTATGGACCTAAGAACATTATCAAGGACTATATTGTAGGCGCTGCGCCTGTAGCTAAGAAGACACCTAAACAAGTGTCTAACGATCTGGATGATGAGATCCCATTTTAGGGTTTAAATAATACACAGCCGTCACCCCGGCGGCTGTGACTTTCTGAGGGAGATTGATGTTATGATAGCGGCTTTATTTGTAGAAAAGAATGGTTGTTATTCTAAATTAGATAACATTGATTTATGGTGTAAAGACCGTGATGCTAGAAATTATTTAGGACCCTATCCGGTTGTCGCCCATCCTCCGTGTAATTTATGGACAAGATTTGCAATTGTTAATTTTATAAGATGGGGAGGTGACCATAATAAACCGCGGAATGACAATGGATGTTTTAAGAGTGCTTTGCAATCGATAAAGAAATTCGGTGGTGTACTTGAACATCCGGCTTTTTCTTATGCTTGGGATGAATATGATTTACCTAGACCTAAAGTTTTAGGTTGGCAAAAGCATGGTGATATATGGATATGTGAAGTTTGGCAATCAGCATATGGTCACAAAGCAAGAAAAAGAACATGGTTGATATATTCCGGTAAGAATGATCCATTTGAATTAAATTGGGATAGACCAAATGGAACTCATCAGATTGGAGGTTTCGACCAGCGTGGTAAAGACAGAAACAAACCAACAATTAGCGGGAAAGCAGCCAGTGCAACACCCATTAGTTTTAGAGATGAACTTTTATTACTGGCAAAACAAGCAATGCAATAACCCCCGCAATCCTGCGGCTGTGGATTTAACTGATGGAGAGATGGGATGAGTGAGGTAAACTTTAAGATTGATAAATACATTGAAATTCCAGAGAATTATCCAAAGAAATATCCTTTTGAAGATATGGATATTGGTGATAGCTTTCGTGTTCCTTGGGAATTTGCTCACCATGCACGCCAAAAGATTTATTTATATCATTCAGCCAGTAAACTTCGCTTTAAGACGAAAAAGCTGTATGAGAACAAGAATCTAGTGATTCGAATTTGGCGTACTGAATAACCCCGTTCCCGCTCCGGCGGGAGCTTTCACACAATGAGGAGATGATGATGAGTGTAGGAGATATTTTAGGATTTATTTTTTTATTTGTTTCTTTCATTTTTACATTGATGATTTTTATTAAACTAACCACATCGAAACACGGGGAGATTGAGGGATGAGTGATATGCCAAAAGAACTAACATTGCGGGATTACTTTGCTGCTATGGCTTTATCTCATATTGCAACTTCAACCAATGTACAAGAATATATAGATAGTGATACAAAACGTGCATATATGTATGCTGATGCAATGATCGAAAATAGGTTAACACCAGAGCAAAAAGAATTAGAAAAACAAAGACAAGAGTTAGAAGATATGCGTGAAAAATTTAAAATGGAAAAAGATTTAAAATGGTTTGAAGAGAATCTTAAGGAAAGAGTATAAAATGACAAACGACATGCCCGATGTTGTGGTATTATTTAAAAATACCCAAATGGATGAATTAGTGCTTCTAGGTAAATCACCTGTAGCAACTATATTCCCATTGCATAGATACATCCTCAAGTCCATCGCTGACGAGCTGGCGGAGGCTTTGACGTATTATATAAATATGGCAGCAAGCTCTTCATGGGATAATGAATTTTATCAAGACGATGGTGATCATGCTAAGAAAGCTATATCCCGCTACCAAGCCCTGACAGAGAAGGGGGAGTGAGATGAATAAAGTTGGTCAGATGACAATCGAGGAACGTGCTGCAAGAATTTATTGTGAACAGAAAGGTATTGATCCAGATCAATCAGACAATAACTGGGGTAATTTAATAGACCCAATTAAGAGAGATTTTGATAGACTATCTTTTATGCTATACTGCCTCAAACAAGCAGAGAATACTAAATGAATAAATCCTTTGCTGTAGGCCGTCTCAAAGGCGGTGTGATGAATAAAACAGAACAGGCATATGATGCTTATCTTGATGGATTAAAGCATCATGGCGACATCCTGTGGTACAAATTCGAAGGTCTTAAATTCAAGTTGGCAGATAATACCACATACACGCCAGACTTCAGTGTCATGATGGCCGATAACTCCATCGAGCTGCATGAAGTAAAAGGTCATTGGCAGTCTTCTG
>Ga0247814_10000345_pt1 | contig 38770 bp, 34 predicted proteins | sample UWRJL179409R1_FD_179947 | JGI IMG/M metagenome (GOLD analysis project Ga0247814, IMG submission 179947) | Plant litter microbial communities from Arlington Agricultural Research Station in Wisconsin, United States - UWRJ-L179-409R-1 | ecosystem: Environmental > Terrestrial > Plant litter >... | reverse complement strand
CTCATCGAAACCTCTTCCTCGCCAATCAAACCGGCTAACTACTTGATTATCAAGGAGTTTTCCGTTTCATCTGCTCCGGAAGAGGTGCGAATTATAGACAGATTCGAGAGGCCGTCAACCGTTAATTCACGCTTATTCCAAATTAAGCGTGATACGCCCGAAAGCCTTCTTCCCCGCCTGACAGACATGTGTCGCGCCCAGCTTGAATACGAAGGCGCGATCCACTACCTCACCATCTATACGCACACCGCCTGACGCCAACAGATCACGCGCCACTGCAGAGTTCTTCACCAAGCCTGCCTTATTAAGGACAGCGGCGATCGGCATATCTTCAGCAGCAGTCAACGCGATCTCTGGCAGATCGTCCGGCAACTCGCCTTCTTTCATGCGATTGCCCGCCGATCGGTGCGCAGAAGCTGCAGCTTCTTCGCCATGGAAACGCGCCACGATTTCTTCAGCAAGCTTGATCTTGATGTCACGCGGATTGGCACCGGCTTCGCAATCCGCCTTGAAGCCGTTGATTTCCTCCATGGAGCGGAAGCTCAGCAGCTCGAAGTAGCGCCACATAAGCGCATCGGGAATCGAAACCAGCTTGCTGTACATAATGCCTGGCGCTTCCTGGATACCTACGTAGTTACCCAGAGACTTGGACATCTTCTTAACGCCGTCCAGCCCTTCAAGCAACGGCATGGTCAGAATGCATTGCGCTTCCTGCCCATAAGCGCGCTGCAACTCGCGCCCCATCAGCAGATTGAATTTCTGGTCGGTGCCGCCCAGCTCGACATCTGCACGCAACGCAACGGAGTCGTAACCCTGGACCAGCGGATAGAGGAATTCGTGGATAGCGATGGGCTGGTTGGTTTTATAACGCTTATCGAAGTCGTCGCGCTCGAGCATCCGCGCCACGGTGTATTGCGAAGACAGCCGAATGAAATCTGCAGGGCTCAGCTGATCCATCCAGGTGGAGTTGAATGCCACCTCGGTTTTCGCCGGATCGAGGATCTTGAAGACCTGGGACTTGTAGGTTTCGGCGTAATCCAGCACCTGCTCGCGAGTCAGCGGCGGACGCGTTGCGCTCTTGCCGCTTGGATCACCGATCATGCCGGTGAAGTCACCGATCAGGAAGATGACCTGGTGACCAAGATCCTGAAACTGACGCAGCTTATTAATAAGCACGGTGTGACCCAGATGCAGATCAGGTGCCGTTGGGTCGAACCCGGCTTTAATACGTAGTGGCTGGCCGCGCTTGAGCTTGGTAATCAGCTCAGCCTCGACCAGGAGTTCATCCGCCCCGCGCTTGATTAGCGCCAGCTGCTCTTCAACCGACTTCATATAAGCCCCGTCATCGCCTATTTAAAGGGGTCCAACCATACAAGATCAGGGCCCGTTTACAAAGTTTTGCCCAGCACCCGCCGCCGAATCATAAATTGAAACGTTTGGCAGGGTTGCCTCGAGCAGGTTTTGGTTATATTTTATACAGTTATTTCATCTTCATCATGTCATTCATCTTTTCCAATTCATCTTTTCAAAGTCAAAATTACCTATGAATACACCGCCTAAAGCGCCTCCGCTTTATCCGAAGACCCACCTGCTCGCTGCAAGCGGCATCGCCGCCTTGCTGAGCCTGGCTCTTCTGGTATTCCCTTCAAGTGACGTTGAAGCTAAAAAAACCACGCTGAATCTTGATCTGGAAATCCCCACAGATCAGCTCACAGAACAACAAGACGCTCAAGAATCGGTTCAAGCCACACAGGACACTACCGAATCTCCGTTTGCCCAGATCGACAATGGCGCTGAAGAAGTTCAGGAAAACGCCACCGCAGACCCCGCCAAGGAGGCTGCACCGCAGCCGAAGACGCCTGCAGTCGCTGCCAAGAACGCGAATCACCGGGAAGTTGCAGTCGCCAAAGGTGACACCCTCTCCACGCTGTTCGAAAAAGTCGGGCTGCCGGCCACGACCGTGCATGAGGTCCTGGCCAGCGACAAGCAGGCCAAGCAATTCAGCCAGTTGAAAAACGGCCAGATCCTGCAGTTCGAGCTTTCACCTGAAGGCCAGCTAAAGCAGCTGCACAGCAAGATCAGCGAACTGGAAAGCATCAGCCTTTCCCGGACCGACAAGGGCTATACCTTCGGCCGTGAAATCAGCAAGCCCAACATGCGTAACGCCTATGTCCATGGCGTGATCAACAGCTCGCTCTCGCAATCCGCGCAGCGCGCGGGCCTGTCCCATACCATGACCATGGATATGGCGAACATTTTCGGTTACGACATCGACTTCGCCCAGGACATCCGCAAGGGTGACGAATTCGACGTGATCTACGAGCAGAAAGTCGTGAACGGCAAGACGGTCGGCACCGGCAACATTCTGTCCGCCCGCTTCACCAACCACGGCAAGTCCTATTCCGCGGTTCGCTATACCAACAAGCAAGGCAATACCAATTACTACACGGCTGACGGCAACAGCATGCGCAAGGCATTCATCCGTACTCCGGTGGACTTTGCTCGCATCAGCTCGATGTTTTCCATGGGCCGCAAGCACCCGATCCTGAACAAGATCCGCGCCCACAAAGGCGTTGACTATGCAGCCCCGCGCGGCACGCCGATCAAGGCGACCGGCGATGGCAAGGTGCTGCTTGCAGGCCGCCGTGGCGGCTACGGCAATACCGTGATCATCCAGCATGGCGAGACCTATCGGACGCTGTACGGCCACATGCAGGGCTTTGCCAAAGGCATACAAACCGGCGGCAGTGTCAAACAAGGTCAGGTGATCGGCTATATTGGTACCACCGGCCTGTCGACAGGACCTCATTTGCATTATGAGTTCCAGGTCAATGGCGTGCACGTTGACCCACTGGGTCAGAAATTGCCGATGGCGGATCCAATCGCCAAATCCGAAAAACAGCGGTTCATGCAGCAGAGCCAGCCGTTAATGGCTCGCATGGACCAGGAAAAGGCCACCACGCTGGCCTCGAGCAAACGATAAGCCATGGCCTTCTTCTATATTGGTGTGATGTCCGGCAGCAGCCTTGATGGGATCGATATAGCCCTGCTGGAGCAAGACGACCGGCCGAGACTGCTGGCGACCCACTACATTCCAATGCCTGACGACTTGCGCGCAGAGCTGCTGGGGCTGTGTTCCAGCGGCCCGGATGAACTGGCGCGCGCCGGCATTGCCGAGCAGAAGTGGGTACAGCTTGCAGCCAAGGGCGTACTGACACTGCTCAGCGAGCAGAACATGGTTGCGGGCCAGATCCGCGCCATCGGCAGCCATGGCCAGACCATCCGCCACGAACCCGCGCGCGGGTTCAGCGTGCAGATCGGCAACCCGGCGCTGCTTGCAGAGCTCACCGAGATCACGGTCGTCAGTGACTTCCGCCGTCGCGATATCGCGGCAGGTGGCCAGGGCGCTCCGCTGGTGCCTGCGTTCCATGAGGCGCTGTTCGACGACAACAAGGATCGCCGCGCAGTACTGAACATCGGCGGCTTCAGCAACTTGAGCCTGATCGAGCTGGACTCGCCGGTCACTGGATTCGATTGCGGTCCCGGCAACGTGCTGCTCGATGCATGGATTCAATCCCAGCGCGGCCAGAGTTATGACCAGGACGGCGCCTGGGGTGCCAGCGGGCAAGTTGATCCTGCGCTGCTCAAGTCCTTGCTCAGCGATCAGTTTTTCCTGACCAAGGGCCCGAAAAGTACCGGTCGCGAAGTGTTCAATCTTGGCTGGCTGCACCATCACCTGTTCCAGCTGCCGACTCTGGCGCCGGAAAACGTCCAGGCCACGTTGATGGAGCTGACGGCGCTGACGATCACTGAATCCCTGCAATCCGCGCAGTCCGAAACCAAGGAACTGCTGATCTGCGGCGGCGGCGCTCACAACGTGGCGCTGACAGACCGACTGGCGCAATTGCTGCCCAATACCAAAGTCAGCAGCACCGAAGCCTTTGGTGTTGATCCGGACTGGGTTGAGGCAATGGCCTTCGCGTGGCTGGCGCATTGCTGCCTGGAAGGTGTGCCCGCCAACCGTCCGACGGTCACCGGCGCCAAGGGCCTGCGGGTACTGGGCGCGATTTACCCGGCCTGATCGACCCGGACTGAAAGCTGGCCAACGAAAAACGCCGCGCATATGCGCGGCGTTTTCATGTGTACTGCCAGCCAGTCAGATCGAGAAAGACGAGCCGCAACCACAAGTGGTGGATGCATTCGGATTCTTGATCACGAAGCGCGAGCCTTCCAGACCTTCCTGGTAGTCCACTTCTGCACCCGCCAGATACTGGAAGCTCATCGGATCAACAACCAGGCTTACGCCTTCGCGCTCGACGATGGTGTCATCGTCCGCGACGTCTTCATCAAAGGTGAAGCCATACTGAAAACCGGAACAGCCGCCGCCTGTCACGAAGACACGCAGCTTCAGGCGATCATTGCCCTCTTCATCGACCAGGCTTTTCACTTTGTGCGCGGCACCGTGGGTGAATTGCAAAGCCGTTGGAGTGAAGGATTCGACGCTCATGTTAGATATCTCCCGGCGCTAAGCCGTCATAATGCGTAATGACGCGCATTATCCGCTTCTCCGACAAAATCGGTCAACTATTCTGGAGCAGCGGCAAGTTTCAAGCGGCAAGCCACAAGCGCTTGCACCTGCCTCTTGCCGCTTGAAGCTCGCAGCTAAAAGCTGCTCTTACGGCATCATCCCCGCATGGGAAAGACCCAGCTTCTCGTCCAGACCGAACAGGATGTTCATGTTCTGCACCGCCTGGCCCGACGCGCCTTTGACCAGATTGTCGATAACCGACAGCACCACCACCAGATCACCGCCTTGTGGACGATGCACGGCAATGCGGCACACGTTGGCACCGCGCACGCTGCGGGTTTCCGGGTGGCTGCCGGCGGGCATCACGTCGACGAACGGTTCGTTGGCGTAGCGCTTTTCGAACAGCGCCTGCAGATCGATGGACTTGTCAGTCACCGTTGCGTACAGCGTGGAGTGAATACCGCGGATCATTGGCGTCAAGTGAGGCACGAACGTCAGACCGACATCGCCACCCGCTGCACGACGCAAACCTTGGGTGATTTCCGGCAAGTGACGGTGGCCTTTAACGGCGTAGGCCTTGAAGCTTTCGTTGGCCTCGGAATACAGCGAGCCCAGGCTCAAACCACGACCCGCGCCGCTCACGCCGGATTTGCAGTCGGCGATCAAGCGCGTGTTATCGGCGATGCCTGCTTCGAGCAATGGCAGGAAACCCAGCTGAGTCGCGGTCGGGTAGCAGCCCGGAACAGCAATCAAGCGCGCCTGTTTGATCTGCTCGCGATTGACTTCCGGCAAACCGTACACCGCTTGTTCAAGCAGCTCAGGCGCGCCATGGGGCTGGCCGTACCACTTGGCCCATTCCACAGGATCCTGCAGACGAAAGTCGGCGGACAAGTCGATGACCTTGGTCCCGGCGTCGAGCAGTTCGCCCGCCAACGCGTGGGCAACCCCGTGCGGTGTGGCGAAGAAGACCACGTCGCAGGCACCCAGGGTTTTCACGTCCGGCACGCTGAACGCCAGGCCGTCGTAATGGCCTCGCAAATTCGGGTACATGTCGGCGACAGGCAGACCGGCCTCGGATCGGGAAGTGATGACGACCACTTCAGCTTGCGGATGCTGTGCCAACAAACGCAGCAATTCGACTCCGGTGTAACCCGTGCCGCCGACGATACCGACCTTGACCATAACCCTGCCCTCTGCGTGCCAACTGGAAAGCCGTCGATAATATGGGCGTAACGCGTCTGCGACAACCGACAACGTGACGTATGGACGCTCAAGCCACTACTATTTGCGCACCGTGAACCTGGGAATAACTAAAAATGCTTTTATGGATCAAAGCTTTTCACATCGTTTCAATGGTCTGCTGGTTTGCAGCCCTGTTCTACTTGCCGAGACTTTTCGTCTACCACTCCCTGAGCGAAGACGCCGTAAGCCGTGAACGCTTCTGCACCATGGAGCGCAAGCTGTACCGGGGCATCATGGGCCCGGCGATGATCGCGACGCTGGTGTTCGGCATTTGGCTGATCAGCCTGGTGCCGGGCTACATGAGTCAGGGCTGGATGCACGCCAAACTGACGCTGGTGGTGCTGCTGATCGGCTATCACCATGTCTGCGGCGCGCAGGTCAAACGCTTCGCCCGTGGCGAGAACGGCCGCAGCCACGTGTTCTATCGCTGGTTCAATGAAATCCCTGTAGTGATTTTGCTGGCCATCGTCATATTGGTGGTGGTTAAACCTTTCTAGGCTTTAATAAAGACTCTTACAGCACCGGGGAACCGTTCATGTCACTGCCAGTTTCGCTTGAACAACGCCTGCGTCTGCCGCTGGTGGTTGCCCCGATGTTTCTGATTTCCAATCCCGATCTCGTTCTGGCTTGTTGCCGCAACGGGATCGTGGGCAGCTTTCCGGCCCTCAATCAGCGGGAAAGCGGCGGCTTCAAAAGCTGGCTGGAAGAAATCGAAGCCGGTCTGGCACAGCTGGAAAAGCCCGCGCCGTATGCGGTAAACCTGATCGTCCACCACAGCAATCCCCGCTTGCAGGCGGATCTGGCGATTTGTATCGAGCACAAAGTACCCATTGTGATTACCAGCCTGGGCGCGGTAAAGGAACTGGTGGATGCCGTGCACAGTTACGGCGGGCTGGTTTTCCATGACGTCACCACGCGGCGGCATGCTGAAAAAGCGGCCGAAGCGGGCGTCGATGGATTGATTGCGGTCGCGGCCGGCGCTGGCGGACATGCCGGAACGTGGAGCCCTTTTTCACTGATTGCGGAAATTCGCCAGTTCTTCGACAAAACCCTGCTGCTCGCCGGTTGTCTGAACCATGGCCATGAAATCCTCGCAGCGCAATTGCTGGGGGCGGACCTGGCGTATCTGGGCACACGATTCATTGCGACCCGCGAGAGCCAGGCACCGCAAGCCTACAAAGACATGTTGCTGTCGTCCAAAGCCGTCGATATCGTGCACACCGCCGCCGTTTCCGGGGTGCCCGCCAGCTTCATGCGTCAAAGCCTGGAAAATGCCGGGTTCGACCTGGCAACACTGCAAGGCAAGGGCGACGTGGATTCCGCTTCGAAGCTCAAGCCCATCAGCGATGAAGCCAAGGCCTGGAAAACCGTGTGGTCGGCAGGCCAGGGAGTGGGCGGGATCTCGGATGTGCCAAGTGTCGAGGAGTTGATCCAGCGTCTGGACGCCGAATACCGAAATGCCCAACGTGCAAGTGCTCGACTGGCTGGCCTCTGGCCCCGCTGATTTATGACATAAAGCCTCACGCCCTCGGAAGCGTGATCGCTCGCGTCGCATTTATTTCAAGACAAGGAAGCCAACCATGGCCGATACCCTCTACAAGATTGTGTTCGATGGGCAGCTGCGCACCGGCGTTGACCTGCAAACTGCCAAGCTAAACCTTGCGCAGCTGTTCAAGAGTGAAACCTCGGCGGTGGAAAAGCTGTTCAGCGGCAAGCCGATTGCGCTCAAGCGTGGCCTTACGCATTCCGATGCCCTGAGCTATATCAGCGCGCTGACCAACGCCGGGGTCGAAGCACGCATCGAGACGGACCCGGCGATCAGTCTCAGCCTGGAAGAAATCGAAGAACCACGCGCCCATGCAGAACCTGCCAGCGCCTATGCAGCCTCGCCGTATGCGCCGCCGCGCGCACCGGTTGGCGCCGCGACGCTGCAATATTCGACACTCAAGGTGTTCAGCGTGCAGGGGCGCATCGGCCGGGTGCGTTATCTGGCCTGGAGCCTGGTGCTGATGGTTGCGGCACTATTGGTCGCGGCACTTTGCGCCGGCGTCATGAGCGTTTCGCTGATTGGCGGCGGATTGCTTGCCACCGTGGCCTTTGTCGCCTTCCTGGTCATCAGCGTCCAGATCGGCGTGCAGCGCCTGCATGACGTCGGCTGGTCGGGATGGCTGCTGCTGTTGAACCTGATTCCCTTCGTCAACAGCATCTTCCCGATTTTGATCATCGTGATGCCGGGCAATCAAGGCGCAAATCAATACGGCCCGCCTGCGCCGCCCAATAGCCAGTCGGTGAAGGTTCTGGCGTGGCTGTGGGTCGCGTTCCTTGCCCTGATCATTACCGCAGGTATCGTCGGTGGCTTCAGCGCTATTCAGGCGGAGCTGGAAAACTCAACCGTCGAGTACGAGCAATCGCTGCCTTATGACGATGACGCCGCGACGCCGAGCGATGAAGACTCCGATACCGTCATAGAAAGCGAAGTGAATAAATAGTCCGACTTCATGTTTCATGATGAATTGTGGTTGGCTGCACGTTGAATGGAGAAATGCATGACCCGTTACGCCTTGATTACTGGCGCGTCCAGCGGCATCGGCCTGGCAATGGCTGAAGCGCTGGCACGCCGGGGGCGCAGTCTGATTCTGGTGGCGCGTCAGCGTGACTTGCTGGAAACCGTCGCCATCGAGCTGACTCAGCGATTTGGCGTCGAGGTGCTGTTTCGCGCCTGCGATCTGGGCGAACCCTTGCGTCTGTCCGGTTTTCTTCTGGAACTGGAAGAAGAAGGCGCTCATCAGATCGACCTGCTGGTCAATTGTGCCGGCATCGGCACCAGTGGCCCGTTCCTGGCGCAGGACTGGGGGCTTGAGCAGGACTTGATCGACTTGAACATTCTTGCCCTGACCCGTTTGTGTCACACCGTCGGCAATCTGATGGCGCTGCAGGGTGGCGGGCAGATCCTCAATGTTTCTTCGGTTGCGGCGTTCAGTCCCGGCCCGTGGATGAGCGCTTATCACGCCAGCAAGGCTTATGTTCTGCATTTCTCCGAAGGCTTGCGCGAAGAAGTGAAGAAGACCGGGATAAAGGTTTCCGTGCTTTGCCCCGGCCCGACCCGCACGTCTTTCATGCGTACCGCGCAGCTGCAAAGTGAAAAGCTCGAGCGTAGCAAACGCATGATGAGCCCCGAAGAAGTTGCGTTGTATGCCGTCCGCGCCCTGGCGAAAAACCGTGCCGTGATCATTCCGGGTTGGCGCAACAAGCTGTTGGCGTTCTGCCCGCGTTTCGGTTCGCGCTGGTTGAACCGCAGCATCGTCGGGCTGATCAACAAATCTTACTGCCCACGCTGACTGACAAACGACTGGGCGCGCCAAGGCTGCATCGATACACTCGAATGCGCTCGCTCAGTCAACCAATCAGCGACTCAACATCCACCCACAAGGAGCAAATGGCTGTGGATACTTTGTTTACCAAGATCATCAACCGGGAAATACCCGCCAAGATCATCTATGAAGATGACCAGGTATTGGCCTTTCACGACATTGCGCCCCAGGCGCCGGTGCATTTTCTGGTCATTCCGAAAAAGCCGATCCGCACCCTCAATGACCTGACCGAAGACGACAAGGGCCTGGCGGGTCATATCCTGTTCACCGCCCAACGCCTCGCCAAGGAACTGGGCTGTGACGATGGCTTTCGTGTCGTCATGAACTGCAATGAGTTGGGCGGGCAGACCGTTTATCACATTCACATGCATGTTCTGGGTCAGCGCCAGATGCACTGGCCGCCGGGCTGATTGGCCCAGTTTCAAGCACTTGAAGTCCGCCGCAGGCCGTTGATGGCCGCGCGGCGGGCTGATCCAGCTCAAACCTCCCTCGCCTGATTGCGGTAGACTGCCGCCATGGTTTTCCCGGAGGTTCTCATGGCTACCGAACGTCACTACTCCCCTATTGATCGTCTGCTATTGCAGGCCGATGCCGCGATGCGCACATTGTTGCCATCCAAGGGTTACTCCTATCGGCCATCGCCCGCCATCGTCCAACCTGAAGCCGAGATGAGCGACGTCGACACCCGCCACGTCGCCGGGCTGATGCGCATCAACCATACCGGCGAAGTCTGCGCGCAGGCGCTGTATCAAGGCCAGGCCTTGACCGCCAAGCTGCCCAACGTGCGCGCGGCCATGGAACACGCGGCCGAAGAAGAAATCGATCATCTGGTCTGGTGCGAACAACGCATTCATCAGCTGGGCAGCCACACCAGTGTGCTGAACCCGCTGTTTTACGGCATGTCGTTCGGGATTGGCGCTGTGGCAGGACTGATCAGCGACAAGGTCAGCCTGGGTTTCGTGGCGGCAACTGAAGATCAGGTCTGCAAACACCTCAACGAACATCTGGAGCAGATCCCCGCCGAGGATGAAAAGTCCCGCGCGATCCTGCAACAGATGCGTATCGATGAGGAGCGCCATGCGGAAAGTGCGCTGGATGCCGGTGGTTTTCGTTTTCCTGCGCCGATCAAGTTTGGCATGAGCGTGCTGGCCAAAGTGATGACAAAAAGTACCTACCGTATATAACGCGCCATTGAAGGCGCCTGCTATCCGGGCGCCTTTTGTTTCAAATTATTACCATTTCCGATAATCACTATTATTATCATTGGGTTTCAAGCCTGGCCTGGACTGCGTACCCTATCGGGACTTTTTCCAGGAGGGCCGCAATGTCCAGCCCGCACAGCAACACTTCAACTGCCTCCACGGCGTCTTCCGCAGCACGGCATCAGGATCAGACTCTGCAGAGCGACCTGCAGCAACTGAAGAAAACCGCAATCTTCTTTCTGCTGTTCATCGCGCTGGTATGCGCTGGCTTTGGCTTGATCTATGTCGACATCGCTATCGCCAACACGCAAATGCTCGAAGTCTCTTTTACCGAGATTGGCCAGGAACTGATGCTGGCGATCTGTGCCGGATTGTTCTGGTTCAGCCGTGGCACTGACGCACAAAAAGGGCTGAATGCCCTCGCGGGTGGATTCTTCGCCTGTATGTTGATCCGCGAACTTGATGGCTTGTTCGACCCCATTAGTCACAGCTTCTGGTTATGGCCCGCCCTGGCGACCGCTGCGATCTGCATCTTCAAAGCCGTTGGCAAACGCGACAACCGCCAGCAAACCCTTTCAGCGCTGGCGAACTTTACGCGTCAGACCAGCTTTACCATGATCGTCGCCGGCCTTGGAGTGCTGGTGTTCTCACGGATCTTCGGCATGGGCACCTTGTGGCATCACATCTTGCAAGAGGGTTATCAGCGCCTGGCGAAAACCACCACTGAAGAAGGACTGGAACTGTTGGCGTACTGCCTGTTCATCACCGGCAGCCTTCAGCACTATGTTCAGCAACTCAAATCCAGAAACCCGTAATCTGCCGGACTGCAAATCTCACACCCATAAAAAAGGCGCCTCGAAGAAGCGCCTTTTTTGCTGCTTGAAACTTAGAGGACGACGTTGCGTCCGTAAAAGATTTCCAGCATTTCGTGTTTCACCTTGGCAGTCACCTGATCGCGCTGCTCAGTTGAAAGATTGCTGGTCGCATCGCCGAACAGGTAATTATCCAGTTCGAATTCCTTGAGCAGCATTTTGGTGTGGAACAGGTTCTCCTGGTACACGTTCACGTCGGTCATCTGGTAACCGTTGCGCGTGTCTTCGGAGAGGTAGTTCTGAATGGAGTTGATCTCGTGGTCGATGAAATGCTTCTTGCCCTCGACATCACGCGTAAAGCCACGCACGCGATAGTCGACCGTCACGATGTCCGATTCGAACTTGTGGATCAGATAGTTCAGCGCCTTGAGCGGTGAAATAACGCCACAAGTGGAAACATCGATGTCCACGCGGAACGTCGCGATGCCATCTACCGGGTGGATTTCCGGATAGGTGTGGACCGTGATGTGGGACTTGTCGAGGTGCGCCAGAATGGTTTCCGGCAGCGGGCCCGGCGACTCTTCAATCTGGCTTTCGGTAGGCGTCACCGGCTGCTCGGAGATGAGGATGGTCACGCTGGCACCTTGCGGATCGTAATCCTGACGGGCGATATTCAGGATGTTGGCGCCAATGATATCGACAACATCGGTGAGAATCCGCGTCAGGCGTTCAGCGTCGTACACACTATTGATGTACTCGACGTACGCCTGCTGGTCCTGCGGAGTTTCCGCATAGCAGATGTCATAAATGTTGAAGCTCAAGGTCTTTGTCAGGTTATTGAACCCGTGGAGCTTGAGTTTGCTTTTCACCGTTAAAAACTCTCTATATATGTGCGGCCCAGGCCACGTGATCAAGCATGCCCGTCAGATGAGCCTGGCTCAGCTGCGTAGGACGGTTAACACCTCTTCGCGTTGGCGATTTTGGTTGTCCGTTCGGGCACGATCGCAAAAACCGCTGCGACCTGCGCCCTGAAAAAGTGGCGCATTATGCAGACGTCAGAAGCCGTCTGCCAGAGTGTGCGCCGCTTTTATGATAATTGGATGTCTGAACAGGGCTTGCCGCCATTCGGCGCAGTCGCGCCGACCACCGGTTTCAGCCCAATTCGATGATTTCGTAATCGTGGGTAATCTCGACGCCCGCATTACCGAGCATGATCGACGCCGAGCAATACTTCTCGGCTGACAGCTCGATGGCACGCTTGACCTGGGCTTCTTTCAAGCCGCGACCCTTGACCACGAAATGCAGATGGATCTTGGTGAACACCTTGGGATCTTCAGTGGCGCGCTCGGCGTCCAGGAAAGCTTCGCAGCTCTCGATTGGCTGGCGGGACTTCTTGAGAATGCTGACCACGTCGAAGTTGCTGCAGCCACCCAGGCCGATCAGCACCATTTCCATGGGCCGCACACCCAGGTTGCGACCACCGCTTTCGGGCGGGCCATCCATGACTACCACATGACCGCTGCCGGATTCACCGAGGAACATGGCTTCACCAGCCCATTGAATGCGTGCCTTCATCGCCGGGACTCCACTGCTAAAAAAGGGTCGCCAGCTTAGCACGGGGCAAGCGCCGGCCGGATGCAGGCCTAAATGCCTTTTCGAAATAAAAAAGTAGGAAAATTCCTAAATGTCGCTGAATCTCGATGTCCGGGTTACGGTAAATGAGAGTTGCTGCCGATAACAATGCAAGTGCCCTACGGCGACGTACCTTTTTTCGGAAAATAAGCATGGTTGCTATCACGCTCGCGCCCAAAATAAAGAATCTGGATAAGCTCCTCTCCCACGCCCAGCGCCGTCGCTGTTCTGCCAAAAGCAACATCATTTGTGCGGGCGACCCCGCGCAATCGCTGTTTTTCATCGTCAAGGGATCGGTGACGGTGGTCATCGAAGACGATGAAGGCCGCGAGATGATCATCGCTTACCTCAATACCGGTGATTTTTTCGGCGAGCTGGGGCTGTTCGAAGCGGCGGGGCAAGAATCCGAGCGCAGCGCCTGGGTACGCGCCAAGACCGAGTGCGAAGTGGCTGAAATCAGCTACAGCAAATTCCGCGAATTGACCCAGCAAGAACCGGACATCCTGTACGCCATCGGTGGCCAGATGGCTCAGCGCCTGCGCAATACCACGCGCAAGGTCGGCGATCTGGCGTTTCTGGACGTCACTGGCCGCGTGGCGGGGACGTTGCTGGATTTGTGCAAGCAACCCGACGCCATGACGCATCCCGACGGTATGCAGATCAAGATCACCCGCCAGGAAATCGGGCGGATCGTAGGCTGCTCAAGGGAGATGGTCGGCCGAGTGCTCAAGGCACTGGAGGAACAGAAGCTGGTCCACGTCAAAGGCAAGACCATGGTGGTGTTTGGGACGCGGTGAACGTGGGCGGGCGCAGCAAACACACAACCCGTAGGGCCGATTTCAGCCGGGAGCTCAGGAGAATGCCCTCCCGGCTGAAGCCGGTCCTACGGGAATGCGCGGTGACCCAGCTGCGCAAGCATCGCCACATAAACATCCGCCAGCTTTTCCAGCACACCCTCAACCGCAAACGCCTCGCGCAACGCAATATGACTGTCGGCCCGAACCCGCTGTTCCAGCTCGCAGATTTCATTGAAGCGATTGACCGCCGCCGCCATTTCCTGACGCTCGTTATCCACCAGCAGTGCGCCGTGGGCAAGCACGACCGGCCTTGTGCCGCCCTGGCTCTGCCGCCAGCGCTGGGCCGTGCCGACCATTTTGCGGCCGTCGAGGTTGACGTTGAAACGGCCATCGCAAAACGCGCCTTCCACCTCGCCCAGCGATGCAGCGCCACCCAGTTCACTCAAGACATCGAGAATCGGCTGACACAAACGTCGGTAGGCAATTTCGATGCGGTCGCGATCAAGGTCGCTGGCGGGTTGGGCGTACACCAGCGCGATGTTCACCGTGGCTGAAGATTGCGGCACCGGCTCGCCGCCGCTTTCGCGCAACAGGATCGGCCAGCCACTGTCAGCCAACGTTTCGCTGGCTTCGGTGAAGCCCGGCAGACGACTCATGCGGCGTGGCATGACCAACGCGCGATCCCGTGGACGCCACAGCAACAGGCCGTAATCGGCATCGCCAGCGCACACTTTAGCCAGCAAATCCTGCTCGGCCTGCAGGCCTGCTTCGACGCAGATATCAATAACCAGGTCAGACATGGTGATCCTCTGTAACAACTGTCGAAGCAAATCCCGCCAGACGCTGATCAGTCAGCCGTGGAGGCATTGATCAGGGTGCCGCGTTCCGGGAAGAACAAACGCTGCAATTCCGCGCCAGGCTGTTCGGCGCGCATGAACGCTTCGCCGACCAGGAAGGCATAGACATCGCTGATTTCCATCAGCTCGACATCCGCACGATTGAAAATGCCGCTTTCGGTGACGACCAGACGATCGCGGGGAATACGCGGCAGCAAATCCAGCGTGGTTTCGAGATTGACCTCGAAGGTGTGCAGGTTGCGGTTATTGATGCCGACCAGCGGCGTGTCGAGGGTTTTCAATGCCCGCTCCAGCTCATCGCCGTCATGCACTTCAACCAGAACGTCCAGACCGACGCTCTTGGCGACCGCTGCCAGCTCGGCCATTTTCACGTCGTCCAGCGCGGAGACGATCAACAGGATGCAATCGGCGCCCAACGCACGCGCTTCGACGATCTGGTAAGGATCGATCATGAAGTCCTTGCGGATCACTGGCAGTTTGCACGCCGCGCGGGCCTGTTGCAGATACGCATCGGCACCCTGGAAATAATCGATATCGGTCAGCACGGACAGACAGGTCGCGCCGCCCTTCTCATAGCTTTTGGCGATGTCGGCAGGAATGAAGTTCTCGCGAATCACGCCTTTGCTGGGCGAAGCCTTCTTGATTTCGGCGATCACCGCTGGCTGCTTGCGCTTGGCCTGCTCGATCAGGGCCTTGGCGAAGCCGCGAACCGGATCAGCGGCTTTGGCCAGCGCCTCGACTTCGGCCAGACTGACACGCCCGCGACGCTCAGCGACTTCCTCGGCCTTGCGGGCGAGGATATTTTCCAGAACGGTTGGCACGCTCATCCTTCATTCTCCTGCTTGAATACCGCGGTAAAGGCACCCAACTCATCCAGTTTTTCCCGGGCCAGGCCGGTGTGCAATGCATCGTGAGCCAGCGCCACGCCATCTTTAAGCGTGTAGGCATGATCAGCAGCATAAAGCGCCGCGCCGGCATTGAGCACAATCATTTCCGCAGCTTTTTGACCGTTTTCGGTCTTGCGACGCCCCAAGGCATCGCGAATCAGTTCCAGCGACGCCGCCGGGCTTTCAACCGCCAGGCCGAACAGGCTTTGGCTCTTGATACCCAGATCCTCGGGTTGCACCCAGTATTCAGTGACTTCGCCGTTCTTCAGCTCGGCCACGAAGGTCGGTGCGGCCAGACTGAATTCATCCAGGCCGTCCTGAGAATGCACCACCAGCACGTGCTTGCTGCCCATACGAAGCAAGACTTCGGCCAACGGGCGGCACAACGCCTGATTGAACACCCCGACCACCTGATGGCGGACGCCAGCCGGATTCGTAAGCGGGCCGAGCATATTGAACAGGGTGCGCAGGCCAAGATCCCGACGCGGACCCGCCGCATGCTTCATGGCGCCATGATGGGACTGGGCGAACATGAAACCGATGCCGACGCTGTCGATGCATCGGGCGACTTGCACCGGCGTGAGGTTCAGATAAACCCCGGCGGCTTCCAGCAAATCCGCGCTGCCGCTTTTGCCCGACACCGCACGATTGCCGTGCTTGGCGACCGTGCAACCGGCTGCCGCCACCACGAATGCCGAAGCGGTGGAGACGTTGAAGATATTGGCGCCATCGCCACCAGTGCCGACCACGTCGACGACGCCATCGAGGGTTTTCAGCTCGACCTTGCTGGCCAGCTCGCGCATGACGGTCACGGCACCGACGATCTCGTCGATGCTTTCGCTCTTCATGCGCATGCCCATCATGAAAGCGCCGATCTGCGCCTCGGTGCATTGCCCGGTCATGATCTGGCGCATGACGTCACTCATTTCGTCAGTGCTCAAATCCAGCTGGTTGACCACGCGGCCCAGGGCCGTCTTGATATCCATTGGCTTAACCATAAAAGAATCCTTAACCCTGACGAGTGCCGCCGGTTTGCTTGAGGAAATTGGCGAACAGCTCGTGGCCCTGCTCGGTGAGAATCGACTCGGGATGGAACTGGATGCCCTCGATGTTCAGCGTCTTGTGGCGCAGTCCCATGATTTCATCCACCGAACCGTCTTCCAGCGCGGTCCAGGCTGTGACTTCCAGGCATTCGGGCAGGGTTTCGCGCTTGACCACCAACGAGTGGTAACGGGTAACGGTCAGCGGGTGGTTCAAGCCTTCGAACACGCCGTGATCTTCATGAACCACCGGGCTGGTCTTGCCGTGCATGACCTGACGGGCGCGCACCACATCACCACCGAACGCCTGGCCAATCGACTGATGGCCAAGGCAGACACCCAGAATCGGCAGCTTGCCCGCGAAGTGTTTGATCACTTCCAGCGAGACGCCTGCTTCATTAGGGGTGCACGGGCCGGGGGATACGACAATGCGTTCCGGGTTCAAAGCTTCGATCTGCGCAACGGTCAATTCGTCGTTGCGGATCACTTTGACGTCGGCACCCAGCTCGCCGAGGTACTGCACGACGTTGTAAGTAAAGGAGTCGTAGTTATCTATCATCAGCAGCATTTTGGCTTCAACCCATTGATTTACTGACTATGTATTCAACCTTCGAATTCGTTGCCCAAATGCGCTCCGCCAGTTTAGCGGTCGGGACTGTCCCAAAGAAGCGGCAGGGCAAGGATATAAAGGCGTATCAGGAGGAGTTCCGGACAGGGCCGGAAAAAGAATTAGTCAGGCGCGCCAACGCCAACGGGCGTGAGCCTTGATAACGCGCATCAAGAGTTTGCTGACGATCAACACAGGGGAGGTCTCGTTTCTACGTCCCGGCACATTAGCCCAGCTCGGTTTGCGGTGCAATATCACGGCAGCAAACTCAAGCCTGGCGCGCCTCGCAATCCATTCCCTTTACCTGCCTGATTTTGACGTCAGCAGCCTGTCGCAGCCCTTCAGCCCCGCCACAATTACGACGGTCATTCGATTGACGCAGATGCCAGCACATTTGCCGAAATTAAGCTGATTATCGCGCAACTTTCTCAAATGTCACGGTCATATGTTCGGGCGCTGTGATCTTGACTTTTCTACCCATACACCCTGCAGCCCGGAGTAACACCATGATTTTTAACGTAAAAGACTATGGCGCTGTGGGCGACGGCATCACTGATGACACCGCAGCGATCCAGGCAACAATCGATGCGGCGGCTGCGGCAGGTGGCGGAACCGTCGAGATGTCGGCCGGGACTTATATTGTCTCCGCTGGCGAAGAGCCTTCCGATGGCTGCCTGATGCTCAAAAGCAATGTCACGCTCAGCGGCGCGGGCATGGGTGAGACCGTCATCAAGCTCGAGGACGGCTCCGACACCAAGGTGACGGGCATCGTCCGTTCGGCCTACGGAGAAGAAACCCACGACTTCGGCATGAACAACCTGACCCTGGACGGTAACCGTGACGCCACTACCGGCAAGGTAGATGGCTGGTTCAACGGTTACATCCCCGGTTCCGACGGCAAGGATTCCAATGTCACCCTCGACAGCGTCGAGATTGTCGATTGCTCGGGCTATGGCTTCGATCCCCATGAGCAGACCGTCAACATGGTGATCAAGAACAGCGTCTCCCACGGCAATGGTCTGGACGGTTTCGTCGCCGACTTCCTCAGCGACAGCGTGTTCGAAAACAACATCGCCTATAACAACGACCGTCACGGCTTCAACGTGGTGACCAGCACCCATGATTTCACCCTGACCAACAACGTCGCCTACGGCAACGGCAGCACGGGCATCGTCGTCCAGCGCGGCAGCGAGAACATTCCGTCCCCGGCCAATATCACCATCACCGGCGGCGAGATCTATGGCAACGGCGCCGAAGGCGTGCTGATCAAGCTGTCCAGCGAAGTCACGGTCAGCGGCGTGAACATCCATGACAACACCAGCGCCGGCATTCGCATCTACGGCAGCTCCAACGTCGATGTGGTCGACAACACGCTGACCAACAATTCACTGGGCGCTCCGGTGCCGGAAGTCATCATTCAGTCCTACGACGACACTCAGGGCGTTTCCGGCAAATATTTCGACGGCAGCGACAACCTGATTCGCGGCAACACCATTACCGGCAGCGACAAGTCCACCTATGGCGTGGCCGAGCGCGATGAAAATGGCACCGATGGCAACAGCATCGTTGGCAACACGATCAGCCATACCTCCAAAGGCCTGGTGTTGATTTATGGCGACGGCAGCTATGTCGGCGACGCCCTGCCGGTTGTAGCTGTGCAAGGCACGACGGGCAACGACACGATCAGCGGCAGCGCCGCCAACGAACTGCTTTTCGGTCTGGCCGGCAAGGACACGCTGAACGGCAATGCCGGCGACGACATCCTGGTCGGCGGCAACGGGGCCGACAAACTGACCGGCGGCGCTGACGCCGACACCTTTCGCTTCGACGCGGTGACCGACAGCTATCGCACGGCCACGGCCAGCTTCGCCGACCTGATCACCGACTTCGATATCAGCCAGGACAAGATCGATCTGGCGAATCTGGGCTTCAGCGGTCTGGGCAGCGGCACGGCTGGCACCTTGAACATCAGCTACAACGCCTCGTTGGACCGCACTTACGTGAAGTCTCTGACTGCCGATGCCGAAGGCAATCGCTTCGAACTGGGCCTGAGCGGCAATCTGCTGGGCAAACTCGACGCCAGCCATTTCATTTTTCAGCGCGTCATTGAAGGCACTGCCGCCAATGACACGCTGGTCGGCACCGATGGCATCGACACCCTGAACGGCAACGGCGGCGCAGACCGCATCGATGGCGGTGCAGGAGCCGACCACATCAATGGTGGCGCCGATGCCGACACGCTGACCGGCGGCGCGGGGGCGGACACGTTCGTCTACAGCAGCCGGATGGACAGCTATCGCAACTACAGCGCCAGCACCTCGAAACAGAGCGACACGATCACCGACTTCAATGTCAGCGAAGACCGGATTGATCTGTCGACCATCGGTTTGCGCGGCCTTGGCGACGGCAGCAACAACACGATTTACCTGTCGCTGAACGCCGATGGCAGCAAAACCTACGTCAAGACCAACGCCATCGACGACACTGGCAATCGCTTCGAGATTGCTCTGCAAGGTAATCTGCTGAGCAGCTTGAGCGCCGACAACTTCATATTTTCCAGCGCCTCGACCGTGAATCAGGCCCCAGTTCTGAATACGCCGTTGCTGGATCAGGCGACCAATACTCAAACCGCGTTTTCCTACACCGTGCAGGCCAACAGCTTTTCCGACCCGGACATGGACACGCTGACTTACAGCGCCACCCTGGCGGATAACGCAGCCCTGCCCGACTGGCTGAAATTCGACAGCAAAACCCTGACCTTCAGCGGCACGCCCGGCGTTGCATCCGGCACGTATTCAGTGCTGCTGACTGCCAGCGACGCAGCCGGGGCTTCGGTCAGCGACAGCTTCGCCATCACCGTCGGCAACCCGACCCCCGGCGTGATTACCGGTAGCGACAATGGCGAATCGCTCTACGGCACCACCGGCAACGACGTAATGCAAGGCCTTGGCGGCGCGGACACCCTTCGTGGCGATGCGGGCAATGACCTGATCAATGGCGGTGCAGGTCGCGACGCGCTGTATGGCGGCGCGGGCAACGACACGTTTGTCTACAGCACAGTTGGCGACAGCTATCGCGACTACGACAGCGGCGGGCTGACGGCGACCGACACGATCTACGACTTCACCCCCGGCGAAGACAAGATCGACGTGTCGGCGCTTGGCTTTCTCGGTTTGGGCGATGGCGAAAACCATACGCTGTACATGACGCTCAACGCCGCCGGTGACAAAACCTACGTCAAATCCAGCGTGGCTGACGCCGACGGTAATCGTTTTGAAATCGCCCTGAGCGGCAATCTGATCGACCAGATCAGCGATGCGGATTTCGTCTTCGCGCAACGCGAATCCCAGGAAATCCTCTACCTGCCGACGCTGGGTCAATCCAACGCACGCCTGCTGCGCATGACCGAAGATGACGATCAGTCGGGCACGTCTACGCTGGTCAGCGACCTGGCCCGCTATACCGATTACGACGTGCGTAGCCAGTTCACCGATGCCGACGGCAATGGCATCGACCTGGCGGTGGGCGGCAGCACCGTGGCCGGTTATTCCACCTCGACGCTCGAAGAACAACGCTTATCCTGGTGGCTGACCGACACCGACCAGCCCGGCCCCGCGCTGTTACGCGCGGTTGAGTTGCTCAAGACCCAACTGGCAACCCTGACCGCTATCGACACCGTTACCACTGGCATCATCTGGGGCCAGGGCGAAGAAGCCGCCCAGGAAATCGCCCGCGCCACCGACAAGCAAGCCGCCGCCGACCTGTACAAGGCCTCGACGCTGAAAGTGTTCGACTACCTGCATGCGCAGATTGGCGACTTCAACGTTTACCTGATGGAAACCGGCCACTATCAAACTGACGCTGCCGCAGCCCGGGGGTTCTCGGCTGAGAAAATCGCCGGCATCGTCGAAGGCGTCGGCTATGTGCGCGCCGCACAGGAAGCCATGGCCACCGAGCGCAGCGACGTGAAGCTCGCCGTGGACTACACCGACCTGCCGCTGCGCCATGAAGTCGACCCGCTGGTCTATCCCGATGACGTCTGGCACTTGCACGAAGAATCGGCGGAAATCGTCGGTCAGCGCCTCGCGGACTACATCGCCACCGATCTGGGCTATACCTCCGACAGCAGCGACAACAACAGCGCCGCCGACATTACCGAAGGCACACAGAACGAAGGCGGCTCGATCTTCGGCACGGCCGATGACGACACCTTGATGGGCAGTCGCGGCAACGACACGCTGGACGGCGACCTGGGTGCCGACGCCATGACCGGTGGTGACGGCAACGATATTTACGTGGTCGACAACGCGGGCGACAGCGTCACCGAAACCAACACGTCAGCCTCGCAAATTGACGCCGTACTGGCCTCGGTCAGCTGGACGCTGGGCGCCAACACCGAAAACCTGACGCTGACTGGCATGTCGGCCATCGACGGCGTCGGCAATGAACTGAAAAACATCATTACCGGCAATAGCGCCAGCAACATTCTGGACGGTCAGGCCGGGGCCGACACCCTCAAAGGCGGCGATGGCTCGGACAGTTACTTCGTCGATGATGCCAATGACAAGGTGATCGAAACCAATGCCGACAGCGTCACCGGCGGCGTCGATACCGTGTACAGCGCGCTGACGACTTATACGCTGGGCAGTAACGTTGAAAACCTGCTGCTGACTGACGCGGGTGCGGCCAACGGAATCGGCAACGCGCTGGATAACGTGCTGTATGCCGGCAGCGGCGACAACCTGATCGACGGCCGCGCGGGCGTCGACACCGTGTCTTACCTGTTCGCCACGACGGGCGTGACGGTCAAGTTGTCCACCACCGCGCAACAGGACACCGGCGGCTCGGGTCTGGACACGCTCAAGGGCAACGAAAACCTGACCGGCAGCCGTTTTGCCGATTCACTGACCGGCAGCTCCGCCGACAACCGGCTTGCCGGCGGTGACGGTAATGACACCCTGTCGGGCGGTTCCGGCAACGACGTGCTGATTGGTGGCGCGGGCGTCGATACGCTGATCGGCGGCACGGGTGCCGACACCTATGTCTTCAACGACGTGTCGGAAATGGGCAGCGGCTTGCTGGCTGACATCATCCAGGGTTTCAAGTCCGCCGAAGGCGACAAGCTGGACTTCTCCGCGATCGATGCCCGCCCGCAAACCGCCGCCAATGACGCGTTCGTGTTCATCGGCAGCGCCGCGTTCAGCGCCAATAATGTTGGCGAACTGCGCTTCGCCGACGGCGTGCTGTACGGCAACACCGACGCCGACAACGAAGCGGATTTTGCCATCCAGCTGACCGGCGTGCAGACGCTGCAAGCGGCCGACATCATCGGTTGAAACGCAATGCCTGCCACCCGCAATGGGCGGCAGGCAGCCAACCTGCGGCGATCAGCGCTGTGAGTTGAACGCATCCACCCGGCTGTTTTCCAGCTTGAACACCACGCGCTGCGGATGGTTGACCGAAACCAGGTATTCCAGCGGTTGACCCTGGCTGTCGAAAATCACCCCGCGATAGACCAGCGCCGCCGTCCCGGCCGCCACTTCCAGTAAACGCGCTTCCTGATCGTTCATGTTGGCGATGCTCAACGTGCCTTCATCGCTTTCCACCTCAATCCCGTAACGCTCCAGCAGCAACGCATACAACGAAGCGCCTGCGGCAAGGTCCTGAGCCAGCAGATCCGGCGCGCGTGCCAGCGGGATGTAGCTGGTTTCGATGCAAAACGGTTTCTGATCAACCGTGCGCAGACGCCGGATGGTCAACAGCCCATCGCCTTCTGCAATGCCCAGCAGTTTGGCAACACGACCGCTGGCCTGCGCCTGCTCGAAATACAACAGCGTGCTCCCCGGCCGCGAACCGGACTGCTCGACCACCTGAGTAATGCCCTTGCGCGACAGACTGACCGGCCGCTCGACGCCGGGCGCCGTGACAAAGGTGCCGCGATTGCCGCGCCGCTCCAGAATGCCGCGCTCGATAAGCACCTGAATCGCCTTGCGCAGGGTCATGCGACTGATGCCCAGATGTTCGGCCAGATCCCGTTCCGCCGGAATGCGCTCATTAGGGCCGAACTCCGGACGTTCGAGCATTTCCAGCAGCACTTGCACAGCCTGCCACGCGACCTGCTTGCGCTGGGGAATGGGAAAGCTCGTTTCGAGGGGTTTTTCCGACGCCATTGGTGGTCTACATCCAGAATTTATTTTTGCGGAATTCGCCGAAAGGTTACAGGCGGCGAAACTCCAGTGAATTCGCGGGTTTGCAATTCAGCCCTTACTCACGGGCCTTGCAAGGCTTGCCAGATTGCTTTGCCCGGTGACTAGACCACGAGCATAAACCCTTGAGATGGTATTTTCCATGGTATAGATTCTGGTCTAACAAAGGATCGACGAACAGCCTCGATCCTCCTCCAGTTCACCAAGGAGCCAGCATGGCGATCGAGTTCAACCGGGAAGCTTTCGTGGCCTCTCTTGCGCAGTCCATCCACATCGTTGACGACGCCCAGCGCTATGGCCGCGAGTTGGCGCCGAAGATTGATCGCATTTATTTCGTCAGCTGTGGCGCACCCAATCGCATCATGCTCGGCCTGCAATACTGGATCGAACGCTTCAGCCACTCGCTGGAAGTGCGCCGTTATTTTCCGGCTGAATTCATGGACATCGATCCGCCTCGACTGGATGAACGCACGCTGGTGATTCTGGCGTCCAAGTCCGGCACCACGCAGGAAACCATCGCCGCCGCGCAATTCCTCAAAGACAAACCCTGCATGACCGTCGGCGTGACCCAGACTGCGGAACTGCCGCTGGCCCAGGCCGTACAGCATTGCTTCCTGCTGGGGCGCACCGACGAGGCGTACTTCGGCTGCTTCATGATTCTCCAGGCGCTGATCGGCGGGATTCTCGCCGAACGCGAAGACTGGCCGTTGCTGGACAAACTCACCCGTTCCCTGAAAGCCCTGCCCGCCGCCTTGGCCGATGCCGCCATCAACAATGATCAGCGCGCCACCGAGCAAGCCCGTCTCTATAAAGACGACCGGCTGATGTACTTCCTCGCCTCCGGCCCGATGTTCACCACCGCTTATGTGTTCGGCGTCTGCGTGGTCATGGAAAGCCAGTGGTTGCATTGCCTGCCGGTTGAAGCAGCGGAGTTTTTTCACGGCCCGTTCGAAGCCATCGACGCTACAACGCCGCTGCTTCTGTTTGTCGGCGAAGACCCGAGCCGGGCGCAGATGGAACGTGTGGTGCGCTTCTGCCAGCGTTACACCGAACGCGTGATGATCTACGACGCCAAGGATTTCCCTATGCAGGGCATTGACCCGGAAATCCGTGCGCTGGTTGCGCCTTACATCGTCGGCATTGCCGCTGAACGTATCGCCGCGCATCTGGCGGTCTGGCATCAACAACCACTGACCACGCGCCGCTACATGTGGAAAACGGAGTATTGAGCATGCCGTCACTGATCGCGGTCGGCGACAATACGGTTGACGTGTACCTCCACCGCCACCAGGAATACCCCGGCGGCAATGCGTTGAACGTGGCGGTGTTCGCCGCCCGCCTCGGCGCTGGCAGCGCTTATCTGGGCTGCGTCGGCGATGACGCCCACGGACGCTGGTTGCTGGAAGTCCTCAAGGCCGAATCGGTGGATATATCCCGCTGCAAGACACTGCCGGGCGCCAGCGCCTGGGCCTGTGTCGACAGTGTGGACGGCGAACGGATTTTTCTCGGCAGCGATGCCGGGGTTTGTCACCGACTGGACATCGATGCACAAGCCCTGGCCGGCATCGCGGCTTTCCCGCTGGCGCACACCAGCTTGTACAGCGGCCTGCAGAACAGCCTCGCGCAGATTCGTCAGGCGAGCGGCGTGCTGTCCTTCGATTTTTCGGACAACTGGGATGAATACGATTGGCGCGCGCTGATCGCCCACGTCGACATCGCGTTCTTCTCCGCCGCCGAGCTTGATGCCGAGGCAGCGCGTGAACTGGCCACTGAGATGCGGACACTGGGGCCAAAAGTGGTGGTGATCACCCGCAGCGTCCATGGAGCATTGGCGCTGGACGACAACGGTTTTCGCGAACAGGCCAGCTTGCCCTGTGAAGTAATCGACAGCATGGGCGCGGGCGACGGCTTCATTGCCGCCTTCCTGCTGGCCTGGCAAGGCGGCGCAAGTCTGGCCGAATGCCTGTTGCAAGGCGTCGATTTCGCGGCGCAGGTCTGTGCCGGGGAAGGCGGTTTCGGCCACGGCCAGACACTTGATCCCGCGCGCTGCGAACAATTGAAACAAGCGTTGAAGGCCCAAGGCTAATAACCCATCGGATGCCTTTGGGCATCCTCACTCAACCCTGTCGTGGAAACCTGTCGATGAAAAAATACCTTCTCGGTCTGACCCTGCTGGCCTGCCCCTTCGTGACTTGGGCGGCCAGCACCGACCTGCGCTTTGGCGTCGATCCGACCTACCCGCCATTCGAATCGAAAAACCCGGATGGCTCGCTGACCGGCTTTGATATTGAACTGGGCGAAAGCATCTGCGCGGAACTCAAGCGCCGTTGCGTCTGGGTCGAAACCAGCTTCGACGGCCTTGTTGCGTCCCTGAAAGGCCGCAAGTTCGACGGCATTCTTTCGGCATTTTCCATCACCGAGGATCGCAAGAAAGAAGTGGCGTTTTCCGACACGCTCTACGACACCCCGGCGCATCTGGTGGCCGCGCAAGGCAGCCCGTTGAGGCCCGCCGCCGAAACCCTCAAGGGCAAACGCATCGGCGTGCAGCAAGGCAGCGTGTTCGAAGTCTACGCACGGAAAATCTGGGGTTCGAAAAACGTTGAAGTGGTGCCCTATCAAAGCAGCGACCTGGCCTATCAGGATTTGATCAACGGCCGCCTGGACGCGGTCTTCGACGACGCCATCGCCGTTTCCGAAGGCATGCTGAAAAAACCCATGGGCAAAGGCTTTGCGTATGCGGGCGACGTGGTCAAGTCCGTCGAAGTGTTCGGCCCCGGCACCGGCGTCGGGCTGCGCAAGAACGATACCGCGCTGAAACAGGACATCGATCAGGCGCTGCAAACCATTCGCCAGAACGGCACCTATCAACGCCTTGCCGACAAATACTTCGACGTGGATATCGCGCCGGAGTAAAGCTCGATCAGGGCATTGTCCTAGACCTTTGAGCAGTTGACGTGCCGTGAAATGGCATTCGCAGCGCCCTTTGCTACCTTCCTTGCAGTCGTTAGAAAAAAACAAGAAAGGAATGTAGCAATGATAAAACCTGCGCTTTCGTTGCCGTTCACGGCATGTTTGCTGACCTTGGCCTGCTCGGGCGCATTCGCCGCCCCTTCCCCCTACTCAACCATGGTGGTCTTCGGCGATAGCCTGGCCGACGCCGGGCAGTACCCGGACGCAGGCGGCCCGCAAGGCGCGACGTTGCGTTTCACCAACCGCACCGGCCCGACCTATCAGGCCAACAGCGGCGAAGTCTTCGGCCTGAATTCTTCCACGTTGCTGGGCATGAAGCTCAATGTTGCACCCGGTGAGCTGTCGGCGTCGACGTCTCCGGTGAATGCCGCGCTGGGCGTCGCCGATGGCAATAACTGGGCGGTGGGCGGGGATCGTACTGATCAGATCTACGACGCCATCACTTCACAATCCAATGTCACCACCAACGATGGCAACGTTTTACGCAGCCGGGCCGGTTATCTGCCCAACAACAACTTTCGCGCCGATCCCAACGCGCTGTATTACCTGACGGGCGGCGGTAATGATTTCCTGCAGGGCCGAGTCCTGAGTCTTGCCCAATCCCGGGCCGCCGCCAACCGCCTGGCCGACAGCGCCCAAGTGCTGCAACAATCCGGGGCGCGCTACATCATGGTCTGGTTGCTGCCGGACATCGGCCAGACGCCCGCCGTTTCCGGCACCATTCTGCAACCGGTTACTTCATTGCTCAGTGATGTGTTCAACGCCCAACTGATCAGCCGCCTGGCGCAGATCGATGCTGAAATAATCCCGCTGAATATTCCGCGTCTGGTGTCAGAAACGCTCGCCGATCCTGCCCGCTTTGGCCTCGCTGCCAATCAGAATCAGGTGGGCACCTGCTTCAACGGCGACAGCTGCGCTGAGAACAGCGTCTATGGCCTGAACAGCCCGACGCCGGACCCGAGCAGGCTGTTGTTCAACGACGGCGTGCACCCAACCGTCACCGGACAACGGCTGATTGCCGACTACGCCTATTCCCTGCTCGCCGCGCCTTGGGAAATTTCTTTGTTGCCGGAAATGGCCAACGGCACGTTGCGGGCCCAGCAGGATGAATTGCGCGCGCAGTGGCTGGCGGATTGGGGCGATTGGCAGAGCATCGGCCAATGGCGGGCGATTGTCGCGGCAGGCGGTCAGAAAATGGACTTTGACGCCCAGGACAATTCAGCGGACGGCGACGGCCATGGCTACAACCTCACCTTGGGCGGCAGCTACCGCTTCGCCGAAAACTGGCGCGCCGGACTGGTTGCCGGGGCTTATCGACAGAATCTTGAAGCCGGTCCGCGAGACTCGGACTACAAACTCAATAGCTATATCGCTACCGCGTTCGTCCAGTATCAGGCCAATCATTGGTGGGCCGACCTCGGCGCTTCGGGCGGCACGCTGGATTATGAGAATGCCAAGCGCAAGTTTGCTTTGGGCATCAGCGAAGGCGCAGAGAAAGGCGACACCGACGGCGAGCTGTATGCGTTGAGCGCACGTCTGGGCTTTGACCTTGCCGGCAGCGGCAGCAGCTGGCATCTGTCGCCATTTGTCAGCGCCGACTACGCACACATCGAAGTCAACGGCTACTCGGAAAAAGGCACCCGCTCGACAGCACTGACCTTCGATGATCAAACGCGCAAATCGAAACGATTGGGTGCGGGCTTGCAGGGTAAATTCCAGCTGACGTCATCGACCCGGTTGTTTGGTGAAGTGGCTCATGAACGGGAATTCGAAACCGATCTGCAGGACGTGACCATGACCCTGAACAGCCTGCCGTTCAATGACTACACCTTGCAAGGCTACACACCGCAGCGCGACCTCAATCGCGCCAGCCTCGGCATCAGCCAGAAACTGACCCCGGAACTGACCCTGCGCGGCGGGTACAACTGGCGCAAGAATGATGATGTGACGCAGCAAGGGGTGAATCTGGCGGTGAGCCTGGATTTTTGATTCGGAGTGCGGGAGCCAACCCCTGAATATCTAAGTCCCCTCCTACCGGTTTGGCGCAGATTCGGTAGGACCGGACTTGTCCGGGAAGACATTGGCGCAGGCACCGGATTGGGTCAGGCGAAATGATGTCGACCCATCCAAAGTCATCGGGGACAAGTCCCCTCCTACCGGTTTGCACAATTCGGTAGGACCGGACTTGTTCGGGAAGGCATTGGCGCAGGCACCGGATTGGGTCAGGCAAAATGATGTCGGTCGACCCGACGCCATCGGGGACAAGTCCCCTCCTACCGGTTTGCACAGTTCGGTAGGACCGGACTTGTCCGGGAAGACATCGGCTCGGGTGATGGGATTGTGTCAGGCGAAATAATGTCGACCCACCCGAGGTCATCGGGGACAAGTCCCCTCCTACATAATTCTATGTTCGCTGCACATAGCGTCCGGTGTGCGCATATCGCAGAAACCGCGTTGCTTACGGCTCCTGCTCAGCCAACGCCACGGCGCGGAACATGGCGCGGCGTTTGTTGAGGGTTTCTTCCCATTCCAGGACGGGCACCGAGTCGGCGACGATGCCGCCACCGGCTTGCACGTGCAGTTCACCGTTCTTGATCACCGCCGTACGAATCGCGATGGCGGTGTCCATGTTGCCGTTCCACGCCAGGTAACCTACCGCGCCGCCGTAGACGCCGCGTTTAACCGGCTCCAGTTCGTCGATGATTTCCATGGCGCGGATTTTCGGCGCGCCGGATAACGTGCCAGCCGGCAGAATGGCGCGCAGTGCGTCCATCGCCGTCAGCCCGCTTTTCAGCTGGCCGGTGACGTTGGAAACAATGTGCATGACGTTGGAATAACGCTCGATGACCATCTTTTCGGTGAGCTTGACCGAGCCGATTTCCGACACGCGGCCGGTGTCGTTGCGCCCCAGGTCGATCAGCATCAAGTGCTCGGCGATTTCCTTGTCGTCGGACAGCAGGTCTTTTTCCAGCGCCAGATCGGCTTCTTCATTGGCGCCGCGCGGGCGTGTGCCAGCGATAGGCCGAACAGTGATCAGGTTGTCTTCGCAACGCACCAGAACTTCCGGCGAACTGCCGACGACATGGAAGTCGCCGAAGTTGAAGAAGTACATATATGGCGTCGGGTTGAAGCAGCGTAGCGCCCGATACAGATCGATGGGCGCAGCCTTGAAATCGATGGACATGCGCTGCGACGGAACCACTTGCATGACGTCGCCCGCAAGGATGTATTCCTTGATGGTGTCGACGGCCTTTTCGTAGTCGTCCTGAGTGAAGCTGGAACGAAACACCGGATCGGCAGCTTGCGGCCGTGTCAGGTCCAGACCACGACGTGGCGTGATCGGTTGACGCAGTTTTTCCATCAGGGCTTCGAGACGCGCCCGGCCTTCTTCGTAAGCGTCGGGTTGCGCGGGATCGACCAATACGATGGCGTGCATCTTGCCCGCCAGGTTGTCGAACACCACGACCGCATCGGACACCATCAGCAGGATGTCCGGCACGCCCAGCGGATCAGGATTCGGGCATTTGCCCAGACGCTTTTCCACATAACGCACGCAGTCGTAACCGAAGTAACCCACCAGTCCGCCATTGAAGCGCGGCAGGCCGGGGATGGTCGGTACGTTGTAGCGAGCCTTGAATTCTTCGACGAATGCCAGCGGATCTTCGGACTCAAGCCGCTCGATCTCGACGCCGTCGTGGGTCACGCTGATCTGCTGTTCGTGGACCCGCATCACGGTGCGGCACGGCAAGCCGATGATCGAATAACGGCCCCATTTTTCGCCGCCTTGAACCGACTCCAGCAAGTAGGAATTGGGCTCGTCGGCAAGCTTCAGGTAGATCGACAACGGCGTGTCGAAGTCAGCCAGGGTTTCGTAGGCAAGCGGGATGCGGTTATAGCCGGCAGCAGCCAAACGCAGAAATTCTTCGCGATTCATGATCAGCCTCGTGGTTTGAGGGTAAAACGGTCAGGTAGGCAAACGGTGCCGAATAATCGGCGAATTCAAGTCAGGCGCGCCAACGCCAGCGGGCCAGGGCCTTGATGACTTTCATCCAGAGTTTGCGAGTGACCACCACGATGGATTCTCTAAAGGAGGCAGATTTGATTTCCGGCAACAGTATCTCAGCGTCCAGATCCAGGCAACCGGGAATCAATCGACGCAAGTCATCGATGACCAGCGCTGGCGATTCTTCGGCGATGGGCCGACCGTGGTTGTAGCCGTAACTGAGCGCCACGCACGCCACGCCAGCAGCCTTGGCCGCGCGCACGTCACTGCTTGAATCACCCACAAACAACGATTGCGAGGCCGGAACGTTGGCCATTTTCATGACAAAAAACAACGCCGCCGGGTCGGGCTTCTGTTGCGGCAAGGTGTCGCCGCCGACGATCAGCCGAAAAAACCGTCCCAGTTTCATTTCATCCAGCAGCGGCGCGACGAAGCGCTCCGGCTTGTTGGTGATCAGGGCCATTTCCACGCCCTTCTTCTGCAGCCATTTCAGGGTTTCGCGCACGCCGGGATAGACCACGGTGAACTCATGCTTGTCCGCATAAGCCTCCATGAAAATCGCCAGGGCCCGCTCGGCCAGCTCATCATCGACCGCGCTGTGATCCAGATCATTGGCCAGCGCCCGACGCACCAGAACCGGCGCGCCGTTGCCGATCCAGTTTCTGACAGCGCCAAGACCGACCGGCTCACGCCCGAGGGTGACCAGCATCTTGTCGACCGCCACGGCCAGGTCAGGCACCGAATCGACCAGCGTTCCGTCCAGATCAAACATGATCAGCTTGGGAAGACGGCCCGGAAACAGCTGCTCGAAGCCGCTCATGCGCGGGCTGACGCCAGTTCTGCGCGCATTTTGTCGATCACTTGCTTGTAGTCCGGCGTGTTGAAGATCGCCGAGCCAGCCACGAAGGTATCGGCACCGGCTGCCGCGATCTCGCGGATATTGTTGACGTTGACGCCGCCGTCGATCTCCAGGCGAATGTCCAGGCCCGACGCATCGATCAAGGCCCGCGCTTCGCGCAGCTTGTTGAGGGTGCCAGGGATGAACTTCTGGCCACCGAAACCGGGGTTGACGCTCATGAGCAGGATCATGTCGACCTTGTCCATCACGTATTCCAGCAGGTTCAGCGGGGTCGCCGGGTTGAACACCAGGCCCGCCTTGCAGCCGCCTTCCTTGATCAACTGCAGCGAACGGTCGATGTGCTGAGTCGCTTCCGGGTGGAACGTGATGTAGCTGGCACCGGCTTCGATGAAGTCACCGATGATGCGGTCAACCGGGCTGACCATCAGGTGCACGTCGATGGGCGCGGTAACGCCGTATTTGCGCAATGCCGCGCAAACCATCGGGCCGATGGTCAGGTTCGGGACGTAATGATTGTCCATGACATCGAAGTGCACGATGTCGGCGCCAGCGGCGAGAACAGAGTCGACTTCCTGGCCCAGACGGGCGAAGTCGGCGGAAAGAATCGACGGAGCAATGAGAAAGGGCTGCATGACGCACCTTTGAGCAGAATCACAGTGGCGCGCATTGTACTCCAAGAGTTTCGGGAACGCCTTGGGCCATTGATCGCGGCAAATTCGCCTTCGCCAGCGCGCGCCTGCAAATTTGTCCCTGCGCGCCAGCACGCTGCCGCTGCCTTGTCTACACTGCCCTGACTGCGGGTGAGTTAGCGACGGCGTTGCCGAAGGAGTGCTTGATGTCTCCCCTGAACAGTTTTGTCGCCGGACGCGGCAGGCAGCGCGGCGCCATTGGATTGATGGCAGCGCTGACGTTGTCCCTGGCAGTGCTGTGCATGTTAGTGGTGCTGGACAGCGGTCGGCTGTTCCTTGAAAAACGTTCGCTGCAACGCGTAGCGGACATGGCGGCGCTGGAGGCCGCCAGTCGCAAGGGCACGTGCCTGACCGGTAACACCGCTGTCACTTACGCCAATCAAAGCGCCACGCGTAATGGCTTCACGGTCGGCGACGACGGCCGCACGCTGGCGACCCACTGCGGCTCCCTGACACTGGATGCCAACAGTCGGCGGGTATTCACTGCCAACTCCAACTCGACAGAAGCCATCCGGGTGGTCGCCAGCCACAGCGTGCCGCGCAGCATTGCAGCCGGGATCGGCGCACTGTTCGATGGCGGCACGCCATTGACTATCGCGTTGAGCGCGACAGCGGTGGCCAAAGGACCGCCGATCCTGCCGCCGCTGGCTCGCTTGACCATCAAAAGCACGCTGGCGTCGGTCAGCATGGACAAGTCGACGGTTCTGAATCAGTTGTGGGGCGGGCTGCTGGGCGGCACCCTGAATATCTCCGTTGCCGGCTGGAATGGTTTGCTTGGCACCGACATTGACCTGTTCAAATACCTCGACCAACTGGCGATTGATACCAACATCAAGGCCGGTGATTACACTGCGCTGCTGGCCAGCAACATCACGATCACCCAGTTGTTGAATTCGAGCCTGAAGGTACTTCCGCAAAACGCTTCGGCAGTGCAGCTGGCCATTACCAATCTGCTGACCGCCAACGCCATCGCGAGCGGCAGCAAAATCAAACTGCAAGACCTGCTGAGCCTGCAAACCGGCAACGCGACTTCCGGGCTGAACGTGAACCTGAATCTGTTCCAGCTGGTCCAGGGTTTCGTGCAACTCGCCAACAGCACCAGCGCGGCTTTCGCGAGTATCCCGATCAGCGTGCCGGGCGTTTTGTCGGTTACCGCCAAGGTCAAGGTAGTCGAGCCGCCGCAACTGTCGGCAGTGGGTGATCCGGCGCTGGCGACCAACAACCCCAAAGACCCGAATCAGATCTATGTGCGCACCGCGAGCGTTCGAACCTTGATCAGCATCGACTTGAGTTCGCTGGACGGGCTGCTCAGTGGGCTCAGCGGCACGGTTTCGGGGCTGCTCGGCCCGCTGACGGGACTGGATATCAAAGTTGCGCCGCTGGGGCTAAGCCTGGACCTCAGCCTCGAGGCTGCCAGCGCTGACAGTCATGTGATACCCGGCTCAACCTGCGCGAGCGATGCCACCAAAACGCTGAATGTCGAGACCTCGACCGCAGCCGTCAAAGTCAAACTGGGTAAGCTCACTCCGGCCAGCGCCAGCGCCTGGAACTCCTCCACGGCCAGTGTGGATATGCAGGAATTGCCGCTGATCGATATCGGCACCGTCACGTGCCCGTTTCTCCAGCCTTGCCAGCCTAGGGTCGCGTATGGCGGCGGCGGACTGGGCTTGTACATCGGCGGCACTGGCGCTGCGGACGGCAGCGTTGCGTACTCGAAACAGAACTATGTATTCCCGCAACCGGCCGAGATTCAGCTGCCGCCCAATGCGTATCACACGTTCAGCAGCCAGAATATTGTCACCAGCCTGGGCAGCACGTTGAGCGGCATCAAGATCGTCAATCACCCCCCGGTAACACCCGGACTGATCAACCTGATTACCGGCACGATCACCACTGCGATAAGCCAGCTCGGCAGCCTGGTCAGCAATCTGTTGGGGCCGCTGCTCGACCCTATCCTCAACGTCCTGTTGCAAAGCCTCGGCATCAGTCTGGCCGAAGTCAATGTTGGGGCAAATCTCAGTTGTCATCCGACCCAGAACGGGCCGGTTGCCGAACTGGTCATCTAATCGGCAATCGGCAACTCGATACAAAAACGCGCACCCTCTTCGACATTGCTGACGCTCAGGCGCCCGCACATCTGTTCGACGATGCCGTAACTCACCGACAAACCCAGCCCGGTCCCGGCGCCGATGGCTTTGGTGGTAAAGAAGGGCTCGAAGATGCGATCCAGCAGACGCGGGTCGATGCCGCCGCCGTTGTCCAGCACCAAAAGCCGCACGCTGATTTCATCGCGTTCGACAGCGAGGCTGATCCAGGGCTCAAAATCCGGCTCCTTCTCACGCCGGGACAACAATGCATCGCGGGCATTGACCATCAGATTGATCAGCACTTGCTCCAGTTGGTCGACGTGGCCAAGAACGCTCACCGCAATGTCCATCTCCCCGCTGCGAATCTCCACGCCCTTGCCCTTCATGCTCTCGGCGAGCATCCCGAGGGTGCCCTGGACAGCCTGCAACGGATCGAACGGCTGCATCTCGACTTCCGAGCGTCGACCAAAGACGCGCATGTGGTCAACCACCCGCGCCGCCCGCTGCACCTGAGTGTCGATGCGTTTGAGCTTTTCGGTCAGGTAATCGATATCCACATCGCCGTTGCCAAGACGCTTGAGCACGTTGACCACCGCCATGCGCATGACATTGAGCGGCTGGTTGATTTCATGGGCAAGACCGGTGGCCATTTCACCCAGCGTCGCCATTTTTGCGCTCTGATTGAGCTGCATCCGCGAGCGACGCACATCGGTGTTATCACGCCCCACCGCCTGGACCTCCAGCAAACGGCCGTCCTCATCAAAAACGCCCCGGTCGGCCCACACCCACCAGGCATATTCACGTCCCGGCAACTCCAGGCAGATCTCGGCGGTGCTGACTGGCGATTCCGGCGTCAGCCCTGCGATTCGGTGCACAAAGGCTTCGCGCTGCTCGGGAGAAAACCAGTCGCCCAGGCTGATGCCGATCAATTGCTCGGGCGTGCATTCCATGTAACTGGCCAGCGGCTGATTGCCAAAGCTGAGTATCAGATCAGGTGAATACCGGCAGATCATCGCCGGAGAATCCTCCACCAGAATCCGGTAGCGCTCTTCGCTTTTGCGCACCCGCTCGGTGGCCTGGGTAGCGTCCGTCACGTCCAGCCACAACCCTACCGCCTCCACCGGAATGCCTAGATCATCTCGCAGCAGTTTGGCTTCATCGAGCAGCCAGTGATAAACCCCGTCCTTGCCGCGCAGACGATAACGGCGGCTGACCACGCCCTCACGCAGCAACTGGCGGCTGCGCTCAAACCAGATGTCGCGGTCCTCCGGGTGAATGTAGTCACTCAATTGCCCGTTGATGCAGTCAGCCAGCGTCCAGCCCAGCAGTGGTTTGAGGCTGTCGCTGAAGAACGTCGGTTCCAGATTGCCGTGATCGTAGCGCTGCACGTAGATCACCGCAGGCGAACTGGCGATCAGATTATCCAGGCGGGCATGGGCGGCGGCAGCTTCGGTTTCCTGATTCTTGATATCGCTGACGTCAAGCATGAAACCCAGCACGCGCCGCGCCTGACCATTGAGCAACGCCTGACCCTGAATGCGGAACCAGACCGGTTGTTGCGCGGGATCGGTTTGCTGCAGGCGCACGCATAACAGCATCGGCGTGCCGTCATCGCGCAGTTGGGTCAAGCGGCTGGACAGTTCATGGCGATCCGCCGGATGGATCAGCGCGAGCCAATCCAGTCTGTCGATCCGCTCACTCAGGTTGTTGGGGCGCAGGGTATGAGCCAGTTGTGGGGCCAACTGCAACTCATCGCCGCCGGGCAGCAGCTCCCACCAACCGGTGCCGAGCAGATCCTGCAATACCGCCAGGCGCTCGACGTGATGGCGATTGTGTTGCTCGTAAAGGCGAAACAATACGGGTCCGGCAAGCGCTGAACACAGGTTCAGCCATTCCCGCTCGCCCAGATCAGGCGCTTGCTGCCAGGCGCGATAAAAGCCGAACAGAAGCCAGGCCTTGGCCACGCCATCGCGACTGTGAGGCAAGGCGAAACCGTCGGCATTACCGAACGCGCTTTGCAGGTGAACCAGTGCGGTTGCCGATGAGAAGAACAAAGTCTGTGCGCTGCTGGCGTCCAGGCGATCCAGATCAGTACCCAGTCGCTGACCGATCTGCCACAACTCCGGGGCCGTGTGCGCGCTGTAGCGAGCATAAACGCGCCAGCCTGCGCCGTTGCTTTCAGGCAAGGCCAGGGCCAGACACGGCACATGCCAGAGCTGCGCGATGTCCTGCAGTTGTTCGGTCACCACCGTCAGCAAACGGTCGACGCTGCAGGCACGAATCCTTTCCGCCATCTGCCCGGCCATGCGCAGGCACTGCTGGCGATTGCGCGCGACGCTGGCCTCTTCCATCAAGTCGCTGATGTCCAGCAATTGCAACAGCCAAGCCTCACCCTGCGCCTGAACCCAGCCACGGGCGTGCAAGGTATGGCCGTCGCCGGCATTGAAATCCAGATCCAGCATGTGGTCGAGCCAGTCCTGCGGCGAGCCTTCAACCACCAACGCACTGTTGGGCAACAGCAAGCTGATCAGGCGCTGATGACTCACGCTGGCGGCCACCAGACCAAGGCGCAAAAGCAGGGACGGGCTGACGCTCAGCACCTGGCCTTCGTCATCGAGCACCAGATGCAGGTCGGCCCCCTGCGCTCCGGCCTGGACCGATTGCGCAACGTCAGGCTTCGCCGCCGGTGTCTCGGCGCGACCCAGCCAGCGGCTCAGTCGAGCCTTATCAAGGGACAAGTTGCAGACTCGCCTGGGCGGACAGATTGTCGGGGAGTCTGGGCACCTCGCCAATGAAAGGCAGGGTCAGCAATGGCAATACCTGGGTGAGCTTGCTCTTGGGATAATCGATCCGCACGGTCAACAAGCCCGCCACGTAGGTGACGGTTGCATCGGAGGGGCTGAACGCCAGCGACCCCGGCATCCACGACAGTTGAGTGGTCAGCACCGTCCTGGCCTGACTCGTCACCAGACTGTCGTAGTTATTGATGGTTGGACTCAACGCCACGCTGCGCCGCACCGCTTCGCTGGTGGCAGCGTTGAACGACTGCATCATCAGCAAGGGCAGGCTGTAGGTGACCAGCCCATAAAAGACGCCGAAGAAAATAATAAACACGATGGCGAATTCAATCGCTGCGGCGCCTTTTTGTTTACGAGCGCAGGAATTGCGGAGTGCTGTTTGCATGTCGACGTCTACCCTGACAGTGCTTCCTCGAACAGCATAGATTCAATCCACTCAAAAGGATGTTTTTTACACGATGAATTTACTTTCAATGCTGCTCTGGCTGGCAATCTGTGCCGAACAGGACGCTCGACAGCAACAGGTTTCCAACTGGCTGACCCTTGGCGCAGTGGGCGTGGCGTTGGGTTATATGGGGATAACCGGGCAAACCTGGCTCGGCGCGGAGGGCTCGGAGGGAGGCTGGGCATTGCTGCTGGCGGTGCTGTTTACGCTGCCCGGTTACATGCTGGGCAAGCTGGGTGCCGGTGATGTGAAGTTATTCGCGGCATTGGCACTGGCGACCGACAGTCGCTTTTTATTGGGTACGTTTATCGGCGCTGGAGTTACCAGCGTTCTCTGGATATCGACCCGTCAAAAACTCATCACTCAAATGGATCAATGGGTTAGCAATAGATACATCCAAACGAATACTACTTCGTCAAATAAACATCCATTCGCACCTCACATCCTGGCCGGGTTTCTGCTGACCGCGATCTGCATCGGCTGACCAAAAGCCTCAGATAGCGCTATGTACATACTCCAAAAGTACGACTACGGTACAGCTTGAGTCTGGCCGAGCAAGGCCTGGCGAGTCCTTATGGAAAGGGCGATGGCGCTGAGCCAAGTCAGTTGTATCTCGCAGGCATGGAGTAATGCGTGAACAAGTATTCGGCTGTGAAAATCCTGGTGGTGGACGACCAACCCCTGATCGTTGAAGAACTCAGCGAGTTTCTGGAAAGCAGTGGTTACGCCTGCGTGCCCTGCACCTCAAGCCGTGAGGCGCTGGAACATTTTCGTGACGACAGCAGCATCGGCATCGTGCTCTGCGATCTGGACATGCCGGGCTTGAATGGCATCGAGATGATGGGCGAATTGAAACTGATCGCCGGTAAAAAACGTCCGTTCGAAGCCATCATGCTCACCGGTTGCGCCGACAAACAGGACGTGATCAAAGCGCTGCGCGCGGGCATCGCGGACTACTATCAAAAGCCTGTCGATCTGAATGAAATCCTCAATGGCGTGCAGCGCCAGGAAGCGGTGCTTGAAGAACGCTATAAAAGTTTTCAGCAATTGGGGCATCTGAACGAGAAGTTGCAGTACCTGGCGGCATCCATCGACGACCTTTACCAGGATCTCGACAAGACCCGACGCCAGGCAGAACCGGTCGAAGCGGTGGAGGACACCGCCGGTGCGGCGCAGCTTTCAGCCCTCTTCGCGCCGCTCTCGCCACGGCAGCTGGATGTCGCGCGACTGGTTGCCAAAGGCCAGACCAACTACCAGATCGCCTGCGAGCTGGGCATTACCGAAAACACTGTAAAGTTGTACGTGTCGCAAGTGCTGCGCCTGACGCACATGCACAACCGCACCCAACTCGCCCTGGCCTTATCGCCCAACCATGCGGGAGCGCAAAGAGCGACGACGCATTAAGCGCAATCCCGAACGTCCGGATTCAACCCAAACGGATTCGCCGTTTTTGTGAGACCGGATTTATCCAGGAAAATCGGCGTAATCCGTAGGACCGGCTTCAGCCGGGAGGGCGGTATTGCGCACGCAGGGAATACATCGACCGCTCCGCCCCCCTCGCGAATAAATTCGCTCCTACGGTTTGAAATCGGCGTCATCCCGTGGAACCGGATTTATCCGGAAAAATCGGCGTAATCCGTAGGACCGGCTTCAGCCGGGAGGGCGGTATTGCGCACGCAGGGAATACATCGACCGCTCCGCCCCCCTCGCGAATAAATTCGCTCCTACGGTTTGAAAT
>Ga0247814_10000344_pt1 | contig 38800 bp, 28 predicted proteins | sample UWRJL179409R1_FD_179947 | JGI IMG/M metagenome (GOLD analysis project Ga0247814, IMG submission 179947) | Plant litter microbial communities from Arlington Agricultural Research Station in Wisconsin, United States - UWRJ-L179-409R-1 | ecosystem: Environmental > Terrestrial > Plant litter >... | reverse complement strand
CCTTCCTTCCATTTTAAAGTGTACGTGATTGGTCATTTGTATTTTACGCAGCACCTGTCCGATACTTTCAAACCTGCTCATGGAGCCGGAAAAATCATTGTACTCCGGAATTTCTTTGAATTCAACGTCTACATCGTACCAGCGGGCAACTTTGCGCATAATGCTTTCTATGGGTTCATTGGCGAAAACAAACTTGCCGTTCTTCCAGGCCACCGCATCGTCGGTATCTACTTCCTGAACCTGAAGTACTCTCTTATTCAGAGATGATGCTTGTCCCGGCTTTAGTAATTTGGAATCGTTGTTAGTCAGGGCGGTCACCTTGACCGATCCTTCCAGCAAGGTCGTTTTTGTTACCGATTCGTCCTTATAAGCGTTAATATTGAAATGGGTACCCAAAACTTCGATTTGTTGTGTGGCTGATTTTACCAGGAAAGGATGAAGTTTGTCTTTGGCCACTTCAAAATAGCCCTCGCCGGTTAGTTCAACAAGACGTTCTTTATGGCCCGTGAAACTTGCCGGGTATTTTAAAGTAGATGCTGCATTCAGCCAAACATGGGTACCGTCCGGCAAACGCACCTGGTATTGCCCACCTTTGGGCGTTTCAATGCTGTTGTAAGCAGTGCTATTCTCAGGTGATCCGGCATCCGCTACGCTGTAAACCAATTGCCCATCAGCTGCTTTGGTGATTTGAACCCCGGCCTCCTGCGCTAACGCACCGTTAGCGGCATCGGTTAATGCGATACGCTTGCCGTCCGCCAAAGTCAGGTAAGCTTTGTTGCCGCCGGGTTTAATGGGGCTACTTGTTATCTTTTGTTCCGTTAGGGCGTTGTTTCTGGTGGTATAGTAATATAAACCGGCACTTATACATAGCACAATTGAGGCGGCAGCAGCGATACGAGGCCAAAGCCTCACAACCTTAGCTGATGATGCTGGAACAGCCGGAAGGCCAGCTTGTATTTGAGCGTTTCTCGCCTCGTAATCCGGCAATTCAATGCTGTCCTTTCGTTCAGCAGCCAACTGATTATACCATGTTTCTACCCTTGCGCGTTCTTCAGGCGTACAGGTCCCCTGTAAATATTTATCGATCAGCGCTTTTGCGGTTGTATTATCCATTTTTTTGGTAATTCTGTCCCTTTTAACATCAGGACGCATTACCGCAGCCGAAGTGGTACGCGCAGAAGAAAAAAATTAATAAAAAATTAAAGTGGGGTTTACAGAAGAATATTTACAGATTCCTTTTAGAAAAGCATCGTAAATAACAAAGTATCCAGCTTCAGGCGAAGCGCCTTCATAGCCTTATAAATCTGCTTTTTAACCGTTTCGTCCGCGATATTCAATTCCTCCGCGATCTGCTTATGGGACAAGCCTTCATTACGGCTCAGTTCAAACACTTCCCGCATCCTGGGTGGCAGTTTGCTGATCTCCATTTCAACCTGTGCTGAGAATTCTCGGAACCGCACCTGTTCATCGGTCACCATTTCGCCTTTTTCAATGATGGAAGTCAGGGAATCCAGGTAGCTTTCATGCACTTTGCTATGCCTTATACTGCTAATAATGCGGTTTCGCACAGCGGCGTAGAGGTAAGCCTTGACAGAAGTAGTAATAGTGAGTTCCGAATTCTTTATCCAGATCGTGGTAAACACATCCTGCACAATATCAACCGCCGCATCCTCATCCTGCAACATTTTGCGGGCATGCTGAAAAAGCACTACCCAATACCGATTATAGATCTCCGTGAACGCAACATGGTCGCCCGACTTCAATAAGCCGACCAATTCCTGGTCCGTTTTAGGGGTTTGTATGGCCAAGTGCGTATTTTGTTAATACGAATTTAACAAAAAATGCTGGCAAAATGAAAAAGCAGCGCTTGATTAGCTATAACTACTAAAACATTATGCTATATTTTTAATAATCATTAAAAATATAGCAAGCTTAGGGCCATTTATTTATTGAATTGTTAATTTCAGATATTATAGAAAAGGTCATAAGACTTTTCAGTATCAAAAATTATAACCTAAACAGTTTTCAGAACAGATTGATTAGAGTGGTTTACTTAAACGACCATTATTTAATAAATGAGTATCTTGCGTAATACTGATATATTGGTTAAAATTTCTTAAAATAATATGGTTTCTATAGGTCTTGGTATCTATAAACTTGAAATTAAGAATTATCCTCCGCTTTGAGTATCGCGTTTAAATCTCTAGGCTTGACATTTTTCTTTGCTTCTTTGAGAACAACTTTCATTATAACCTCAATATCTACATTTAATATCTGAGAAAGTTTAACTAAATCACCTACGACGAATTTCTCCGGAGATGAGCACTTACTAATAAATCCGTCATATCCAATACCAAGTATTTTAGTCATTCCTGTGATATACATATCTGATAAATCACTCATCTTATGAATCGTTTCGGTTTCAAACCTCGCTTTCATAGATGCGATAGTGCTTTTAACTTTGTCTGGATTTATTTTATTGGCCATTAACTATAATAATTAAGGCAAACTTCCTTAACTATTTTACCCTAACAATGAAATACTTCTGTAATGAAATTTATAATTACTGATTTAATAATATTTATTACTAATTCAGTAACTTTTTGATTATTTTTGAGATAAAATATCCTTGTATCGATTGAAAGCATCTTTGATGCAGGAGTATTGTGATAATTATGGACTAAATAATTTAGTTAACTATAACTTTGCAGGCAGTATTTAAGCTTGCACTTAAAGTCTCGTATTTGAAACCTGAGAACTTCATTTGGAACGAGGCGAAGAGTGGTAAGCGTTCACGCTATATGCGTGGGCGCCCGCTTATTCGTTCCAGGGCTTCTCAGGGCCTCAAATACGGTAGGTTGGGTGTCCTCGTATATGGTGTAATCGCCTTTCCTGAGACTTTTGTTGAACATTCAATAAAAGAACAGCAGCGGGATGGCGGTGGACAATATAAATACCCAACTTTTAATCACACAATTGAATGAAGGCAGCCATCAGGCCTTTGACCAGATCTATAGCCTTTACAGCAAAGACCTATTCCGCAACATCTACTACCAGGTAAAAGACAAAGAAGTCGCCAAAGACATTACCCAGGAAGTTTTCATTACTATCTGGAAACGCCATCAAAGCATCAATCCCGAAAGATCGATCAAACCCTATCTTAACGTCATCGCCAGGAACTTGATCATCAAAGCATTTCAAAAGAAAGCCGCAACCAAACAATTTACAGAAACATTATTCAAAATCGAAGCGAGCTCCTACTCCTCCCCTAACGAGATTTTAGAATACAAAGAAACCATCCAAATCATTAACCAAGCCATCAATACCCTATCCCCACAACAAAAAACTATTTACCAAAAATGCCGCATGGAAGGCAAGAGCCATGAAGAAGTAGCCGAAGAGTTAAAAATTTCCAAAGCCACCGTGAACAACCACATCACGAGCGCCAATAAAGCTGTTACCACTTACCTGCAAAAACACGCCCAAATTCATCCACATGATAAAACCATCTTCCTGTTGGTTTTATGGATGGTCCATTATTCTTGATAATCATTCATAGCCGCAAGAATACTGCAATTAAAAAACCAATTGAGTGATGTAATAAATTAATGCATTACAGCCATTTTATATTAAAACGGGTAAAACTAACTATATTAGCATTTAATTATTCCCGGTTATAGATGGAATAGGTTTTAACCGGAGAAGAAATCATCGGTAGGTAAAGAAAGCAGATCGCTACCGATCCGAGGGGCATCATTTGATAAAAAGTATCGTTCGTTCGGGCCGATTATAATAATGATATACAATGCTATTATAATCACCTATTATTGTTTTTTAATCAAAAAAACCATGAGCAGAATTAATATTCAGGGTATAATAGATAATATAAGGAGTAAATCAAATGTTTACACGCCGGTTATTGAGGCCATCGTTAATTCCATTCATTCCATCAAAAAAAAGCAAAACGACAACGGAAAAATTGAAATAACTTTAATTCGCGAACATGTACTTCACCTGGATAACGCAAAGGCCGAGGTCAAATCGATTCACATTAGAGACAATGGATCAGGATTTGACCAGGACAACAGAGACTCCTTTGACACCTTTTACAGCGAATTTAAAAAAGAAGAATTCGGAGGAAAGGGTTTCGGGCGATTCATGTTTGCCAAATACTTCTCAGATGTTTATGTAGAGAGTGTTTTTCGGGACAATAACAAGGTTTTGGTCTACAGAAACTTTAGGTTTGGAAAAGAATTTGACATCATTGTCGACGAAGACACTGGCCTATCAGAGGCGGTGGACACTTATGCCTTGGTGAAACTCGAAAACCTGCGCAAACACCAATATTTCGATAAGCAGATCGACACCATAGCCCGGCGATTACTGGAAAAACTTCTGATATTCTTTGTCAACGAAACGGTAAAATGCCCAACAATAATCATTAAAGAGGCCGACGGCAGCGGTCAATTGGTGCTGAACGATTATTTGCAAGGCGCAAAAGAAATCCAGCTGTTTGGTGAAGACAGCTTCGAGTTGCCGCTTGCCGGCACAGATGATATTATGACTTTTCGGGTAAAGGTTTTCAAAATATATTATCCCGGTAGTCAGAAAAGCCGGATCAGCTTAACAGGTCATAACAGGGAGGTAACAGAGACCAATCTGCATAAATATGTGCCGGAATTTGAAGATGATTTTTTTGAAGAGGACAAAGATAACCGTTCTAAAAGGAACTATATTATCAAAACTTATGTAATCGGGGATTACCTGGATGAAAGTGTAGCGTTGGAAAGAGAGGGGTTTTATTTTGAAAAGGAAACGCCCAACATGTATTTCCCTATATCTCAAACCACTATTGAACAGAAAGCTGCTGAAATTACCAAGAGCAGTTTTAATAATGATGTTCAGACAAGGTTTCAAAAGAAACAGCAACAAATCAGGAAATACGTCGATGAGAATGCCCCCTGGCATAAATCTTATTTCAATGACTTGGATATTAGCCTTCTTCCCTACAATCCTAAAGATGAGGATATCGAAATGGAGCTTCAATCCGTAAAATTCAAGAAAGAACAGTCGACGCGTGCTGAACTCAAAGAAATTTTCAGGAATCCGGAAAGTCACTTCGGTAAAGAAAATATGGCCAATGCTATTTCAAAGATCTCAGATATAGGTAAGAGTGACTTGGCTCATTACGTATTCAATAGGAAGCTTGTGCTGGAGGCCCTAACCGAATTATTGAAAAGGCGGGATGATGGGAAAGCCGAATTAGAAAAAGACATCCATAATCTGATCTATCCCATGGGCGGGAACTCTGAACAAACCTTCTATGAAGATCATAATTTATGGTTACTGGACGAGCGGCTGGTGTTTTCAGAGTTTATAGCTTCTGACAAAAAAATATCAACAAAAAAGGACGCATTGGGGGAGCCCGACCTGATGATCTTCGATCAAAAAAGATCGTTCAGAAATGGAGATAACGAATTTAGTAACCCACTAACCATATTCGAGTTCAAAAGACCTAAACGCAAAAATTATACAGACGCGGAAGACCCGATTGTACAGCTTGGAGGCTACTTAAAGACTATCAGGGCGGGCAAACATGAAATGCCGGAAGGGTTGGAACCTATAAAAGTGAATGACAATACACCCGTTTACGGTTATGTGATCGCTGATATCACGGACAGAATTGACGAGTTTGCTATGCGACATCAGTTAATTCCGAGCCCGGATGAAGAAGGCTACTTCGGTTATCACGGTGGTTATAAAATGTATATTGAAATACTCAGCTTTAAAAAGCTCCTTAAAGATGCTACGTTGAGGAACAAGGTATTTTTCAAAAAACTATTATTGGAATAACTGAAATCATTACCTGCTAGTATTGATCATAGCTTAACGCTATTGGTGCAGGAAAGCAGACAATATATATATGATCATTAGAATTAATTGATAACAAGCGCCCTATTGAAAAAAAATCTCTGAACTATATAGTTATTCCCGCCGCTTAAAGGATACTGTTACTGAATTAAGTGATTGTTAATTACCTGTTAAGTGGAAGAACTACAACCAATTTACGCGCGTTACTTGCAAAACAAAGCTACGGCAGAGGAAATCGACTTCCTGGTGGCTTGCTTTAAAGACCCGGCCTACCGAAAGACTGTTGAAGAGATGGTCGACCATTATCTAAATCTAAATGAGAAAACCGGACCTGATCAATTAAGTGAGCTGGAAATAAATGCTACGGTTAGAGATATTCAATCTGCCCTCCGCCAGCAAATCGCAAGCGAAGCAACCCTGCCCCCACGCATCCATCCCCCCCAATGGATCAAACGCATCGCCGCTGTGCTGCTGATCGCATCCGTCGGCACCGGTCTTTTCTACCGGAAAAACATCATCAACGCCTTATCCCCCGTCCATCTGCAATATGCGCGTACCCAAAACGGGGAACGCAAAATCATCACCTTAGCAGACGGCAGTAAAATATGGCTGAGCCCTTCCAGTTCGCTCGAATTTCCAGCTCAGTTCAATAGCCAGCTTCGGGAGGTAAAACTGGAAGGCGAAGCCTTTTTCGAGGTCGCCAAAGACAAACAACACCCTTTTATCATCCATAGCGGAAAGATGGACACCAAAGTCGTAGGAACCTCCTTTATGATCCGCGCTTATAAAGAACAAACAACATCCGCTGTTACTGTCGTAACGGGAATTGTACAGGTATCCCTTGCGCCGACACCAGGTAAGACCCCTGAAGCCATCCGGCTGAACCCCAAACAACGGGGCATATTTGACCGGAATAAAGAAACCCTGATCAGCGAAAACTATCCCGCCGCTGATCAAATGCTCCGACGCAAAGACGGCATTTTAAACTACGACGGCGCGACGGTGCAGGAAGTCGTGGCTGATCTGGCGCGGTACTATAACCTACCCATCCGGATCGAACACCCCCGCAAGAACTGCCTGTGCTACGGGGAATTCAACACGAACAAATCCATCAACATCACCCTGGAGCAACTGGCTGCTGCCATTAGCGCCCAAGTGATTCAACAAGATAATCAATACATCATCAAAGGAGGCTGTGAAGAATGATAGATAAGACCATACGATTGCCCTAAAACCGGCAGAACCGCCCGCTGAACGGGCCGCTATTTCCTGAAATATTACACCCATAATTAACAGCAATGAAGATCAAAATCTGCTTAATGGCCATGCTATGGCCAGTACTTTGCGCGACAGCGCAAACCCATCCACCCAACTACCGCCCGCTTGCCATCGGTGATACCGTACCCGATATTGAGCTCCGGCACCTGATGAACTATCCCCAATCCAGCGTTAAGCTGTCGGATTTCAAAGGCAAACTGCTCATCCTCGACTTTTGGGCGACCTGGTGCTCCCCCTGCATAGCGGCCTTTCCCAAAATGGATAGCCTGCGGAAAACTTTCGGCGACCAGCTCTTTATCCTGCCGGTAACCGACCAGGACGAAAAAACCGTCAGTTCGCTGCTGACCAATATGCAGAAAGTAAAAGGCTTGCAGGGATTTTCGGTGGTGCGGGACACCGTATTGAGCCAGCTCTTCCGGCATTCAGAGATACCACATTATGTGTGGATTGATGGAAAAGGGGTTGTTAGCGCTATTACAGATGGGGAGCAGGTGAACAAGATAAACATTCAGAAATTCTTAAATAAGGAATCATTCACCTTGGTCTTGAAAAATGATGTAAAGCGGCACTTCAATGCTAAAAGTCCTTTAGGTGCCGGGATCAATACCATAGATAACGCTGATATAGTGGACTACCATGTTTTCTCCCGCTACATCCCCGGATTCACCAGCTATTTAAGTTTTAAGAACCCTGTCGGCAAGCCCTACGAGCTTTTGGGTTTAAACATCTCCGTGGAAACGCTTTATCAAATGGCGTATGGAGAGTTTTGGCCACGGTTCATGAATGACTTCAACAGTACGGTTATCGAATCCAAAGATTCCCTAAAGATCAGCGGACCTTTGGGCCGAGATGCCGTTGGACGTGCAGCATGGGATCAATGGATGAAAAACGACACCTATTGTTATCAACGCATTGTTTCCTTGTCAGATACCGCCAACATATTCCAATATATGCGCGAAGATTTAGACCGGCAATTCCCGCTCTTACAAGCCTCCATAGAAAAGCGAAAGGGTAAATGCCTCATTATGGTGTCCACAGATCAGGGAAAGGAACTGAACACAAAGGGCGGTCAGCGGGAAGTGGCGGATAATAAATATAATTTCCATTTGCAAAACGCACCCTGGTCTTTCTTTAGCAGCAGGTTACAGACCTACTACTTGCAGACCTTGAGTACGCCGTTAATTGATGAAACGAAGATAAGCGGCAACGTTGATCTGGACCTTATTGCCAATATGTCCAATGTGACTGAATTGCGCGCCGCACTGAAAAAGTACCACGTAGACATCGTAGAAGCCGAAAGGGACATTGATATGATCGTCATCAGAGACCGCCCCTTATCTCCTATGCCACAAAAAACTAACGGTGCCAAGTTGCCTTAGCAAATGGGTTGTCCGCTTTATCAATAAATTTTTTAACCCCTCTTGATCATAATTATGTTTAAAATTTTACCTGTTAAGCGATTAATGCGACGAGTTTCGCTAATCGTATGCCTCATGTCCTGTACAGTCCTGTCGTCTGTCGCCAACGCCATCAGTCAGATCCTTGAAAAAAAAGTTACCATACGTATCGATAAAAGGAATCTTAAAGAAGCTTTTGATTTGATCGCGGCAAAAGTGGCTGTTCCCATCATTTATAGTAACTCTCCGGAATTATTTCAGACGATAGTCAGCGTTAAAAGCCGGAACCAATCCCTAAAAGTGCTTTTAAATAACTTACTGGCGCCCTATCCGTTCGCCTACCAGGTCATCGATGACAAGATCATTGTCAGCCATCATACGAAAAACACGCTACCGGCTGTACCTGTGAAGACGCTAGCCCCGGTCCCGGTCAAAGGAAAAGTGACCGGCGTAGAAGGTGATCCATTGCCGGGCGCGACCGTCCGGATAAAAGGCGAGGATAATATAACTGTAACAGATGCCAATGGTGAATTCCTGTTAGCCGATGTGCCCTTGAACGCTATCGTGCAAATCTCCTATATCGGCTATACAACAAGCGAAATTGAGATTGACGGGCATACCCCCTATGTGACTATCGTGTTAACAGCAGATGCCGCCTCGCTGAGTGAGGTCGTCGTATCGACCGGATATCAGGAGATTGCGCCCGAACGTACAACGGGCTCGTTCGTCAAAGTCAATAATGACTTGCTTAACCGAAGGATAAGCACGGACGTACTAAGCCGCCTGGAAGATGTTACATCAGGCCTGTTATTTGACCGGAGAAACGGTACACCAAAATTGGATATCAGAAGCAGAAGCACGATCCTGGCCAATGACCAGCCCTTGATCGTTCTTGACAATTTCCCTTACGACGGAGATATCAGCAATATCAATCCCAATGACATAGAAAACATCACCGTGCTTAAAGACGCGGCGGCAGCGTCGATCTGGGGCATAAGGGCAGGAAACGGTGTGATCGTGATCACCACGAAAAAAGGCAAATACCATCAACCGATGAAAGTTGATTTCAACGCCAATCTGAATTTGGGCCAAAAGCCGGCACTCTCGAAATTGCCATGGATCTCGTCCTCTGATTTTATCGATTTGGAAAAGTACTTGTTCGCACAGGGATATTATGATGCCAATGCTGCAAATACCGTTAACCCCAAGCCCTTTACCCCTGTCGTCGAGTTATTGCTTGCCGCAAAGGCCGGCACCCAATCTGCCTCAGCTGCAAGCGCGCAGATCGATGCGATGAAGCAACATGACGTGCGCAGGGATATGGAGAAATACCTGTACAGAATAAGTGCCAACCAGCAGTACGCGCTCAACCTGAGCGGCGGTTCGGAAAAGCAGAAATATTATTTTTCAGCGGGCTACGACAAGAACCTGGATAATATCGTTAACAATGGCAACAGCAGGTTCACTTTACGTGCTGCCAATACCTTCCGCCCGGTAAAGGGCCTGGAACTGAATACAGATTTGATATATACGGAAACGCAAACAATCAATAACGGACTTGATTATCGATCAGTCAGCAATGGTGCCAGTACCGCGATCTATCCCTATGCACAACTGGCGGACAGCAAGGGCAATCCGCTGGCTATGGTAAGAGACTACCGCTCTTCGTTCGTACAGTCCGCAGAAGCCAAGGGCCTGCTGAACTGGCAATACGTGCCGCTGAATGAAATTGACAACAGCCGTAACAAATCGATACTGTCAGACATCAGGCTGAACACGGCTGCTAAATATAATTTATGGGATGGGCTGAGCGCGGAGGTTCGTTACACGTATGAAAGATCCGAATTGAATAACAGAAACCTTTATAGCCAGGACACTTATTATACCCGTAATTTGATCAATACCTATACTTCCATCAATTCCAACGGTTCTTTGAACCGCCCGGTACCATTCGGCGGGATACTTGACCAGTCCTATAGTACCATCAATTCCAACGCCGTAAGAGGACAATTTAATTTTGATCAACGCTGGAAAGAAAACAGGATAAGCGCTATTGCCGGAATGGAAGTAAGACAGGTCGAAATTAATGGGAACGGGAACCGAACTTACGGATATAATGATGAGCTGCTGACCTATAATTCACAGATCAATTATTCGGCTCAAATGCCCACCTATGATGGTAATTTCAACTTTATACCGTACAGCAATACCAGGTTCTCCGGGCGTTTTGATGCAAATGTGTCCTATTACAGCAATGCAGCTTATACATGGAAGGACAGGTACACCTTTTCCGGAAGCGCCCGTTTTGATCAAAGCAATCTCCTGGGCGTAAAGACCAATCAAAAAGGTGTCCCGCTGTGGTCCATCGGCAGCTCGTGGTCGGTTGACAAAGAATCCTTTTATAAAGTGACCTGGCTACCTGTTTTAAAAGTCAGGGCGTCCTATGGTTATAACGGAAATCTGGATAAATCCTTAAGCGCTTATACAACCGCCGTTTACGCGCAATCCCTGGCGGCTTCCGGTTTCAATTATGCAAATATCCTCAACCCACCTAACCCTGAATTAAGATGGGAAAAAGTAGGCATAGCTAATTTTGGTGTAGATTTCTCCACTTCAAAAAGTGTGATTTCCGGAAGCCTGGAATATTACCACAAAAAAGGAACCGAGCTTTTGGGATATGCTCCCGTAGATGCAACCACAGGGATTACAAGCTATAAAGGAAATGTTGCAGATATCGCCAGTCAGGGTTTCGATATTACTTTGATTACACGAAACATCGACAGGGGTTTTAAATGGTATTCGAACATCCTGTTTAGTTATGCTACCGATAAAGTGACGAAATACCTGCTGCAATCCACTTCAGCAACCAATTTTACGGCAGATGCAAGCTTGACGAGGGCAAGTGATCTGATCGCGCCAATAGTCGGCAGACCGGTATTCGGAGTTTACAGCTATAAATGGGCGGGTCTTGACCCCGCCACTGGCGCTCCAATGGGGTATTTGCCGGATGGGGCAATCAGTAAAGATTATGCTGCGTTTGCAGCCTTAAAACCAGATGACCTGGTTTATCACGGCCGGGCAAGACCTGTTGTTTTCGGCAGTTTACGCAATACATTTTCCTATAAAAACATCTCCCTATCCGCTAATATCACGTACCGTTTCGGCTATTATTTCCATAAGGCATCCATCAACTACAGCACCTTGCTGACGACCTGGAACGGCAATAGCGATTACGCATCGCGCTGGCAAAAACCGGGAGACGAAAAAAAATCGCATGTGCCATCCCTGGTTTATCCCGGTAACACGGCAAGAGATAATTTTTACAATAGTTCCAGTATCCTGGTACAAAAAGGCGATAATATCCGGTTGCAGGATGTTAACATCAGCTATGCCTTGGATAAGGCAAGCCTGAAGCGAATACCCTTTCAGAGCTTGAGGTTCTATTTGTATGCGAATAACCTGGGCATTCTCTGGAGAGCCAACCCATCAGGCATAGATCCTGACTACCCCGTGCTACCACCACAAAAAACTTTAGCACTGGGTGTAAACGCCACTTTTTGATTGACCATAATTCAAATAGCAATATGAAAAACAACATCCTATACGCGCTGCTCCTACTGTTTTTTGGCAGCATACCATGCGCATGCGTTAAAGACAAACTGGATATCAAGCCAGACAAAACGCAAATCGTGCCCACTACCTTAACCGATTTTCAAGCTTTGCTTGACAACACGGTAACCGTTTTCGGGAGCAATTATATCGGGGCAGCGGAAATAGCCTCGGGTGAATATGCTTTAAGCTACACCGATTTCCAAACCTTGAGCTACTTACCCGAGATCAATAGTTACACCTGGCAAAAAGACATCTGGCAGGGAACTGCTGCTGTGATTGAATGGGATAGTAATTACAAATCCGTGTTTTACGCCAATGTCGTTTTAGACGGATTGAATAAGGTAGCTGTTAACTACTCTAATCAGTCCGATTATACTAACATAAAGGGACAGGCACTTTTTCAAAGGGCGAATGCTCTTTACAGCGTAGCACAACAATTTGTCAAGGTTTATGATTCGTCGACCGCAAGTAAGGATTTAGGCATTCCCTTAAGGCTAAACTCCGATTTGAATGAAAAGTCCGTACGCTCGAACGTGGAAGAAACTTACCAACAAATTTTGACGGATCTAAATGAGGCTCTTTCTTTATTGCCTACAACCTCGGTCAGCAAATACCGGCCCAATAAATGTTCGGCTTACGCAGAAATGGCACGTATCTATTTAGCCATGGGAGACTATGACCAAGCTTTCAAAAATGCGGATGCAAGTTTAAAGCTGTACGCTAACTTGTTAGATTACAATTCGCTCAATCCCAATCCCACGACATCCTACCCGATTCCCGACCTCAACAATGAAGTTATTCTGCGCTATGGCATGTCATCCTATCAAAGTTTTTCGCGGACAATTGGAAAAATAGACCCCTTGCTTTATCAGTCCTATCACGCAAATGATTTACGCAAAACCATGTTCTTCTACGTTAATTCGGACGGGTCCGTGGGTTTTCGTGGAAGTTACCGAAAGTCTTCCGTTCCATTTTCCGGCTTAGCTACCGATGAGCAATATCTGATCCGCGCGGAAGGGTTTGCCCGCAAAGGAATGACGAACGAAGCGATGGCAGACTTAAATACCCTGCTGACCGCCCGTTTTAAAACCGGGACTTTTATTCCGCTTACCGCCACCGGTTCAGATGATGCGCTGTTGCAAATATTAGCGGAACGAAAAAAGGAACTGTTATTTCGTGGCGTACGATGGACCGATCTGAAACGCCTGAACAAAGAATCCCGGTTTGCAGCAACACTAACACGCTCGTTAAACGGAACGATATATACACTGCCTCCCAATGATAACAGGTATGTGTTCCCCATACCCGATTATGTGATCGCTGCTACCGGGATGCAGCAAAATCCGCGATAATCCAGAAAAACATGAACGCAAATGTCCGCGGTTAACGTTAGCGGACATTTGCGTTGTTTAAAGTTAAGCGATAAGTCATCACATGATCTTCGTATAATGCAATGAGTAAATCATGGAAGACCTGGAATCTTAAAACCTTTTTACCGTTATCGTTGGGCAGATAAAAACTGCCTTCGTAACTGCCATCTTTTACGCTGTATACATCAATTGGACTATTATCGGAAAAAATATTATCCGTCTCATTATCCGCCTGTAGATTAGATTTAACAAAGAGCTTTCCCCTATCAACATAAGATTCACTATTAATTAAACGTTTGGGGGAAGTGTTGGTAAACTCCTTTTTGTCTCCCAGTTTCATGCTGTTATAATTGGCCCTGTTTGAGCTAATCGTATCTATAGTATGCTTTCTATAAACGACCTTGAGATTTGTATCAATAGCTGTAATCTTATTGCTAAAAAGTTCTACATATACCGCCATTTTTGTTAGCATGTCGAAGCATAACAAGCCATCGTCAGAAAAGCCCAGATCTCCGTTCAAAGCAGATATGCCCTGTTCATAAATAAGCTCGTTATTCACAGCATTATATTTTGCAAACACCGCATCGTACAGGGTACCTCGTTTATGGATAATCCTCACCATAAACGAAGTCGGATTCAGGCTGACACTTCTGGTAAAAACCTCCGGCAGGTTATTTACCGTTTTAAACCATGTTCCGTTCAATTTGAAATAGTAAACAGCAGGCACGTTCCCGGCAAATAAACGTATGCCTGAGGAGTCTATTTCCATCTCAAACCGCGAGTTGATTTTTGTGTTCGGAGGAATCCTTAACAATAAAACGTGTGGATTGGACAGGTACTTATCCCACATGAATAACTGGCCTGCGTTATTCCCCGACAAATAAATCGTGCTATCATGGTATCCCGCTAAAGACAGAAAGGTTTTTTTATTTTCTATCTTGCCTAAAACATGAATATTCATCGGCATAGCTTTTCTCGAAAACCCGTTCTTTTTTGGGGCGAAATCACCTCGTCCGATAAGCAGCATAAAAATTAAAAAGCCCGCTCCTATCATTATGTAAATAAGAATAGCAGCAGGCTTTTTGAATAATGTATTCTTCATGTATGTTAACATGCTAACTCCGGCGCTTGTCCGGCATAATCCGCGATAGCAGCGTATTAATTATGGAATATACCCTTGGTAATACTGCTTACCCTGGTTCCGCTGGCATCGTATTCCGCCACGCAGTTGGGCGTACCGGGATCGCAATTGTCGTCAGGTGCCGTTGAGGACAACACGATGTCGTCTGCGCGGTTTCCGGCAGTATCCACCTGATAGTATCCTGGGGTAATTAATAAAGACTTGGCGTTAGCACCAATGCCTACTAAACATCCTGCGGCCAGCATGAAAGCGGCGGCATTTTTACGTAAATTTTTCATTTTGTTTTAATTTAGAAATGGTTTAATAAAATCCGGTTGAAATGTGGTGCCGGAACTCACCAGTTGTATGTTGAGAACTGCTCTGCCCTACTTTAGGTCATGACAGCAGGTTAAGTGACTGAAAGAACACCTCCTTTCTCTTTTACATGATCGTTGATCATGATGGCCGAAGCGGTTACTATTAAGGAGAGGGTATTAAATACAATGTGCGCTTGCCAGGACATACTTTCCATGAGGCCATTGCAGCTACAGGGGATGTAGTAACTGTAATTGAGAATGACGACCAAGTAAGCCGTGAACAAGGACAGTAAAGTGAAGGAAAGATAAAGCCCGAGCAGGGTTGTCCGCGTAAATGTCAATAAGACCGCTGTACTAAACTCGGCGAGCGGCACCAGGACGGCGACACCATATTCCCAACCGGTCAGTAGCGGCGACTTACCCAATTCCAAACGAAATTTAGCGAAGCCGCTCACTTTGTCAAAAGCGGAGTAGGCCCACAGCAAGATCAATAAAAGCGCAACGGTCTTCCGGAACCGTTGCGCTGACAAGTGATGTGTCATATCGTTGTTATTACCACCCTAAAATTAAGAGTCAGTTAACTGAAATTCAATAGTTTAAATAGCAATTGAACCATAAGGCGGGATTTGGTCATGAACTCCCGTTATTCGCTACTCAGACCGGTCGATTCGTGCATTAAAAATTCCCGAAAATCGCACATTTTGCCCTGTATTCAGCCGCTGCCAGGGGTTAAAAAATCCCTTTAAAGGAGCAAATCTTTAACTTTACGTTAATTGTTCAGGTCGTTCCCGCTTAATTGCTGAGTCATGTCTACTTGTTTTATCGTTGATAATGAGCCCTTCGCAGTGGAGATACTAGCCAGTTACGTCATGGATACACCGGGCATAGAAGTGCTGGGCATCTTTGAAGATCCGCTGCTTGCACTGGAGCAGATCAATGCCGGCATTGTGCCCGACCTCATCTTCCTGGATATTGATATGCCTAAGTTGTCGGGCGTAAAAATGGCCGAACTGATCATTGACCAAATCGCTGTCATCTTTACGACCGCCTATCCCGAATACGCCGCACGGGCTTTTGACATTAAAGCGATTGATTATTTATTAAAGCCGATCCCTTATGAGCGCTTTCTGCAAGGGGTAGGCAAATTTGAGCAGCTCAAGCGTTCGGGAACTCGTCCATCAGCGGGACGGAACTGTTTTTATGTACAAAGCGGCGCTAAGGGTAAACTGGTTCGTGTAAAGTTCGATGACATTATTTATGCGGAAATGGCTCAGCGTTATGTCCATATCCATCTGGCGCAGCAGGAATATAAATGCTTCATGAGCATGGAGAATTTTCAGAAAGCATTACCGCAGGAGCAGTTCCTACGTGTCCATCAGTCCTTCATTATTAACCGGGATCGGATCGTTTCCGTGGAAAAGAACCGGGTGAACATGGAAAATAAAAGGACGGTAGTCATCGGGGAAAGTTATCGCCAGGGGTTTATGGAAGAGCTGAAGAAGATGGTTATTAAGAGCAGGAGGCGTTGAATGGGTTGTGTGCTTGTTGATTAATCAGCGGGTCGCTGGTTAGAGTCAGGCCTCTGTACCAAATACTAAAACTTAAATTTCGACAGCATTTTTTTTAAAGAAAGAGTTTTATATGTTCGTATGGTAAACATTCTATAAAATTCATAAAACAACTACCGTTAACGGTTCGAGGCCAACATGATTAGCACAGCAGGAACTACGGCGTTCAGGAAATTTAACAGCAAAAGGCAACTATAACTTATTTTTATTCAAATAAACCTTAAGAGCCTCTCTATAACTACTTCCAACCGGAATTTCTGAATTATTGATGATCACACATTTCCCATTATACTGGCTTATTCTATTTAATGGAATAATGTACGATTTATGAATTCTCATAAATTGATAGGTACTTAGTGTTTCCTCTATCGACTTTAATGATTTTAGCGCTAAGCTGTAATTCTTCCCGGTAATGATCTTAACATAATCCTTCAAGCCTTCAATATAATCTATATCCTTTACCAGGATCTTTATAAATTCATCCCCTTCCTTCACGAAAAAAGAAGGTTCGGGCTCATGTCGACTTTTTGTGTTGAATGTGCTTTCAAAACGGCTAATGGCTTTACAAAAACGTTCAAATGAGATTGGCTTTAATAAGTAATCAACCACTTCCAAATCAAAACTTTCGACGGCATATTGGCTAAAAGAGGTAGTCATGATAAACTTGGTATCAGCTCCGAACAGTTTCACCAATTCTATTCCGGAAATTTCGGGCATGGCTATATCTGTAAAAGCGAGATCTACCTGATGACCTTCTTTTAAATATTTAAAAGCTTCGACTGAATCTGTAAATGTTCTGATCACTTCAAAATTTGGAAATCGGTTTAAATGATGCGTTATGACATCTATAGCCAAAGATTCATCATCAATGACGATCGTGTTATATAGGTCCATTGGTCAGCCTGATTTTAAGATGTGTTATGTAGGCAGTTGGTGTACTGGTAATTTTTAAGCCGGAACTTTTGGGATACAATAATTCCAATCGCCTTTTTAAGTTTTCCAATCCTTTCCCTTCACGGCTAATTTCCTGAAAGTGCTGCTTGTTGAAAACGCTATTCTCCACCGTAAATAGCAGGTCTTTATGCTCAATATGCATATGAATCTTTACAAATGCATCTTTTATATTGGTATAAAACCCGTGCTTAAATGCATTTTCCACGAGTGTTATCAAAAGAAAAGGTTCGATCCATTTTTCCTCCTTGTTACTATCATTGACATGAAGTTGTATACGGGCATCCTGACCGAACCTGATCTTTTCGATAGCGATATATTTTTCAATAAAATCCAATTCTTTATGTAGTGGGACTTTTTCAAAATGAGCTTCATCTGTTAAATAACGCATCATCCCTGATAACTTCAAAATATAATCCGGGGTCTCGGGATGATTTTTTAAAGATAAACTATACAAAGAGTTAAAGCTATTAAATAAGAAGTGAGGATTTAATTGATTTCTTAGCAATTGCTCCTTGGCTTGGATTAGCTCTTTTTCCAGCTTTTGATACCGCATGAAAAACTCAAAGCGATTAATAAGAAAGACCAACAAATAAAATATAAGTGATTGTCCTAAAAAGTTAGTAAAGTACTCGAACGTTTGATCTAAGTTGGTACTGTCATGTATCCTGTGATCTTTAAGTGAAGCTAATAGTACCAGTGTTGTGATAAAAAAAATCACAAACCCAGCCTTTTTCCAGTTGCCATTTAGTTTGAACACAAAATAATATGATACGTATGCGATCAGTGAGCACATGAAATTCTCTGTAGCACCGCTAGTCAAAAAGAAAAGCCAATCACCCGGGAGCGAAAAAAATGCCCTTCTTAAGATGCCGAAGGTTATCATAGATATAAATATCACATGAAAAATAACCTTGATGGTGTGAATAATCTTAGCTGATAATGGGAACATCGTAATTGTTCAAAGATAAAAGGTGAATATAGATAAATGGAATGGCGTTAAGTCGGTCAGGAAGTTAGGTTCATCTATCCACACCTCATGTTTGTCTATATCATTCTTTTACGAGTTCGGAATAAGATACGTTTGACCATAAATCACTTAAAAAAATTAAAAAGATGAGGATGTATTCTTTACTCACAGTATTATGTTTTAGTTCACTGGTAGCCATTAGCCAAAAAATAGAAACAGAAAAAGCATCTCCTTTTACCGCAGTCATGTGGCAAAAAGAAGAACCGGTCGTACAAATTGATAACGAATGGTATCATCTTAAAAAATTAGCTGCATTTACAAAAAAAGAGTTACTGGATTTTTGCAAAAAAGAGTATGGTTCTAAGTGGCAAAAACGCTTTTCCGAAGACCTGGTAGAAGTGCTGCAAGGACTAGGTTACCAACCTGATAATAAAGTTACTTTGCAGCTATATAAGAACGGCGTTTTAAAAACCTATATAGGAACATTCACGACAGAGAACAGACAGCGCTCTGTCAGCTACAATAGATCTGAAGCAGGAACGGACCCGGTCACTACACCTCCCCAAAAGCTCCCGATAGCTGAAGCGGTAGCAGACTTAAGCCAATTTGAAGATATATTGAGATCTGTGTCTTCTTACAGCCAGCTTTCAACGTTTGACTACAGATCGGTTATCAAAAAAATGGCTGACTCCATTGTTCATAAAAATACGGAGGTGGACATTGATCAGTTCACCAACGAGATCGCCAAGGTACTTTCAGAGATCGGGGATCGACATTCCTCTGTCAAAAACAGATCATTCCATAAGGAAGATCATCAAACCTATAACTTAAGGCTTCCATTTGGAGTAGCAGCATTGAACAGTAAGATCATTGGGCTGGAAAAAAATATAAAAGATAAAAATTACAGGTATTATTATATGTCATATCCTTATATCAAAAGCATAAATGGGATACCTATAGAAACGCTGGTCAACACCTATAATTACAGGGATAAAAAAGCACCGGAGCAAGCCAGACTTTCGAGAGGCAGCAGTGCCATTCAAAAATATGGAGAATTATTGTTTAAGATTAATATGAAATGCCCGGATAGTGTCAACGTAGTTTTCAGTGATGGCAAAGCGGAAAAAGCAGGAACATTTCTATTAACCAGAACAAATAATGGATATGCTTCCAAATTACTTCAGGAGCATTATTCCAACACGGAAGAGATCAGCAAAAAAAACTTTAGAGGTTTAAGTAAAATAGTACCGAAGAATATTGGCTATATCAATATTCCGGAGATGTATAACTACAAAGATGTGGCAGGGCTGGAAAGTCTTCTGACAAATTCGTTAAAAGCTCTTAAAAACACAAAAGCATTAATTATTGATATCAGAAATAATCCGGGAGGCGGAAGAGAGATCCTGCAAACCTTTGCGGGATATATTGTTCAAGCAGAACGATCTCCCTGGGTCGCCAACGTGGCGTATTTAAGGACAGATACAAATATAACAGGAGACGAAGCATCCATGACCGCTCGTTATCTGTATAGTTATAACTCCAATAAATTATCAGGTAATGACAGAAAAGCGATTGACCAGTTCAATCAGGCTTTAATGCTTCAAAGCACTGTAGATGGCTCAAATTTCAGTAACCCTTTTTATATGGTTTTACATAGTGGTAAAGAATCATATAACCAACCGATTTATATTTTGGTAAATGAAGCGAGTTTTAGCGCAGCCTCAGTCTTTGCAAGCGCATTTAAAGGTTTGCCAAACGTAAAGATAGTAGGAGAAGTAACGGACGGCTCAAGCGGTAATTCCAGAACATTGAATTTGAAACACTCCAATATTGAAGTTACGGTATCTACCATGCTGTCCTTTCAAAGAAATGGGAAGACCCTGGATGGAAATGGGACTCAACCTGATATTCGTATTCAAGCTGACGAAAAACAAGTTTTGAACGGATTTGACGGTCAGCTTAATAAATTACTTGAAATAATAAATGAGAACATTTAAGCTTCAGATTGGAGATTATGATGAATGAGACCACACCATTTCGGCGCAAGGTGTTACCTAGCTATGACTTAAACTTAAACAGTATGAACTGTGATATTTAAAGATAATGATTTTACGAACAAATCTTTACATGGAAATAGTGGGTTGATCGTCTTTAGGTTGTTGATTATGCTTGGCTTTCTTATAAGTGGTTTGCTTCGTTTTCCGGCTCTGCCCTGTCCTGCTGTTCTTTTTCATAGAAGTCGTACCTGACCCCCCTTCTGTTTCCTCCAAGGCTTTTGTCCTTTCGTTGATGATGGTGAGTTCATCAACCAGTAATTGCCGGATGTCCGCCTTGATCCTGGCGTAGTTATCCTGTACCAGATTGGCGCTTACTTCCTGGATCACGGGCATAGAGCGGTAGGCATCTTCTTCCTTTTTGATAGCTGCGTGGTCATTCTGTATCTCATTGTGAAAGACTTTCAGCGCAATCTTGTTCTCCGGGTCGTCAGCTACCATACCGACGAACTGGCCGGAGGATAAAGCGGATATTTTGGAAGCCGGTATCGCGTATTCCAATTGCAGGGATTTACTGGTAGAAGTATCATCGCTGTTGATCGACAAGCTTGTCCTGTCCTGCATGATCTTGCCGAAGCGTTCTGAAAGCTGCTTGGCGGTATCGCCGGCCACCTGGCCGCTGATCACATTGCCGACGATGTTCAGGATCACCTCTGCCTGCTCGCGCCCGTAATCCTTCTTTAACTGGCTGTAATCCTGAACCGCTAAAGTGGTCGCAACCTTGTTGGAGCGGGCCGTTGCGATCAAGCTATCCATGTTATTAAAATAAATCGTCGGAAACTCATCAAAGATCAGGCTGCACTTTTGCTGGTTCTTCCGGTTGACCAGTTTGATCACGCGCGAAATATAAAGGGATAGCACCGCCCCATAAACCTGCAACTTCTGTGGATTGTTGCCCATGCTGACGATTTTGGGCTCATCGGGGTTGTTCACGTCCAAAGTGAAATCATTGCCGGATAACACGTAATACAATTGCGGCGAAGCTAACCGGGCCAAACCGATTTTGGCCGAGGCGATCTGCCCCTCCAATTGTTCTTTCGCATTGTTTCTGAAAGCGGACACAAAGGGATTGATGAGTACCTTTATCTCCTCCTGTTCCTGCAACACACCGAAAAGCGGGTCATAATCGGCCTGCATCAACTCAATGACGTGAGGTAGTGTGCAATAGCGGCCATCCCTATATTTACGCAGGTACCAGATAATCGCTGTCAAAAAGTTAATGGGTGATTCCACGAAAAAATCGCCCTGCTTCTTAATCCAGTCGCGGTTCAGCCCCAGCATAATGGTTCGGGCGGCCTCGGTCGCATCGGTGATATCCTCCATACTTTGCGGGTCGAGCGGGTTACAGCGGTGTGTGCGGCTGAGGTCATCAAAATTGATGACGTAGAACTTAGGCTTGATCTTATACGCCCCTGTATTGTTCAATAAGGTATTGTAGGCGATTTTTGTTAAGTCGTCGTACTTGAAATCATACAGGAACATCGTGAAGCCTTTCTTAATGTGCTGGGTGATGATATGCCGGATCACAAAATAAGATTTACCAGCGCCCGGCGTACCGATGACCAGTAAGCCCCGGAAGGGGTTGATAAAATTGACCCAGCTTTTGCGGACTTGCTTTTTCAGCTGATAAGTGGCGGGCAGGTTGATGGAATATTCATTTTGCAACAGCCGTTCTTCCTGCGGAAAGGTTTCGTTCTCGGTATTGAAAATATCGTTTTGTAGACCGACCTTGATAAGTCGGGATAAAAGCGTGCCGCCCGTCAAAATTAATAAATACCCGGCTGCGGTAGTGGCTATGTACAGCATAGTGATGGTAGTCGCCTGTGCTGGTAAATTAAAACAAAGCTGACTGATAAAATAAAGCAGCAAGCCACTCAGCAAATAAGCGGCAATCGCCCGTTTGTCAATCTTTTCTTCCTTTTTCCCTTTGGCACCGACTAAGGAAACCAGGAGCATAATCAATGCCGCCAGTTTAGGCTTCCAGATATTGTCAAACAAGCCTGTTTGGGCAATATGCGTGATGATCCTGGTTGTGATTTCCGCTGTCCAGTGCCATTGCTGAAATGCCGCGAAGCAGGCAATGTAGACATGGATAGCTAAGATAAAGATGCTGATCAGCCGCGTAAAGTCGATGATCTTGCGTAGCCCTTGTGTGTCTTCCCCTGTTTGCATAATATTTCTCCTTGAATTTTATAGCCTCATACTTCGTTTTTTCTTCTTCCGGCGTGGTTTCAGCGGTGCGCCCTCTTCTTTATTTTTGCCCATCAGCGTGATTAACTGCCGTTCAAAAGCATCCGGCCGGAGATATTGCGTCTCGGGTTCAGTGTCCCTGGCAGGGAGGTAATTGGTTTTTGATGCACCTTGTACCGGTTTATCCACCGTACCCAATCGCTGCATCAGACCTCCTGCGCTGTAGGCTTTGCCTAGGTCGCTACCTTTGAATACGGTTTTATTGGTGTTATCGATAAAGGTTAAACCGAAGGTCAGCCCCTGTTCGTTATGGCGGAATACGGCCAGGATATTCCGCTTTTGGAGTTCATTGATGAATGTGTTTTTGGTGATGCTGGTATAATTTTTAAAAACGTGTTCAATCGCTGCTTTCAATTCATCGCGGTAAGGTTTGCGCTTTTCCAGGTTTTGCGCAAACCGCTGTTCGAGATTGGCCAGGGTGGGTTGGCTGTAAAAGGCACTGGCCTTGATGGGAACGCCGATCTTAGCTCCTTCCCTATCCAGTAAAAAATAGATGAGTCCTTTCTTTTGGAACATCAGGGTATCTTCTTTGCCACGGTCGGCCACCACATTGAACTGTTTTAAGGCGGCATTGAACTCGGCTAAAGAGGTGTATTTATACTGAGTCATGACAGCACCGACCACATTGCTAATGGCCCGCTTGGTGGGAAGATGACCATAGGTGGCTTTCTCCATATCAGCTGGTTTGATAGCGACTTGCTGTTTGAACGCTTTGCTTTCGGCGCGGACAAGGTTAAATTCCTGCTCGATTTCCTTCCTGGCCGGTTCAGAGACCAGCAGGCCGATGTTGTGCAGGGGGATGCGCTTGCCGTCCGGTTGTATATTGGTGGTGGCGATGTGCACATGGGTGTGCGCGGCATCCCCGTGCCGGTAGACGAGAAAGGGCTGGTCACCGAAGCCGATCTTATCCATATAGGCGCTAGCGATGGCCTGCAAACTCACGTTATCAAGCGTTTCACTGCTGTCAAAGTTCAGGGAGATATGCAGGGCATTGGTTTTCACTTTTCCGTTCGTCATGGTCAGGTTTTCAAAACGTATTAACTTGTTGTCAAAGCTCATTCGGTCGATCTCGCCCGCGAATCCGCTGGCCAGAATAAGCTGCGCCTGTCCTGCGGTAACCTTGTTCTCATTATAGTGCAGGATACCCCTGATTTGCTTACCGCTTACGATCTTTGCAACCATTTTTCCGCGAGTTGAGATACGATCGCCAGCAAGGCATCGACCTTGGTGCCTACGGCCTCGTAACGACCTGCCACTTTAAGCGCATAAAAAGCTTTGGCATTTTCATTGGGGCTACTGTGGTAGGCTTTAGTGATCTGATTGATGTTAACCCCGATGGCTTTGAGTTCTTTCCGGATAAGGGCCAGTTCTTCCATAACCGTATGGAGCGAAGCGTCCATATGAAACACTTTGATCTGTTCGTTCGATAAGATTTTGCGGCTTACTTCACCGATGCTGTGGCAATCGCCCTTTTCGATCAGTTTTTCCAGCCGCTTATAAACGGCCTCAGTTACCCTGGTCCTGACGGGATGGGTGAAACGCTCGTCGGTTTTGGGTGTGTTTGCTGTCTCCATAATAAGTAGTCCAGGCGCATTAAGGGGCTGAGTTCCGAAGCCCGGTCAGCCCCTGCGGCGGGCAGCAAAGATCCGTTTGTGGACAAACGTACATCTTTGCTGCAAGCTGGCGCTTGCCAAAAGCGCCTGACCGGCGGCTTTGTAAACCTGCGGTTAGTAGTTAATGAATGTTTGATGGGTGTGCGGTTCAAGCCTTCGCCTTGTCTGCTTTTTTGAAAGTTTCCAATGGCTCGAATGAGCGGAGCAAAGACCGGATTTTATGGCGGGGGTGCTCTTTGACGCGCTTGAGTTGGGGCCGGTGTTGTCCGGATGTTTTTCTGATGAGGGTGTTATGTATCATGAGTTATTGCGTTTGATAAGTCAAATGTGGGGGGATTGGGATGCAGTAGTTGCCAGTGTAAGTGGCTTCCGAGAGAAACTGTGTTATTGATTGGTTTTTAAGACTTTACTTAAGTGACAAACGTTTAGATCAAATGAATCCCGGATTGTTGGCGATGGTCCTTAATGAAGTCCCTGCGCAGCGTTCAGTTCGCGATTTCTTGAAAGCAAGGCCAGCATGTTTACACGCCAGCTTTCTTTACCATGCTTAAAAATGAATTGTCTCATTTTTAACAAGTTAGATATTTATAATTTTGCCGGATAGTCCTAAATCTGTCGGCAACCGTTTTATCTTGAAAATTCCGTCAAAAGTGTTAAATGAAGGCATCTGCCTGCCAGTAAACATGTAAAAGATCTGGGATCAAAATGATGACAACACCAAACGAAGCACCAGAGGATATCGGGGTATTGGGAGTTTTGTGCGGCCTCCATGCCGCATCTAAAAGCTGTTATGGATTAAAGTTCACCGTCACTATTTTGTTTTTTTCGCTGCTACAGGTGAGTGCGACCTCCTTAGCACAAACGCTGACGCTCAAGCAGCGTGATATTACGCTCGAAAAAGTATTCACAGAGATCAGAAAACAAACAGGATATGATGTATTGCTTTCGGCAAAAAAGGTAAATACGCACTCAAGGGTGAACGCGGACTTTAATCACACTCCGCTAACCGAAGTACTGGATAAATGCCTCAATAGATTCAACTTAACTTATACGATTGAAGAGAAGACGATTGTAGTTGCATACAAAGAGCCCATCGTGATCGATAAAATAAAAAGTGTTTTTGCCATTCCTATTGTAGTTACCGGTATAGTAACTGATACCGTAGGTACAGCTTTGCCAGATGCAACTGTTAGGAACATTACGCAAAACACATCGATTTCAACAACTATTGACGGGAGTTTTAATATACGCGCCCAGGCGGGTGATCAAATTAACGTGTCATTTATTGGTTATACCACATACACTTTTATAGTTAGAGAAAATCAATCCTATCATATTATTATTCTGCACTCGTTTAATAGCAAATTGAATGAAGTGATCGTCAATACCGGCTATCAGGACATACCAAAGGAACGTGCAACAGGATCATTCTATAAACTGGATAACAAGGTGCTAAATCAGCGCGTCAGTCCGGATATCCTGAGCAGAATAGAGGGGCTCACGAGCGGTCTGCTGATTGACCGCCGGGATCCACAGCAAGCAAACATTCTGTTGCGGGGTGTGAGTACGCTAATTTTTAATGGATCATCACCTCTTATCGTTTTAGATAATTTTCCTTATTCCGGAGATGTTAACAATATCAATCCCAATGATATAGAAAGCATATCCGTGTTGAAAGATGCGGCTGCTTCATCTATATGGGGTGTGCGTGCAGGAAACGGCGTAATCGTTATCACCACTAAAAAAGCAACGGGCAATCAGGCGTTGAGCGTATCCTTTAATGCCAATCTAACGTTTGCGAAAAAACCGGATCTGTTCTCCGCTAATCAAATACCAGTAAGCAGCTTTATTGATTTAGAGAAAATGCTCTTTGATAAAGGCTATTATGATGGCTTGTTCAATGACCAGGCATCTCCCGGATACTCCCAGGTGGTGGACATCCTGAACAGGCAACGTAACGGCGAATTGAATCAGGTAGAGGCGGACGAAGCCATTAATTCGCTCAGGGGTAGAGATGTAAGAAATGACATGCAAAACTACCTCTACCGAAATACCGTAAACCAGCAGTACTATGTAAATCTTACCGGAGCGGGAACAAGGATTCGTTATCTTTTTTCTGCGGGCTACGACAAAAACCTATCCGCGTTACAGGGTAACCAAAGCGACCGCATAACCTTGCGGTCTAACAGCACTGTCGATCTGACGAAAAAATGGCAGCTCCAGTCGGATATAATCCTGACCAAAACGAAAGGCACCTCGAACAGCCCCGGAGGCTTTGGAAGCTTTAAGGCCGGATATAACTCAATCTCTCCATATGCAAGTCTGGTAAATGCAGACGGATCACCGGCTGCTATTGATCTGTATTACAACAGAGCATTTACAGATACCGCAGGTAACGGTAAACTAATGGACTGGAAATACAGGCCATTGCAGGAATTAAGAAACAACGATAACAGATCGGGAATGACTGATATTCTCGTAAATCTGGGAACTTCTTACAGGATACTGCCCTGGTTGAAAGCAGATTTTCGATACCAGTACCAGCAGTCGTGGAGCAGTACCGAAAACCTTCAAAATCTTGACTCTTATACTGCCAGAGATTATATTAACAGATTCACTCAAATCAACGGAAACGCGGTGACGTACATCGTCCCAAAAAACAACATACTGTACAGTTTTGAGCAGAACAACCGGCAGCAGGGTTCACGTGGACAGTTGAATTTTGATCATAAATGGGCCAGCAAGCATCAAGTATCTGCCATTGCAGGTGTTGAAGTTCGTGAAACTAGTAATAACTCATTGACAAGTACGTATTATGGATACGATCCCAACACGCTTATCGTAACGCCTGTCGATTATACCCATATGTACCCGACCTTCAATGGAGTATTTGGAGATCGCTACATTACAGACGGCACAATGTTTACCCAAACCGTTAACCGCTTCATTTCTACCTTTGCAAATGCCTCCTACACGTATAACGAAAAGTACACGTTGTCAGCAAGCGCCAGGCGTGATGCGTCCAACATTTTCGGGGTCAGTACGAATCAGAAAGGGGTGCCGCTTTGGTCCGTTGGCGGCTTGTGGCGGATAAACCGTGAAAGTTTTTATAAACTGGACTGGATGCCTCAACTGAATCTTCGACTCACTTACGGTGTTAGCGGTAATCTGGCAGCCAATGAATCCGCGCTGACCAGGATCCAGTATTTAGCGGCATCAAGATCACCACTTAATTTGCCCTACGTAGGTATCAGTGCGCCTCCGAATCCGCACCTGAGATGGGAACAGGTAAGGACGTTTAACGCCGGCCTTGATTTTAGTCTTCTCGGAAACAGGATAACCGGCTCCTTTGAATATTACACGAAAAAATCCGTTGATCTGATCAACAGTGTCTTGCTGGACCCGACTGTTGGTTTCATCACAGCCAATCAAAACTCTGCCAGCATATTTGCGAAAGGGTCGGATGTGGTTATCAATTCGCTAAACATTGATGGCAAAGTGCGCTGGCAATCCTCTTTGTTATTCAGCTATGTGAATTATAAAACTGTCAAAAACCTTAACCCGCCGGGCTTGGAAGGATTTGTTAGTGACGGAGCCATAATTTTTCCGGTGCTGAATTACAATCCATATGTTATCGCGAGCTATAAATGGGCAGGACTTGATCCTTTGAACGGCGATCCGCAGGGTTATGTAAACGGAAAGGCCAGCAAGGATTATCTGGCAATCGCACAGAACCCCATTGAACAGCAGGTAGTGAGTGGACCTGCTTTGCCACCGTTCTTCGGTAATTTAAGAAACACGATAGAATGGAATAAACTCTCTTTGACATTTAATATAAGCTACCGTTTTGGTTATTATTTCCGAAAACCTGTTACCAATTACAGCACGTTAATAACCTATGGCACCGGCTATAACGACTACGAGAGTAGATGGCAAAAGCCCGGAGATGAGCGTTTCACTAATACGCCATCTTCCAATTATCCATCAGATACGCAACGTGAACTGTTTTACCAATACTCATCAGTCAATGTCGAAAAAGCGGATAATATGAAGCTCAATGAAGTTTACCTGAGTTATGACTTTAGTCCTAAAAGAAAAATTCCGGGAGTAAAATCGCTACAGTTCTATGTGTTTGCGAACCAGCTGAATATAATACTCTGGAAGGCCAATAAGGCCGGGCTGGATCCGGATGTGCTGTATTCCATCAAACCACCGGCGGCATTCTCTGCCGGAATTAAGGCCACCTTTTAAAATCAAGAAATGAAAAATCAACAATATAGTGCAAATAGGTGGATCCAGCATACCCTCTTTATGACAGTGATCACCGTCGCCGTTTTCACGTCCTGCAATAAATATCTGGATGCTAAGCCGGATCAGTCGATCGCAACACCATCAACCATTGAGGACCTTGAAGGAATACTAAATAATTACAATTTTGTAAATGCTAAGTACTCTTCAGCGCCTGAGGTGTCATCTGATGATTATTATTTGACCGGCACCGATTGGGCAAGTTTGCCGGACTACCAAAGGGCGTATTATACATGGCAAAAGTTCAACGGTCCGATCGGGGATTACACTTCTCCCTATTCCGCAATCGAATATGCTAATATCATCATGGAATCTTTGGAAAAAATAAACGGTGCGAGCCCTGTCCGTATAAATGCGGTAAGAGGTAATGCTTTGTATTTGCGGGCTTCCTATCATTATGCATTAGCGCAGGTTTTTGCACCAGCTTACAATAAAAATACGGCTGATTCCGACCAGGGCATTGCCTTAAGGCTTACTGCAGATATAGCAGTTAAGCCAAAGCGTTCTACCATTGGTGAAAACTACAATCAGATCATTACGGACCTCACTAAAGCCGCACCCTTACTTCCGGATTACCCTGATCAAAAATTCAGGGCGAGTAAACCCGCTGCTTATGGAATGTTAGCAAGAGTTTATCTGGCCATGGGAGATTATGGAAATGCAGGTAAGTACGCCGACGCCGCACTTAAATTGTACAATAAGCTGATCAACTATAATACGGTCAGTACCACCGCTACCATACCTTTCCGACAATTTAATGATGAAGTAATTTATGATTCGCGCACGGGTATACCACCGGCGTTGGCTAATACGAAAGCGAAAATAGACACCCTTTTGTTTAGCAGCTATGCACCAAATGACCTGCGTCGAACGGTGATTTTTAAAACGAATGCGGACGGCAGCAGAGCATTTAAGGGAAGCTATACAGGGGTTAACAACGCAAGTGCATTTACCGGTATTGCAACTAACGAGTTGTATTTCATTAAAGCTGAATGCGCTGTGAGGGCTAATGATATCAGCATCGGACTTGCCACTTTAAATACAGTATTGTCGACCAGGTGGAAAACCGGAACTTATCAGCCGGTCACCATTACGGACGCTGGTGTACTCCTTAAAACGGTACTTGCAGAGAGGAGGAAAGATCTGTTGTTCCGTACGCTGAGGTGGACTGATCTGCGCAGATTGAATCTGGAAGCAGACCATCGGCAGGAGATACGCCGAATCCTGAATGGAACAAGCTATAAGCTGGAGCCGGGAAGTCCTCGTTACGTATTCCAGATCGATCAAAACGCCGTCGAGCTTGGAGGATTGCCCCAAAACCCCTGAAGTATAACTACGAGATGCTAAATAAATAGTGAACAAAAAAGATCAGAAAATTACAACGGGCATTAAGGCGGCACAGCAAGAGCGTGATATCCTAAGCAGGCGGTCGGCATCTTTCCCTGGGAGGCGGCGGTACATATTCACAGGTCTATCAAAAGCGTAAATGCCGCTACAATAGCCCAAGAATAACGACGGGACTGAACCAAGCAGGTATCACTGTGTACCAAGGAAGCGCGCGAAGCCAGCGCCATGACCAGTACAAACCCTAAAAAGTATTGTTAGAAGAAAATAAAGGTACATCATACTGATTGGCGGCATGATTATGTGAATTTGAGAATAAACTCGTGCGGGACTTTACCACTGAACGACTGGCTTAGAAATCGTATCAGACCTTACTTAAGTTTTACGTTGGCTTAACGTTAGATTAAAAATAAATTTTTGTAAATTTATGGAGTATTAATTCGCGATGTCCGGAATTACACATAGGCTCCTCAATGAAAAAGAACTGTTCTTCGCTATGGCGAACGGTGATGAGGCGGCATTCCGGCAGATCTATCACCATTATAATAAGCGGCTTGTACCCTACGTCTGGAAGATGACCCGGTCTAATGAGCATACCGAGGAGATCATCCAGGAAATTTTTATCAAGGTTTGGCTCATTCGGGACTCTTTTCGCACTATCGCTTACCCTACCTCCTATTTATTTAGCCTGGCTGCCAACAAGACAGTCGATCATTTGCGTAAGGTGGCCAGTGATGCAGCCCTGATCCGAAAGGCAGCCTATGACTTTCCAAAGTGGACGACCAATACTGAAGATACCATTGCCCTCAACGAGAGCCAGGCGGCGATCAACCTGGCCGTATCGAAACTACCTTCCCAAAGGCAGCTGATCTATCGCCTGAGCCGCGAGGAAGGTCTTAGTCTGGAAGAGATTGCCGAACGTTTGAAACTTTCGCGCAGCACCGTCAAAAACCAACTGGGCCATGCGCTGCGATCAATTCGCGACTTTCTTGAAAGCAAGGCCAGTATGTTTACACTCTTGCTTTTTCTTTACCAAAACAAAAAGTAAACTATCTCATTTTTAACAAGTTGTGTATTTTCATTATTGGCGGATAGTCCTAAATCTACCGGCAATCGTTTTATCGTGCAAATTCCATCAAAAAGTGTGAAATGAAGGCATCTGCCTACCATTAAAACATCTAAAAGGATCTGGGATTAACATGATGACAACACCGAACGAAGTACATTTTACGGAACTCTTCAGAAAATATGAGGCCAATCTGGCGGCCCCTGAAGAAACGGAAGAATTATTCGCCCTGATCAAGCAAGGCGTATATGACGATCTATTGCGACAACTATCGCTGAAAGCCCTGGAGCAGACTGCCCCAGTGGGCGATTATGACGAAGCCGGGTGGAACGGTGTTTTTGATGACCTGATGGCAAGGGCGGACGGGCAGGAAAAAACCGGCAAAATGACCCGCAATCGGCGAGCGCTCATTGCTGCCGCCGCAGCCATTATCGTAATGGCGGGTGCAGGAATATTTTATACGGAGCATAAGATAATCGAACAGCCAAAACAAATCGTCCAGAACGATATTAAACCCGGCGGCAACAAAGCGATTTTGATTTTGGCTGACGGTCAACAAATCATCCTGACAGAGGCCGCTAACGGTACTTTGGCCAATCAGTCCGGGGTACAAATAAATAAGACCAAAGATGGGCAACTAGTCTATACCGCATCAGACGACGCGCAGTCAAGCCCGTCTTTTAACACTGCGCAAACGCCAAAGGGCGGTCAATACCGTGTGACGCTGGCCGATGGTACCAAAGTATGGCTAAATGCTGCTACGTCGATAAAATACCCAATTCAGTTTAATGGAAAGGAAAGAAAAGTGGAGTTGAGCGGTGAGGCTTATTTCGAGGTCGCCAAAGATAAGCAGCATCCATTTATTGTGCACACGGTGCTAGAGGATGTCAGGGTATTGGGCACCCATTTCAATATCAATGCTTACCAGGATGAACCGGCTGTAAAAACGACGCTATTGGAAGGTTCCGTACAGCTTTCTACAGGCGCATTGCTAAAGTTGCTCAGACCTGGACAGCAGGCGGTATTCAGCGATCAGCAAATCCATATTAAAGATGTTGATACCGAAGAAGCGGTGGCTTGGAAAAATGGATATTTCATGTTCAGTAACGAAGACCTGGGCAGTATAATGCGTAAAGTAAGCCGCTGGTATGCTATTGATGTCCGGTATGAAGATGAATCTTTAAAACAGGAAGTCTTCTGGGGATCAGTGAGCCGTTTCACCGATGTGTCCAAGGTACTGCATATGTTGGAATTGACCAAAGCGGTCAAATTCAAAATTGAAAATAACAGGACCGTTGTGGTCTACCGTAACAATAATTAACGAGAGAAGATATTCCAATTTAACCTGATGAACCCAACAAAACACAATACGATGGAAAGACAAAAGATCATATAGCTTATATCAGAAGAGCATATAAGCGAAAGGAGCGCTGGTAACGCCCCTTCCTTAGCTCTCAAACCTTCCCCGATAAGATCGGGAGAATGATTGCTTGCAAACAATAATTCACGATTTAAAGAACCCAAATGTATAAAATTTTTACTACGAATTTTGTGCGGCTTCCACGCCGCATCCATAAGCTGTTATGGCTTATGAGATTCACCGTCACTATTTTGTTTTTTTCGCTGTTACAGGTGAGTGTCAGGACGAAAGTGGGCATGAATAGCTATCCTGTCCACTCCTGGCTGCAACTAATTTCTCCTCCGGAATAACGACGACCCGGATAAACATCTTTTTATTAACTCTTAACTACACAAAAAATGAAAGCAAAAATGTGTTTACTGGGTTTGCTATGCCTGTATTTTCAGGTGTCAGCCCAAACGCCGCCAGACAAAAAGTTTTTGAAGGTCGGCGACAAAATGCCTGATGTCATGATAAGTAATATCATGAACAGCAAAATCAAATCTGCAAAGATTTCAGACTACAAGGGAAAACTGATCCTCCTTGATTTCTGGGCAACGCATTGTATACCATGCGTAGAGGCGTTCCCTGAAATGGATTCACTTCAACACCTATTCTCCGGCAAATTGCAAGTGCTGCTGGTTAACTCTGCCCGGAACAAGGAATCGGAACGAAGTGTAAACCTGGTACTAAACAGGATGAAAGAATTGTACGGGCGGCCAATTAGAGTACCAATAGTGTCCCGTGACACCGCGCTAACAGGACAGTTCAATTTCAGGGGAATTCCATTTGTGGTATGGATATCTCCGGAAGGAAAGATCATCGGCATGACCGACAAAACTGTAGTAACTGGAGATAATATCCGTAAGATCATTGCAGGAGAAAGAGTTTCGCTTGCGCCACGACCCGAACCCAAATTTAAACCTGCAATAAGAACGCAATGATAAAAATAGCAAAACCATTCCTTATCATGCTGCTAGTCGCCATTGGCGTAGCCGCTAATGCGCAAAGCACTTTTTTCATCTACGGCGATGTCAAGACAAGCACCGGACAGCCGGTTACAGATGCGTCAGTGACCACTAAAAAACTAAATTTTACCACAACCAGTGATTCTACAGGAAAGTTCAGAACCTATATAGTGGATAAAGATACGCTGATCATCACCCACGTAGGATTTAAATCATCGACATTTATTGTGGACGAAAAGATGGAGGATTACGTACATGTTGTACTTGTACCACTTGTTAACGAACTACAGGAAGTGATTGTCAGCACAGGTTATCAGGATGTCCCCAAGGAACGCGCAACAGGGTCATTCTATAAATTAGACAATAAGCTATTAAATCAGCGAGTTAGTCCAGACATCATCGGCCGATTGGAAGGTCTCACAAGTGGTCTGCTGATTGACCGGCGGGATCCACAGCAACCAAATATTCAGTTACGCGGTCTGAGTACACTAAGTTTTAATGGATCTTCCCCTCTTATCGTTTTGGATAACTTCCCTTATGCCGGAGATATCAACAATATCAACCCCAATGATATAGAAAGCATAACTGTACTGAAAGATGCGGCTGCTTCATCCATATGGGGTGCACGTGCTGGAAACGGTGTTATTGTGATCACCACTAAAAAGGCGAAAGGTAACCAACCCTTAAGTGTATCCTTCAATGCTAATCTAACATTTGCACAAAGGCCGGATCTGTTTTCCGCCAAGCAGATACCTGTACGCAGCTTTATCGACCTCGAAAAAAAGCTGTTTGATCAGGGTTATTATGACGGCTTATTCAGTGACCAGGCATCACCCGGATATTCCCAGGTGGTGGACATCCTGAACAGGCAACGTAACGGCGAATTGAATCAGGTACAGGCTGAGGAAGCCATCACTTCGCTCCGAAACAGGGATGTTAGAAATGACATGCAAAAGTACCTTTACAGAAACAGTGTAAACCAGCAGTACTATCTGAATCTTACCGGCGCGGGAAGCAGGATTCGTTATCTTTTTTCGGCAGGTTACGACAAAAACTTATCTGCACTGCAGGGTAATCAAAATGACCGTATAACCTTGAGGTCCAACAACATTATCGACTTGACGAAAAAGTGGCAGCTCCAGTCGGATATTATCCTTACCAAGACGAAAGGGACATCGAATAGTCCCGGAGGTTATGGAAGCTATAAAGCTGGTTATACTTCGATAGCTCCTTATGCGAGCCTTATAAACGCGGACGGTTCACCTGCTTCCATTGACCTTTATTACAGCAGAGCATTTACAGACACAGTAGGCAACGGTAAGCTAATGGACTGGAAGTACAGGCCATTGCAGGAATTAAAAAACAACGATAACAGATCGGGAATGACCGATCTCCTCGTAAATCTGGGAACTTCTTACAGGATTTTGCCTTGGCTAAAAGCGGATTTTCGATACCAGTACCAGCAGTCGTGGAGCAGCACCGAAAATCTCCAAAATCTTGATTCTTACACGGCCAGAGACTACATCAACAGATTCACCCAGATCAATGGTAATATGGTAACTTACATTGTTCCGAAAAACAATATCCTGTATAATTTTGATCAAAATAACCGCCAACAGGGAGCACGCGGTCAACTGAATTTCGACCACATATGGGCGAGTAAGCATCAATTTTCTGCCATTGCAGGGGTAGAAGTCCGTGAAACAAGGAACAACTCATTGACGAGAACATATTATGGTTATGATCCTAATACGCTTGTCGTTTCACCTGTCGATTATACCCGTATGTATCCGACTTACAATGGAATATTTGGAGACAGCTACATTACAGATGGCACGAGATTTACCCAAAACGTTAATCGCTTCATTTCTACTTTTGCCAATGCCTCCTATACCTACAATGAAAAATACACGTTGTCAGCAAGCGCCAGGCGTGATGCGTCCAATATTTTCGGGGTAAGTACGAATCAGAAGTGGGTACCGCTCTGGTCGGTTGGCGGCTTGTGGCGAATAGACCGGGAGAACTTTTATAAAGTCGCCTGGATGCCTCAACTGAATCTTCGACTCACTTACGGTATCAGCGGCAATTTGTCACCCAATGAATCGGCGTTGACCAGAATTCAATATTTAGCCGCCTCAAGATCGCCTCTTAACTTGCCCTACGTGGGTATCAGTTCGCCACCTAATCCTCATCTCAGATGGGAACAGGTAAGGACATTCAATGCCGGCCTTGATTTTAGCCTTATCGGTAACAGGGTAAGCGGGTCTATGGAATATTACACGAAAAACTCTGTGGATCTCATCAACAGTGTTTTGCTGGATCCCACTGTTGGCTTTGTGTCAGCCAATCAAAACTCTGCAAGTATATTTGCGAAAGGGTCAGATGTGGTCATCAATTCACTAAACATTGACGGTAAAGTGCGCTGGCAAACCTCGTTATTATTTAGCTATGTAAACTATAAAACTGTCAAAAACCTCAACCCGCCGGGCCTGGAAGGATTTGTCAGTGACGGAGCCATAATTTTTCCGGTAGTAAATTACAATCCATATATTATCGTGAGTTATAAATGGGCGGGACTGGATCCTTTGAACGGCGATCCCCAGGGTTATGTAAACGGAAAGGCCAGCAAGGATTATTTAGCCATTGCACAGAACCCCATAGAGCAACAGGTGGTCAGTGGATCCGCTTTACCACCGGTTTTTGGGAATTTCAGAAACACGATAGAATGGAATAAATTCTCATTGGCATTTAACATTACCTATCGGTTGGGTTATTATTTCCGCAAGCCTGTTACGAATTACAGTACATTGATCACCTATGGCACTGGCTATAATGATTATGAGGGTAGATGGCAAAAGCCAGGGGATGAGCGATCAACCAATACACCATCCTTTAATTATCCATCAGACTCGCAACGCGATCTGTTTTACCAATATTCATCAGTCAATGTTGAAAAAGCGGATAATATTAAACTCAACGAAGTTTATCTGAGTTATGAATTCAGCCCCAAAAGAAAAATTCCGGGAGTCAAGTCCTTACAGTTCTATCTGTTTGCCAATCAGCTCAACATCATGATCTGGAAGGCTAATAAAGCCGGGTTAGATCCGGATGTGCTGTATTCCATCAAACCGCCTGCGGCATTTTCCGCCGGTATTAAGGCAAACCTTTAAAATCAATGAAATGAAAAATCAACAATTTAATTTTAATCATTGGATCCGGCATGTCCTTTTTATGACTGTGGTCATCCTGCCACTTTTTAGTTCCTGCAATAAATATCTGGATGCTAAGCCCGATCAGTCGATCGCTACGCCATCAACTATTGAGGACTTGGAAGGAATATTAAATAACTACAACTTTGTAAATGCTAAGTACTCTGCAGCGCCTGAGGTTTCATCTGATGATTATTATCTGACCGGAACGGATTGGGCAAGTTTGGCTGACTACCAAAGAGCTTATTATTCGTGGCAAAAATACAATGGTCCGATAGGTGATTACACTTCTCCTTATTCCGCGATAGAGTATGCCAATGTTATCCTTGAGTCCCTGGATAAAATTTCCGGTGGGAATAGCGTGCAAATGAAAGCGGTCAGGGGAAACGCATTATATCTACGCGCAGCATATCATTACGCCTTGGCGCAGGTATTTGCACCTGTATATAATAAGAATACGGCTGACTCTGACCTGGGTATAGCCCTAAGGCTCACTGCAGATATTGCAGCTAAGTCTAAGCGTTCAACCCTTGCTGAAAACTACAAGCAGATCATTACGGACTTAAGTAACGCTGCGCCCTTACTTCCGGATTTTCCTAATCAAAAGTTCAGAGCAAGCAAACCTGCCGCTTATGGAATGTTAGCACGGGTGTACCTGGCAATGGGCGACTATGCGAACGCAGGGAAATATGCTGATGAGGCACTTAAATTGTACAACAAGCTCATCAATTATAATACGGTCAGCGCCACGGCCGCGATTCCTTTCCGGCAATTTAATGACGAAGTAATTTATGATTCGCGCGCGGGTATACCACCGGCGTTAGCGAATACGAAAGCCAAAATAGATACCCTTTTATTTAGTAGCTATGCATCAAATGATCTGCGGAGAACGGTATTATTTAAAACGAATGCCAATGGGAGCAGGGCCTTTAAAGGTAGTTACACAGGCGTTAACAACGCAAGTCCATTTACTGGTATAGCAACTAACGAGTTGTATTTTATCAAAGCTGAATGTGCGGTGAGGGCTAATGATGTTACCAATGGACTAGCTGCTTTGAATACCGTATTATCAACAAGGTGGAAAACCGGAACTTATCAGCCGGTCACCATTACTGACGCTGGTGTACTTCTCAAAACGGTACTTGTGGAAAGGAGAAAGGATTTGTTGTTCCGTACGTTGAGGTGGACGGATCTGCGCAGATTGAACCTCGAAGCGGAACATCGGCAGGAGATACGCCGGAATTTAAATGGCACAATCTATAAATTGGAACCTGGAAGCGCCAGATATGTATTTCAAATTGACCAAAATGCAGTTGAGATCGGAGGGTTAATTCAAAACCCTTAAATATGGGCTAAAGCAGTAATAAGTAAAATTAGGGGGACTGAATTAGCCCCCCTAATTTGTTTATGATCGAATAGACTCTGCCTCACTTTGAGGCTTATGATTTACCAGCCTTTCTCTGCACCGAATTGTTTGCCGCCCGCGGAATTACATTTACCTTAAATTTTTTTCCAGCAGTTTGTTGATGTCTTCTGTTTTATAATAGAGAATGCCACCGATCTTAGTGTAATGAAGCGTCCCGTTAATGCGCAGGTTTTGCAGGGTGCCAGGTGAGATGTTGAGCAATTTCCGTACTTCGTAGCTTTTAATCCATTCTTTATTTTGTATGGCAGGGCCCTGTGATCGGATACCCATCCTGCGGAGTTCTGCGAACAGTTCGCTTTTGAATTGTTCCAAGTCTTGTTTGGTGATTAATTCGATAGCTGGCATAATAAACTTAATCTATTTATCAGCAAAGCAACAGCTATTCGTTTTTTTAAAGGCCCAGCTTAAACTGCTTCCGAAAAATTATAACTTAAAACTTGATTTTCAATACCTTGTAAATCATAATATTTTCGTTTAAAATCTATCTTCGAAGGAAATGCGCAAATAGGTTGCGTACTACTTAAGGAAATTAGCTGTCTAATCGCAAAAGATGGAAATGGATGTAATCAACAGGATAAACAAGCAGATCGCCGACAATGACCTAAATGGGGCATTAGGGGACTTGCAGAAACTTAACACCTGCTTTAGGGAACTTGTTGGTCTGCTTTATCAACATAAAGTAGAGTTACCTCATCGGTGGTATGAATAT